>Ga0065709_1000034_pt1 | contig 20064 bp, 13 predicted proteins | sample Hoacrofraction14_2_FD_59096 | JGI IMG/M metagenome (GOLD analysis project Ga0065709, IMG submission 59096) | Hoatzin crop microbial communities from Cojedes, Venezuela, sample from fiber fraction 14 v1 | ecosystem: Host-associated > Birds > Digestive system > Esophagus > Crop | place: Venezuela...
TCATCCTCCTCCGCATCGACGCCGACCGCAAATCCTACGGCACCTGGTAACAGGGCCTCACGCAGACTACGCAGACTCCGCAGACTAATATTTTCCTCACTCCCACCAGCGCAAGGGAATTTTTGCACGCAGACCAGCGCAGACCAGCGCAGACTTTTTAAAGTTTTTTCTCTACCGATCTTTCCAAAACCGAGATTATTTTACTAACTTTGTGGCGTACTAATGCAGCGGCAATAGTGGGCGACTTTCTAAATCGCCTAACATAGAGAAATATAACGTAAGCGTTATTCAATATCATCCCTCACTGAAACCTGCAAAATTTCATAATTGAACGGATGGTCGACAATAGCGCTCACGTCATAGTCGTATATGACACCCAAGCGTAATGCTGGGCACACATATACTATCTATGGCGTGGGTCTATTGTTTGTCATGTTCAATGGGTTTTTGCAGGACCTCAGTGAGATGACATTCAATAGTTCCCACGCTTTTTTGTTATGCCCCAATTGTTAAGGATGGGAACTTCTTGACAAGTGATGTCATGCAGCATCTGCCTCTGCCTATCATGAATGCCAAAATAAAACCCANTCCTAATGAGGTCGACATATTAGAAAACGATATTGTCGCCCTTTCGCCTGCAATACTCAAGGCGTTGCTCAAAGACCACACCCGAAGCACTGCCGAAGAAACGCACTTCATTTTATGGGCAACTAACGACTATGCAGAGCAAAAAGGTGAGGGATATGGCTTTGACGATGAGATAAAGCCCGATCTTATTACTGGCGATAATGGATATGTCATCACTCCACGCATAAGTAAGCATCTTGATATCCAAACGGCAAGAAGCAAGGATAAAGCCGAAGTTTTTACTCCATCGTGGCTGTGCAACGAGCAAAACAACCTCATCGATGATGCTTGGTTTGGACGTAANCANGTGTTTAANGTCNCCTTTCATGAAGGCGACCAACACACATGGGAGCCCACAACAAAAAAGATTAAGTTTCCCAAGGGGAAAACATGGCGTGATTATGTGCGAGATAACCGNATGGAAATAACATGCGGTGAAGCACCTTACCTTGTTAGCCGTTATGACACAACAACNGGAAANGCCATTCCTGTTAGTCATCGCATTGGGCTTCTTGACCGGAAATTGCGAGTTGTAAACGAGAACACCAAAACGAAAACTGAATGGACCAGAGCCGCAAAAGTAGCGCTCATGAGTTGCTATGGCTTTGAATGGCAAGGCGATAGCCTATTTATCGCACGCGAAAACGTGTTATGGACCATAATTGACTACCACAAAGCCAAATTCGACCGCATGCCCACACCACGAGAGTTAGAAACATTCGCCTACTACATTTCGTGGAATCTNTGGCAAATGGATGGTTTAAAGGGTGTTATCCCAAATAGTTGCCACGACAAAACAATTAAATATAAGACAACATTTGGTGAAGAAATCACTCAGGTAAGCAAGTGCTCAGGTTGCGTTGAGGGAAACATACGCGCCCACAATGGTATTTACTGCTTGATACGCAACTGGAATAAATCTTTTNTACGNCCCGGAATGGGNAAAAAAATACGCTTTATCGATAATGTCAAANTNTAACACTATATCCCATGTCTACCTTTGAAGTATCATTAGTACCCAAACTCATCTATATCTTTACAATTCCCGATAAGACACACAAGGGATGTATTAAAATTGGTGAGACGCAGTTGACCGAGGATTTCAACAATTTCCCNGCCCCTAATAGTACAATCCTTAATTCGGCAGCATGTAAACGTATTGATAGCTACACGCGCACAGCTGGTATCGCTTATCAATTGCTTTATACCGAAATGGCTTCATCATTTCGCGGGAAAGTCGTGTATTCCTTCAACGACAAGGAANTTCATCACATTCTCGAGCGCTCAGGTATAAAGAAAAAGGAATTTGATAATGTGCATGGGGCCGATGAATGGTTTGTGTGCGACCTTGAGACGGCCAAGCTAGCNATTNCTGCTGCAAAANANGGNCNNTCNTCNTTGCAATCTCACGAAATCAGCAAAGAGCGCACTCCCATCATCTTCCGTCCCGAGCAAAGCGAGGCTATCAAAAAGACGACGCGACAGTTTGCNCGCGGCAACCAAATGTTGTGGAATGCCAAAATGAGGTTTGGTAAGACGTTGTGTGCGCTACAGGTTGTCAAAGAAATGGAATTTTCCAAGACAATCATCATCACCCATCGCCCAGTGGTTGACCAGGGCTGGTTTGACGATTTTAATAAGATCTTCTATGACCGAAAAGATTTCCANTATGGNTCACACAAACATGGTGAAAACGACTTCTTCAGCAAACATTCCAAGTGGNTAACTAAGAANCAACACATCATTTACTTTGTGTCGTTGCAAGACATGCGTGGTAGTGATATCGTTGGTGGCAAGTTCGACAAAAATAGCGANGTTTTCAGCACCGACTGGGATTGCATCATCATTGACGAAGCCCACGAAGGCACACAAACCGAATTGGGAAAAGCGGTAATCGATACGCTCACCAAAGACCATACTAAAGTGCTACAATTGTCAGGTACTCCTTTCAACTTGATGGACAAATTCAATGAGAAAGANACCTACACGTGGGACTATGTGATGGAACAGCAAGCTAAACGTGACTGGGACGAGTATCACAAGGGAGACCNCAACCCCTATAGNGGGCTTCCNGAGATGAATATCTACACCTACGACTTGGGCAAACTNATCAAAGCNTACGCCGACTTAGANGTTGCCTTTAACTTCCGTGAATTCTTTAGGACTCGAGAGGANCTCTCATTTATACACGAAAACGATGTAAAACACTTCCTTAACCTACTGTGTAANGATGACCCCAATAGCTTATACCCTTACGCAAACGAGAAATTCCGNAACATNTTCCGTCACACNTTGTGGGTNCTNCCTGGCGTGCGTTCNGCCAANGCAATGAGCCTTTTNCTNCGCCAGCACCCAATTTTCGGNAAATATGAAATTGTGAATGTTGCAGGCGATGGNGATGATGACGAANTAAAAGCCGAGCCATTAGACCTTGTCGAAAAGGCTATCGGCAAAAATCCCCTTGAGACATTCACCATTACGCTAACTTGTGGCCGTTTAACCACAGGCGTAACCATAAAACCATGGACTGCGGTTTTCATGCTGTCGGGGTCGGTTTCGACCGCGGCATCAAGCTACATGCAGACCATTTTCCGCGTGCAGTCTNCNTTTGAATGCAATGGCAAAATAAAAACCAAATGCTATGCCTTCGACTTTGCGCCCGACCGCACATTGAAGATATTAGCCGAAACTGCAAAAATATCGGCAAAAGCAGGAGAGACAACCGATGATGACCGAAAGATNTTAGGCGATTTTCTCAACTTCTGCCCCATCATCAGTATTGAGGGCTCACAGATGAAGCCACACAACGTTAACTCGATGATGAAACAACTTAAAAGAGCGCAAATCGAGCATGTGGTGCAAAATGGCTTTGAGGATGGACAACTTTACAACAATGAGCTACTTAGACTATCCGACATGGACATTGCCGCTTTTAATGGTCTACAGAAAATCATTGGTAAAACCAAAGCCATGTCCAAGACCNCGGAAGTGGAAATCAACAAACAAGGTTTTTCCGATGAAGAGCATGAGCAGGTCGAGAAAANCAAGAAAAAAAAGGTCAAAGAGAGGACNCCCGAGGAGCAGGCCTTGTTGGAAAAACACAAGCAACAACTTGAACAGCGTCGTAAAGCAATCGCAATATTACGAGGCATCTCAATACGCATGCCATTACTCATCTATGGTGCCAACATTAATGATGAAAATGAAGAAATCACAATCGACAATTTCACATCAATTATCGATGACCCATCGTGGGTGGAATTTATGCCTAATGGCGTAACTAAACCGAAATTTGAAGAGTTCAAGAAATACTATGAACCCGACATATTTCGTGAGGCTGGAAAACGCATTCGAGCAATGGCATTGGCTGCCGACAACCTAACAGTAGAAGAACGCATCATGCGTATTGCCACAATTTTCAACACGTTCCGCAATCCCGACAAGGAAACCGTGCTTACCCCGTGGCGCGTGGTCAACATGCACATGTCCGACTGCTTAGGTGGCTACTGTTTCTACGATGAAACCTTCAAAAAGGAACTCGAGAAGCCTCGCTATGTATATCGAGGTGACGTAACCGACCAAACCTTTAACATCGATACACGCGTTCTTGAAATCAATTCTAAAAGCGGTCTTTATCCACTTTACATTGCCTACAACATTTATCGTTGCAAACTTGAAGAAATGAAGCAACGATACGGCGATGTAGAGGTCGCTTTCTCCAAAAGAATTTGGGACGATGTCATTGAAAACAACATTTTTGTAATCTGCAAGACCGAAATGGCCAAAACCATCACCCAACGAACGCTCATTGGCTTCAGAAAAACAAAAGTAAACACCGAAACCTATAACGACCTCATCAATACAATCAGAACAAACCCCAATCGGTTTGTCAACATCGTTAACGACCCCCGATTTTGGGGACTAAATATCAAAGACAAATCAATGAACTTCACAGCTATAGTAGGAAACCCACCCTATCAAGAAATGGATGGAGGTGCTGGTGTAAGCGCAAAACCCGTGTACAACTTATTTGTGAACGTTGCAAAGCAAATGCGTCCTCAATATATCTCTATGATTATGCCTGCGAAATGGTATAACAATGGTAAAGGTCTCGATGCTTTTAGGCAATCCATGTTGAGTGATAAACACTTAAGTGTTTTAGTAGACTATGAAGATTCTGATGATTGCTTTACTGGCGTTGATATAGCTGGTGGTGTTTGCTACTTTATGTGGGCTAAGTCTTATCATGGAAATTGCAAATTTACATCTCATCGAAATGGTAACACCGAAACAGTTGTTAGAAAACTATCAGAACATGATACTTTTGTTAGATACACAGCTGCAATCGAAATCATTACAAAAATCAAGAAAAAGACCAATAACTTCATGAATACAATTGTCAGTCGTCAAAAGCCTTTTGGCTTAAGGACTTTTGCACGCCCATTGGAGGATGGAGATATTACCCTACGTTACACAGGAGGCAAAGGACCTTATAAGCGGGAACTTATAACCGTAAAAAAGGAATGGATTGACAAGTGGAAAGTAATAACTTCCTATTTAACCTATGACCACGCAGGCAGAGCAAATAGTGATGGCCAAAAAAGGATTATCTCAACACTAGAAATCCTTAAACCNGAGGAAATTTGCACTGAGACTTATTTAGTACTTGGCGTTTATGAGACCGAGCAAGAAGCTCTTTCAGCAATGNCCTACACAAAAACAAAATTTGTAAGGTTTCTTATTGGATTGCTGGCTTCAACTCAACACTTATCAAAAGACGTGTTTGCCNTTGTTCCAATGCAGGATTTCACAAAGGATAGCGACATTGATTGGTCGGCTGAATTGCCTGAAATCGACAAGCAGCTATATCGTAAATATGGTTTATCGAAAAAAGAGGTTGAGTTCATAGAAAAGATGATCAAATCAATGTCCTAGCGAGACCTCATCGAGGTCGTCCATTGATGACGTTTCTACCCCCAGGTCTAGTCCATTTCGCGTATAGACCTGGGGTTATCTACTCATAGACACCCTCGATGTCAACCAAATAAAGTCCGCGCTGGTCTGCGCTGGTCTGCGTGCAAAATTCCCNGCGCAAGGGGCTTTCTAAAGTTTTTNCTNGGGCCTCNTCTTTCTANAANCTAAATTATTTTACTAACTTTGTGGCGTACTAATGTGCTTTGCAAATGAAGATATCCATAATCATTCCAATATATAATAAAGAATCTTTTATACAGAAATGTATTGGGAGTTGCCTTAATCAAGACTTCGATGATTTTGAGGTGATTGCTGTGGACGATGGCAGTCCTGATAAATGTGGCGAAATTTGCGAAGAAATGGCGGCTGAGGATTCTAGAGTCAAGGTGCTACATATCACCAATAGCGGCCACACTGCAGCAAGGAAATATGGCGTGGAACATTCTTCGGGCGAGTACATAACATTTGTCGACGCCGATGACGAGTTGTTACCTGGTGCGCTCACTAAGATGTATGATACTATCACCCGTGAAAACGTCGATGAGGTGATTGGTTCTTACATTACCAACACGGGACAAACCCGCATAGCGCCATGGCAAGGGAAAGTTAATTCCGAAGTGCTCCTGGAGGACCTGCTGAAAGGAAGGAATTCCTTTTGTGTATTGTGGGGCATCTTGTTCCGCAGGGATATACTACAGGGGTGCCTGAATATTCCCCGTGAAGTGTCGGGCGGCGAGGATATCTTAATGCAAATCAATGTCTTGTTGAAACAGCCCCGGGTATTTGTGCTCTCGGAGCCCGTTTATCTATATAGCCTCGGGACATCATTAGTGAGGCCCAATTATGCCCGTAGCATCATCACGCTTCACGAGACACTGCAGGCGTCGCTGGAAAAGAAAGCGCCGCGATATGATACGCTTTTTCGCATCTTCAAGGCAAAGCACTACGAAGATTATATCAACTACTACGAGCAAAACGACTTACTCGACGAGCATTATGCGCCATTGCGCACTTTATCGGGAAGCAAAGGCATCCCCACGAAAGACCGCATTATTTTAATGCTACCACGATGCCTGGGGAAGACAGTTGTAAAATCCTATAGGAAATATATTCATCGCATTTAGCAGCTACTAGACAGGCATGGATAATCTCAAAGAGAAAACAGCAAATGGGTTATTCTGGGGTTTAATGAACAGTGGCATCACACAGTTTTTAAACCTTGTGATAGGCATCTTCCTTGCCCGTCTGCTGACTCCTGCCGACTACGGAATGGTTGCACTGATTGCGGTGTTCTACTCGGTTGCGCAAACGCTCAATGAAAGTGGACTGGGCGTTGCATTAGTAAACAAGAAGAATGCAACGGAGGTTGAGAATAATTCTATTTTTGCGTTTAACCTGGTCGTTGCGATTATCCTCTACACAACCTTATTTTTCTGTGCCCCTCTCATCGCTAAATTCTTCCATGAGCCCGAACTGGCAAAACTTTCCAGGTTCATGTTCATCACGATATTCTTCTCGGTAGGCATCGTTCCTAATGCCATCATGAAAAAGAAACTCATGGTCAAGGAAAGGGCGATTCTCGAGTTGATTTCGCTTATCGTGACGGGTGTTGTAGGCATCACACTGGCTTATAAGGGTTATTCTTACTGGAGTCTTGCCTGGCAGAATTTCATTCATGGGGGCATCTTGATGGTGGGCACCTACTATTTTGCACGCTGGCTGCCCTCCATGAAATTCTCGTTCAAGCCCATCAAGGAAATGTTTGGGTTCAGTAGTAAAATCCTCATCACATCATTGATAAACATCCTCAATGTGAACATATTATCGGTGATTTTTGGACGCCTATTCAATGCTTCCACAGTAGGAACCTATACCCAAGCCAACAAATGGAACACGATGGCAAGCAATACCATCGTCTCGATGACTGGGCAGGTGTCGCAGCCCGTTTTTGTTTCGGTCAACGATGATACCGAAAGGAGAATTCGTGTCTTTAGAAAGATGCTGCGTTTCACCGCGTTTTTCGCGTTCCCGCTGATGTTTGGCCTCGCGTTAGTGAGCAAGGAGTTTATCCTTATCACCATTTCCGACAAATGGATTGACAGCGCCGTCTTACTCCAAATATTATGCATCGGTGGCGCTTTCTTCTGCTTCCATTCTTTGTACCAGAATCTTCTCATCAGCATGGGAAAATCGGATGTGTACATGTGGATTAACATTTTCCAGATGATTCTCAATTTTGCGCTCGTTTATACCTGCTATAAATTAGGACTCATTGCCGTTGTCATTGCGTTTTCGAGCCTCTATGTCGTCGTCTTAATCGCATGGCAGTTCATGGCTAATCGATACACCGGACTCAAATGGATGGATGTCATCAAGGACATTTGCCCCTTCGCCATCATTGCAGCAGTAACGATGCTTCTCACCTATTTCATCACGAAATCGATAAGCAATGTGTATGTTCTTTTGATATCGCGCATCGTTATCGCTGCCGTTATCTACTATGCCATCATGCGCCTGCTGAATGTGGCAATATTGCGCGAGTGCATGACTTTCGTGAAATCACATTTTTTAGGTCGTATGCTTAAAAAACAGGATAGACAATGAAAATAGTAAACATTATTGGCGGCTTGGGAAATCAGATGTTCCAGTACGCATTTGCCGAAATCTTGAAACTCAAGTTTCCCAATGAAAACGTTTATATCGATACCCAGCACTTTCATGGATACAAAACCCACAACGGGTTTGAAATCTATGATATCTTTAAAAACGCGCAAATCGAGCGGGCTTCTATCCTGGACATTCTCAAAGTGTACTATTACATCCCCAATTACAATATCTATTGCAACCTGCGCAATAGGCATCTGTTACCTAAAAGAAAAACGATTCTCATCGAAGACGAGGCAGTAGACCTGCTAAATCATTCTGGCGATGCTTACTACAGGGGATACTGGCAAAAGTATCACTACTACGAGGACTATCAGCAACAGTTGAAAAAGATATATCAATTCCCCGAGCCATCGGACTTAAACAAGCAGTTGGCCGACAAAATGGCTAATACCAACTCGGTGGGCATCCATGTGCGCAGGGGTGATTACCTCAACAACCCTTTGTTTAACATCTGTAACGAAGATTATTTCAAGCGTGCCCTTGAGCTGCTGCGCGAAAAAGGCGAAAATTACACCTATTTTGTCTTCTCAAATGACAAATCATGGTGTGAACAATTTTTCTCCTCCATTTTACCAGGAGAAAACATCACATTTGTCGACAACAATCAAGGCAGAATGAGCTTCTTTGACATGTACCTCATGACAAACTGCCGAAATCTCATCATCTCAAACAGCACATTCAGCTGGTGGGCCGCCTTCCTCAACGACAACGCCGCCACCATAATCTGCCCCAAAACCTGGGCCCACTCAAGCAACCTCACCGCCATCCAATCCCCCACCTGGCTCAAAATCTAACCCCACCCCCGCCAGCGCCAGTGATTTATGCACGCCGACCTTCTATCAGAGTGAAGAGAAAATAATAAAAAGTCCGCGCTGGTCCGCGCGATAAAAATCCACTGCGCTGGTCCGCGCGAATTAAAACCGGAAGCGCGGAACGCGCTAAAACTCAACTCTCAACCCTCAACTCTCGTAACTCCATTCTCAGCTCTCTTTACTAACTTTAACCGTCTCATTGTTTGGTGGGTGGGGAGATTTTTGTAATTTTGCACGATTGAAGCTGGGCGAGGGCCTCGTGGAGGTGGCTCGATGCGGCTAAAGTGTTGTAAATTAATAGAATAACAATCATAACAAGCAAATTGCAATGAGTTTAAAAATCATCGTGCTGGCTAAACAAGTGCCAGACACCCGCAACGTGGGGAAAGATGCGATGAAGGCCGACGGTACGATTAATCGTGCCGCCCTGCCTGCGATTTTCAACCCCGAGGACTTGAATGCCCTGGAGCAAGCACTGCAGCTCAAGGAGGCACATCCAGGTTCGACCATTACCCTGGTAACGATGGGCCTGCCTCGCTCGGCCGAGATGGTACGCGAGTGCCTCTATCGCGGCGGCGACGGCGGCGTGGTTCTCACCGACCGTCCACTGGGCGGCGCCGACACGCTGGCTACCAGCTACTCGCTGGCGCAAACGATTAAGCACATCGGCGAGTACGACATCATCCTGGGTGGCCGTCAAGCCATCGATGGCGACACGGCTCAAGTGGGTCCGCAGATTGCCGAGAAACTGGGTTTACCCCAAGTAACTTACGCCGAGAGTGTGAAGGTTGCCGATGGCGTTGCCACCGTGAAGCGCCGCATCGAGCGCGGTTTCGAGACCGTGCAGTGCCCGCTGCCCCTGGTGGTCACCGTCAATGGTAGCGCCGACGCTTGCCGTCCCCGCAACGCACGCCTCATCCAGAAGTACAAGTATGCCGTCACCCCCAGCGAGAAGGCTAACCTCTCGCCCGAGATGCAGGCACTCATCGACAAGCGTCCTTACCTGAACATCACCGAGTGGGGCGCTAAGGACATCGACGCCGACCCCGAGCAAATCGGTATGCCCGGCTCCCCCACCAAGGTCAAGACCGTGGTCAACGTGGTCTTCCAAGCCAAGGAGAGCAAGCGCATGGCTGGCGACGACGAGGCTCAAATCGAGGGCCTGGTCAAGGAACTTATCGCCGATCACATCATTGGTTAACCCACTAAACGACACTTATCATGCAAGGACAAAAACAACCTGATAGTATATTGCGAGTACGATGGTGACGAGGGCCGCGTGGCCGACGTCAGCCTGGAGTTGCTCACCAAGGGACGCACGCTCGCTACCGCCCGTGGCATCCGCCTCGAGGCGCTCGTGCTGGGCGACAAGCTCGATGGCATCGAGAAACAGCTGTTCCCCTACGGCGTCGACGTGGTCTACAAGATGGAAGACGCGCGCCTGTTCCCCTACACCTCGCTGCCCCACGCACAGGCAGTGATTAACCTGTTCCGCGAGATTACGCCCGAAATCTGCCTGATGGGCGCCACCACCATTGGGCGCGACCTGGGTCCCCGCGTCTCGTCGTGCCTGCACAGCGGCTTGACTGCCGACTGCACCTCGCTCGAGATTGGCGACCACGTCGACCCCGTCACCAAGAAGGAATACAAGAACCTGCTCTACCAGATTCGCCCCGCCTTCGGTGGTAACATCGTGGCTACCATCGTCAACCCCGAGCATCGTCCCCAAATGGCGACCGTGCGCGAGGGCGTGATGAAAAAAGAAATCGTTGATGCCAACTACAAGGGCGAGGTCATCAACCTCGACGCTGCCAAGTATATCGACCCGGCAAGCTATGTAGTTAAAATCATCGACCGCGAAATCGAGAAATCTAAGGTCAACATCAAGGGCGCATCGGTCATCGTGGCTGGTGGCTACGGCGTGGGCAGCAAGGAGAACTTCCAGCTCATCTTCGACCTGGCCGAGGTGCTCGGTGGCGAGGTTGGCGCTTCGCGTGCCGCCGTCGACGCTGGCTTTGTTGAGCACGACCGCCAGATTGGCCAAACGGGCGTCACCGTTCGTCCCAAGCTCTACATCGCTTGCGGCATCTCGGGCCAAATCCAGCACATTGCGGGCATGAACGAGAGTTCAATCATCATCAGCATCAACAACGACCCCGATGCTCCCATCAACAGCATCGCCGACTACGTCATCACAGGCGACCTCGAGACGGTGATTCCGCAACTCATCAAGTATTATAAAAAGAACTCTAAGTAATCACTACAATGGCAAATTTCTATACCGACAATAAAGCGCTGCATTACTACCTGAATCACCCGCTGATGAAGGAGATTGTGGCCCTGCGCGAGCGCAACTACACGCAATGCGAGAAGTTCGACTATGCCCCGCTCAACTACGACGACGCCATCGACAGCTACGAGAAGGTGCTCGAAATCATTGGCGAAATTTGCGGCGAAATCATTGCCCCTAACGCCAAGGATGTCGATGCCGAGGGTCCCCACCTCGTCGACGGCCATGTGCAATATGCATCGGCCACCTACAAGAACCTCAAGGCGCTGGTACAAGCTGGCTTGATGGGCATCACCCTGCCCCGCCAGTACGGCGGCTTGAACCTGTCGCAAGTGCCCTACACCATGGCTGCCGACCTGGTGAGCCGTGCCGACGCCAGCTTCGTCAACGTGTGGGGTCTGCAAGACTGCGCCGAGACCATCAACGAGTTTGGTAGCGACGACCAGAAGGAGCGTTTCCTGCCGCGCACCTGCGCTGGCGAGACGCTGGCGATGGACCTCACCGAGCCCGACGCCGGTAGCGACCTGCAATCGGTCATGCTCAAGGCCACACAAGATGCCGACGGCACCTGGCGCCTCAACGGCGTGAAGCGCTTCATTACCAACGGCGATGGCGACATCGCATTGGTGCTCGCTCGTAGCGAGGAAGGCAGCCACGACGGCCGCGGCCTGTCGATGTTTATCTACGACAAGCGCAACGGCGGCATGACCGTGCGCCGCATCGAGGACAAGATGGGTATCCACGGAAGCCCCACCTGCGAACTCGTGTTCAAGAACGCCCCCGCTGAACTCTGCGGTTCGCGCCGATTGGGCCTTATTAAATATGTGATGTCGCTCATGAACGGCGCCCGCCTGGGTATCGCCGCACAGAGCGTGGGCATCAGCGAGAGCGCCTATCGCGAGGCTATCGACTACGCCCGCTCGCGCGAGCAGTTTGGCAAGGCCATCATCAACTTCCCCGCTGTGGCCGAGATGGTTGCCAACATCAAGGCAAAACGCGACGCCAGCCGCACCATCCTCTATGAGTGCACCCGCTTTGTCGACATGTACAAGAGCCTCGAGGCCATCGGCCGCGAGCGCACCCTCACCCCCGAGGAGCGCGCCACCGCCAAGCGCTACAACCGCCTCGCCGATGCCTTCACCCCGCTGGCTAAGGGCATGACGAGCGAGTTTGCTAACCAAAACGCCTACGACTGCGTGCAAATCCACGGCGGTAGCGGCTTCATGCGCGACTACGCCTGCGAGCGCATCTATCGCGACGCACGCATCACCAGCATCTACGAGGGCACAACGCAGCTGCAAGTGGTGGCAGCAATTCGCCACGTCACCACCGGCACCTACAGCAACCAAATCAAGGAATATGCCGCCATGACCTACAGCGACGCCGTGCAACCGCAACGAGCTAAACTCGAGGCCATGACAGCCCTCTACGAGCAAGCCCTCGAGCGCGTGAAAGCGCAAGATGACCCCGAGTATGTCACCTTCCACGCTCGCCGCTTGGTCGAGATGGCTGGTCACATCATCATGGGTTACCTGCTCATCTACGATGCCACCAACGAGCCCGAACTCTTCCTCGACTCAGCCCGCGTCTACGTCAACCTCGGTGAATCCGAAGTTGCCCGCCACGCCCGCTTCATCGAGAACTTCGACCCCGCCACCATGGCATCCTACCTGCAACAGTAATTTCCCCAATAGCAATGCTATTGTAACCGCTCAACGAGGGATGTCACCGCCACGGTCGCGGGCGGCATCCCTCCATTATTGAGCCTACCTTTTACCCCCCACCCGATGAACGACGAACGTTATAATTACCTCATCAGCGCCAACGTGGGACGCGCCGTCACCCGCATGGCCATCCCCGCCATCATCACCATGCTGGTGACGAGCCTTTATAACATCGCCGACACGTTCTTTGTGGGGCAAATCGACACGCAATCGACCGCCGCCGTGGGCGTGGTGTTCCCCGTCATGTTTGTCGCGCAAGCCGTGAGCTTCTTCTTTGGCCACGGCTCGGGCAACTATATCTCGCGCGAACTCGGAGCGAAGCGCGTCGAGAACGCCTCGCGCATGATGGCGACGGGATTTTTCTACGGCTTGGGAGCGGGCGTGCTCATCATGGTGCTGGGCCTGCTGTTCCTCACGCCACTGTCGGTGTCGCTGGGGTCCACACCCACCATCCTGCCCTACACCGTGCGCTACCTGCGCATCATCTTGCTGGGCACACCGCTGCTCACCTCGTCGCTCGTGCTCAACAACCAGTTCCGCCTGCAGGGCTACGCCACCGCGGGCATGTGGGGCGTGCTCAGCGGCGCCATCCTCAACATCATCCTCGACCCCATCTTCATCTTCACGCTCGATATGGGCGTCGAGGGCGCAGCGTGGGCAACTGTGATAGGCCAGCTGTGTAGCCTCGCGGTGATGCTCGTGCTCACGCGCAACGGCAAGACGCTGCCCATCATCCCCAAGCACTTCACGCCCTCGCGCGCCTTTGCGGTGGAAATCGTTGCTGGCGGCTCTCCCTCGCTGCTGCGCCAGTTGCTCAGCGCTGTGGCCACACTGCTGCTCAACGTTGCTGCCGCACACTATGGCGACGCCGCCGTGGCAGCCATGACCATCGCCAACCGCATCTGCATGTTCATCATGTCGGGCATGCTGGGACTCGGGCAGGGCTACCAACCGCTGTGCGGCTTCTGCTACGGCGCCGGCCTGATGGACCGCGTCAAGCAAGGCTTCTGGTTCTGCGTCCGTGTGGGCACCATCGCCCTGCTGTGCTTCACCATTTTGGGATTCATGTTCACGCGACCCATCGTTGCCGTCTTCCGCGACGACCCCGCCGTCATCGCCATCGGCATCGATGCCCTGCGCTGGCAGCTTTGCACCTTCCCCTTGTGCGCCCTGTTTATCTACAGCAACATGATGATGCAAACGTGCGGCATGACCTGGCGTGCCAACCTGCTCGCCTCCGCCCGTCGCGGCCTCTTCTTCATCCCCCTCATCCTCATCCTCCCCCGCCTGTTCGCCCTCACCGGCGTCGAAATGTGCCAAGCCGCCAGCGACCTCTGCTCCTTCCTCCTCTGCCTCCCCATCCTCCGCTCCGCCCTCCAAGAACTCAACCACAGTGGAGACACCCCACAGGTTTAATTCGCGCAGACTTCCGCAGACTCCGCAGACTTTTTTATCCTCGCGCGGACCAGCGCGGACCAGCGCGGACAAAAAAAAGAATCCCCTCGCAGCACCCAGCCACAAGGGAATCCCTTTATCTCAAAACCACCCTACTCCGAAACTGGCCGCACCGGGAAACCAGCAGAGACTACAAGACCATAAGTAACACTTCCCCATGGCTTATTAGAAGAAGAAGGCTCTCCAAATACTAGATAGTATGAAGATTCCGAGCCAACGCGATAGAGATTTGCACACCGAGTTTCAGCTGAAAAAGAGTATGTTCCATAATACTGCTGAAGTTCCCAAGAGTATATATATTTAGCTTCTGCAGTTGGCATAAAGATACTATTGCCATTCGGACCTGTTATCAGCCAACCCATGTGGCCATCTCTCATCGTTTTAACAATATCACACTTGTTAAGAAGTTCCTTACATTCACTTGTCAAGGGCATACGCCATTTACCACCCCATTTCACATGGGCTACATCATATTCCGTAGAGGCGATGTTATCAAGATCTGATGGCATCTCCACCTTCCAATAGCCACCAGAACTACCTTCTTTATATACCGCCCAGCGATAAGTGCTATCAGCGTAGACTTCTTTTTCTTCGGTTTCTCCCCAAGCGTAAAAGCCGCCATAATCGCTTGATTTTGCAGCTCCTACGTTGCGGTCGGCCCACTTAACAGAGAGACCCAAGTCTACTGCCTCACCTGCCTTATAACTGGTGGCTGATGTGCTACCGCTTTCACTGCTACTTCCACTCGGCTCGTCGTTGTCGCTTCCGCATGCAGTGAATGTTACTGCACACAGGGTGAGTAACATACTCGAAAATAAATAAATCAACTTTTTCATAATGGTTTTTATTGTTTGTTATTAGTTTAGTCAGTTTGTGGCCAGGAGGGGCGGCTGGGGCATAAAAAAAGCGTGGGAGTTAGTTCTGTCTATCCAGCAGGAGGCATCGGCATAGCCCTACAGAGAGATAAACAGTCTACCCCACGCAATGCATATATCGCATCCCGCATGGGGATGAGAGTATGCTTGCATGAAGCGTCTTGACTGCTTGATTCTTCTCTGTGGAGAATTTGCCGATTTTCCTGCTGAGAATCGAAGCAAAAACGCTTTTACCACAATGTCATGTATTTCCTTATCGGCAAATTACCGTCAGGAAATACGCTGCAAATATAACAAAGAAATCCTAAAAACACAAAAAAACCTCGCGCAGGGATTTTTTACGCGCGGACCAGCGCAGACTTCGCAGACTTTTTTATCCTCGCGCAGACCTACATTCAGAGTGGAGAGTGAAGAGTAACTTCGTTGAACCTTGGCTGCGGTTCGGCAAACTCGAGCAAGCTCGGTTTGCGCTCACCTTGCACAAGGTTTGGAGAGTGAAGATAAAATTATAAGTCCGCGCTGGTCTGCGCTGGTCTGCGTGCAAAAAAATCCCGACGCTAATTCATTGTTGTGTAGGTCGGGGAAAAGTGGTACTTTTGTGGGAGCGGTCGAGGGGAGACCTCGGGCGCGCTTAACAGTGACGTTTGTAAAACCCATTAACTTACAGTATATCATGAAGATAGGTGACAGAATTCCTGATGTTTTGGGATGCGATGCCCAGGGCAAAGAGTATACGGCGGCTCAGTTTCAGGGCCAACGACTAGTGATTTATTTTTACCCGAAGGATAACACGCCAGGGTGTACCGCCGAGGCTTGTTCGCTTGCCGAGGGCTATGGCAAGCTGCAGGCTGCCGGGCTGGCACTGCTGGGCGTGAGCAAGGACTCGGCGGCGTCGCACACGCGGTTTGCCGAGCGCTACAACCTGCCGTTCCCGCTGCTCGTCGACGAGGACCTCAAGCTGAATCAGGCCTTCGGGGTGTGGCGCGAGAAGAAAATGGCGGGCCGCACCTACATGGGCACCGTGCGCACCACCTTCATCATCGGCCCCGATGGTTGCGTGGAGCACATCATCGAGAAAGTGAACACCAAGGACAGCGCTAACCAAATCCTCGCATTGCTATGAAAATCAACCGACTGCTCACCCTCGTTGCCACCCTCGTGGTCGCCACCACCGCGCTGCACGCGCTCACCCTCGAGGAATGTGTCCTCGGCGGCCGCTCGCCACTGAACGCCGGCACCATGCAACCCGCCAGCGGTGGCGTGTTCTACCGCCTGAGCAACGATGGCCTCACCATCGACAAAATCGGCTACCGCGATGGCCGCACCTCTACCCTACTCGACACCCGCAGCAGCGGCCTGGGCCCGTGGGACGACTTCGCTGTGACCAGCGACGCCCGCTACGCCCTGCTGTGGAACGACGAGAAACCCATCTACCGCTACTCGTTCAGCGCCAACTACTACATGGCCGACCTGCGCACTGGCACCATCACCCCCATCGGCGATGGCGGCGAGGAAATCGCCACCCTGTCGCCCACGGGAACACATGCCGCCTACGTCAAGGATAACAACATCTATATCACCGACTTACGCAACCGCACCACCGTCCAAGTCACCCACGACGGCAAGAAAAACGAAATCATCAACGGTGTCCCCGATTGGGTCTACCAAGAAGAAATAGGGATGCTCAACTCGTTGCGCTGGAGCCCCGACGGCACGCGGCTGGCGTTCATCCGCTGGGACGAGAGCAAGGTGCCCATGGAGTCGATGATAATCTACGAGGGCACGTGTAATCCCAATACCGAGTACGCCCTGCACCCTGGCCGTCAGGACTTTAAATACCCCGTCGCGGGCGAGCCAAACTCGGTGGTGAGTGTCCACTGCTACGACCTCGGCGCGCACCAGTTGCAAGCCGTTCCCCTGCCCCTCGAGACCGACGACTATGTGAACCACATCGATTTCGCCCCCACCGGCAAGTTGATGGTGCAACGCCTCAACCGCACGCAGAACGACCTGCACATCTATGCCGTGGACTGCGCCGCGATGAGCGTCGCCGAGCTCTACCGCGAGCAATCGACCACCTGGGTCGACACCAAGATGTCAAACCAAGTGTGCTACTGCAACGACTTCTTCATCATCCCCAGCGAGCGCAGCGGCTTCATGCAGCTCTACCAGTATGACTACTCGGGCAAACTGCTGCGCCAGCTCACCGACGACGACAACTGCATCGTGAGCGACTTCTACGGCTACGACGCCCGCCGCAAGCGTTGCCTGTATCAGTCATCGTGCGGGCCACTCAACCGCGTGATTGCCGCCGTCGACCTGCAGGGCCGCGTCACCCGCTTGGCGCCCTCGACCAGCGACGGCCACGGCACCGCCTCGGCAGTGATGAGCACCGACTTTGACTACTACGTGGGCCGCTACAGCGACGCTGCCACGCCCGACCGCTACAGCGTCTACGATGCCCGTGGCCGCCGCGTGCGCGACATCGAGCTCAACGAGAGCTACACCCAGCGTTACACCGCTGTCGACGTGCCCCGCCGCGAGTTCATCACCATCGAGCACGCTGGCTACCAGCTCAACGGCTACATCATCAAGCCCGTGGACTTCGACCCCACGCGCCGCTACCCCGTCATCATGGAGCACTACAACGGCCCCGGCTCGCAAGAAGTGCGCGACAAGTGGGAAATCAACTGGGAGCAATACTTCGCCTCGCAAGGCTACATCATCGTCAACGTCGACTGCCGCGGCACAGGTTTCCGCGGGAAAGAATTTGAGAGCCTCACCTACCTGCGCCTGGGCAAACTCGAAACCGAGGATGCCGTGGCTGCAGCCAACTACATGGCCACCCTGCCCTGGGTCGACGCCGACCGCATCGGCATCATGGGCTGGAGCTACGGCGGCTTCCAGACGCTTATGGCCATGAGTGAACCGGGTTCGCACTACGCCTGCGGCGTGTCGATTGCCCCCGTCACCACCTGGCGTTTCTACGACAGCATCTACACCGAGCGCTACATGCGCACCCCGCAAGAGAACCCCGAGGGCTACAGCAACTTCCCCCTCAACCGCGTCGACAGCCTGAAGGGACGAGTGCTCATCATGTTTGGCAGCGCCGACGATAACGTGCACATCATCAACTCGATGCAATATGTCGCCGAACTCACGCAGCGCGGCCGCACCTGCGACATGATGGTGTTTACCAACCAGAATCACTCCATCCGCGACTGCGACTCCCGCGCCGTGGTCTACAAGCGCGCCCTCGAGTTCTACAACCAGTACCTCAAGGGCGAGTAAATCGCCACAGCACCCTCTCACTCTCACCCACCGAGCCATGTCGCAGTTACCCTTCATCGTCATCACCGGCCCCACTGCCTCGGGGAAAACCTCGCGGGCAGTGGACGTGGCGCGCGCCATCGGTGCCGAAATCATCAGCGCCGACTCGCGACAGGTCTACCGCGGCATGGACCTGGGCACGGGCAAGGACCTCGAGGAATATGGCGACGTGCCCTATCACCTCATCGACATCTGCCCCGCGGGCTACAAGTACAGCCTCTATGAGTACCTGCGCGACTACGCCGTGGCGCGCGACGAAATCACTGGCCGCGGGCATCCCATCGTGCTGTGCGGCGGCACGGGGCTCTATGTCGAGAGCGTGGTGCGCGGCATCGAGCTGCCTCCCGTTCCCGCCAACCCCGAGTTGCGCGCCTCGCTGGCGGGCAAAAGCCTCGAGGAACTCACCGCCATCTTGCGCACGATGAAAACGCTGCGCAACAACAGCGACATCGACACGCCNCAGCGCGCCATCCGCGCCATCGAAATCTGCGATTACTACCACCGCCACCCAGCGCTCAAGGCNGCCACCGAGCCCCACCCGCTCACCCACGCNGTGGTCATCGGCGTCGACATCGACCGCGACACNCGCCGCCAGCGCATCACCTCGCGCCTGCGTGCCCGCCTCGACGCCGGCATGGTCGATGAAGTGCGCCGCCTCCTCGACAGCGGCATCGCCCCCGACGACCTCATCTACTACGGCNTGGAATACAAATTTGTCACCCAGCACGTCCTGGGCCAACTCACTGCCGACGAGATGTTTACCGCCCTCGANACCGCCATCCACCAGTTCGCCAAGCGCCAGATGACCTGGTTCCGCGGCATGGAACGTCGCGGCACCCCCATCCACTGGCTCCCCTGGGACCTCNCCCGCCCCGACTTCACCACCCAAGTCCTCAACCTGCTCACCAATGGGTAAAAAACATTCCTAATATAAAATAACTCACCAACTCACCTTCCCACAGCATTCCCCTCTTAATTTCCATAGTTTTCCATTTAAAACACTGTAAGCCAGCAACCATAAATTAAAATCGGGAGTACTACTCCGGATTTTTCATGAATATCGGGAGTACCACTCCTGATTTTCACAGAATTTTATTTCACCTGCTTTTACATTTCTATACAATTCCCACTTTAACGAGTACAGGAACTTCGTTGAGGACGAAAACCGAGAACCTCCTGCGAGTGATATTATGCACGCAGACCAGCGCAGACCTACATTCAGAGTGGAGAGTGGAGAGTGAAGATAAAATTATAAGTCCGCGCTGGTCGGCTCGAGGAAAAAATAAAAAGGTCTGCGTAGTCTGCGGAAG
>Ga0065709_1006198_pt1 | contig 20013 bp, 14 predicted proteins | sample Hoacrofraction14_2_FD_59096 | JGI IMG/M metagenome (GOLD analysis project Ga0065709, IMG submission 59096) | Hoatzin crop microbial communities from Cojedes, Venezuela, sample from fiber fraction 14 v1 | ecosystem: Host-associated > Birds > Digestive system > Esophagus > Crop | place: Venezuela...
CTTCGTCCTGCGGACTCGGACAAGCCGTATATCACAGGTATACGAAAAGTCAGCCAATCGCCCGGCGCCTGCCGGTTTGGGCTCTTGGGACTTTTACAGTAAACACCGTACCGGCACCGGTCCACTGAGGGCCGGTCTTTTTATCGCATGGGGGATTGTCTCATGGATGCATCCGCAGCTTTTCTTGTCCATAACGGCACAATCACGCTCCGATATCTGACGGGTCGTGGCGATACCGCCTTTGTCCCATCGGAGATCGACGCGCTTCCCGTCCGCGCGGTCGCAGACTACGCATTCGCCCCGCGCGCGGCAGAGTACGCGCCGGATGTCCTGTGCGGCCCGGCGCTCCGGTGCCTCTTTCTGCCCGAGGGCATCACATCCGTCGGCCGGTACGCTTTCTACGGCTGCACCTCGCTGGAGGAAATGCATCTTCCCTCCACGCTCCGCAGCATCGGCAGCGGTGCTTTCACCGCCTGCACGCATCTGAAGACGATTTTTCTGAACCTGCCGGCCGACGGCGGCACCCCGCCGGCGATGAAGGACATCCTCTCCTGCCTTCCGCAGGAGGTGGAGGTGGTGCTCATGCGGCAGCGCAGCGCTTCCGGATCGCCTGCAGCGGACCGCAGCGGCGATGCGTGCGCGGCAGACGGCACAGTCGGATCGCACACAGCGGACGGCGACGTGTACGCACGGCTCGTCTTCCCCGAATACTACGAGAACGGCATCGAGAACACCCCGGCCCGCATCATCGCCGTCGAGTTCATCGGCACCGGCTATCAGTACCGGCAGTGCTTCTCGGCGCTGAGCTTCCGGGCGGATACCTACGACAGTCTCTTCCCGCTCGCCGTGGCGCAGCAGGAGCTGACCACCTGCCTGCGTCTGGCGGCCGACCGGATCCTGTATCCGGCGCACCTGTCCGACACCGACCGGGAAACCTACGCGGCCTTCCTGCGCGAGCACGCAGAGCGTCTGGCGGAGCTGTTCTTTCAGCAGCGTCTTTTTGCCGGCCCGGAGAACCCGGACGAGGCGCAGCTGCTCACGCGGCTGGTCCGATCGAACATCATCGATAGTGAAAATGTCCGTCACTTCCTCCGCGCCGCCGCCGAAGCCGGCGCCGCCGAAAGCTCAGCGGTCCTGATGGATCTCTGCCATCCGGGCGGAGACGGCAGGGAAGGCAATGAAGACAGAGAAGGCGAAGAAGGCGGAGGAAACAGCACTCCCGGACGACGGCGCTCCCGCCTGCGGCTGTAAACTTCTGCATTCCCGTACGGATACGGGTATCCCGACTGTTGACGCGGCCGCATCGGAAGCCCCGTTATATCACTGCTTCACAGGAGAAAACGCCATGCCAAACATGGATATACAGGCCGAAAAACAAAGCGAAGCATCCGCACTGCAGGAGCTGGCGCTTCAGGTCCTGCGGGAGAGCCGCAGGGAGCTGACGATCCGGCTGCGGTATCTCACGATCGCGCTCGGCACGCTCGCGCTGACGACGAACCCGGACGAGCCCTCGTTCTCAACCGACGGCCGCACGCTGTTTGCCAATCCGCGCGCCGTCACATCGATGTACATGGAAGACAGCCGCCGCGTCACGCGCCTCTTCCTGCACGAGGTACTGCACTGCCTTCTGCTGCACCCCTTCAACGCCCCGCCTGCGAGCACACCGGAATCTGAACTGCGCACGCAGCTGTGGGACCTCTCCTGCGACATGGCGGTCGAATTTCTCATCGATGACCTCGACCTGCCCTGCACGCGGCTGCCGCGGAGCCGGCTGCGCAGTGATGTGCGTGCGGAGCTTTCGGAGGCGATGCGCGTGCTCACGGCGGAGGGGATCTTCGCGCGGCTGTCTTCGCGCACCCCTGCGCCGGCTGCGCTGGTGCAGCTCATCGAAGAATTCAGCCCCGACACTCACGACCGCTGGCCCTCACACCGGACCGACCCGAACGCGGCGGCGCAGGCGGTGCAGCTCAAAAATTCCTGGTCCGAGATCGCGGAGCACCAGACGATGCAGATGGACGCGCAGTCCACGGAGACCGGCTCCGGCGACGCCTCTGTGTTAGCGGCGGCCGCGGCGGCAGTGCGGCGGCCGATGGACTACCGGCATTTCCTGAGGCGCTTTGCCTGCCCGCGGGAGGAGCCGGGTGTCGACCCGGACGCCTTCGACCTGTCCTTCTACTGCCTGGGCCTGTCGATGTACGGCCGCATGCCTCTGATCGAACCGCTCGAGGCGCGCGAGGTCGTGCGGATCGACGAGTTTGTCATCGTGATCGATGTCTCGATGTCCGTCTCCGGCGAGCTGGTGCGCAGCTTTCTGGACCAGACGGCCTCCGTGCTCCTGCAGACGGAGACATACACGCGGCGGGTCAACATCCGCATCCTGCAGTGCGACGACCGCGTGCGCTCCGACCGGAAGATCACGAGCCGCAAGGAGCTTGAGCAGTACATCGAAGACTTTCCGCTGGTAAACGGCGGCGGCACGGATTTCCGGCCCGCCTTTCAGTATGTGGCGAAGCTGCTGGCCGAAAAACAGTTCCGGCATCTGCGCGGGCTGCTGTACTTTACCGACGGGTGCGGGACCTGGCCGGCGGTGAGGCCACCGTACGAGACAGCTTTCATTTTCGTGGAAAGCCGGTACCGGGATACGGGCATTCCGCCCTGGGCGATCCGCGTGGTGCTGCGCGACGACCAGCTGGCGATCGGATAAATTAAGGAGACGAACATGAATATCAAACGAGCCAAACAGGAGATCCGCGACACGATCCGGGCGTACCTGGCGAAGAACAGCGACGGCGACTATCTCATCCCGCGCCTGCGGCAGCGGCCGCTCCTGCTCATCGGGCCGCCCGGCATCGGCAAGACGCAGATCGTCAGCCAGGTCGCCTCGGAGGAGGACCTCGCGCTGGTCAGCTACACGATCACGCACCACACGCGCCAGTCCGCCATCGGCCTGCCCTTCATCCGGGAGCGCAGCTACGGCGGGCAGACGTACTCCGTGACGCAGTACACCATGAGTGAGATCATCGCGTCCGTCTATGAGTGCATGGAAGCCTCCGGCAAAATGGAAGGCATCCTCTTCATCGATGAGATCAACTGTGTCTCCGAGACGCTCGCACCGGCGATGCTGCAGTTTCTGCAGTACAAGACCTTCGGCAACCGTGAGATCCCGGACGGGTGGATCATCGTCGCGGCCGGCAATCCGCCGGAGTACAACCGCTCGGTGCGTGAGTTTGACACGGTCACGCTGGATCGTGTGCGGCTCATCCCGATCGAGGCGGACTTTGACGCATTTCGGGAGTATGCCGCCGAGCGGGGGATCCACAGCTGCGTGCTGTCGTATCTGGACCTGCGGCGCGCAAATTTCTACCGCATGGAGACCACCGTCGACGGGACGAGCTTTGCGACGGCCCGCGGGTGGGAGGATCTGTCGGAGCTGATCCGCGCCTACGAATACACGGGCACCGGGATGGAGCGGTCGATCGACTTCGATGTCGTCTCGGAGTACATCCAGTTTCCCGCGGTCGCGCAGGACTTCGCGGACTACCTGAATCTCTACTTCAAGTACCGCGAGGAATACCGGATCCCGGAGATCCTGGAGGGGCACATCCCGGAGGCGTCCCTGAAGCGCCTGCCCCTCGCGCCCTTCGACGAGCGCATCGAGGTGACCGCCCTGCTGCTGTCCGGGCTGACCGGGGCTTTCCGGGAGGCGCATGATGAGGACGCGTGCCTCACGGCGGTGCGGGAGATCCTGCAAGGTTGTCTGACATCGGACGGCAGTGGCCTTGACAGCGCCGCCCTTGCGGCGGACAGGGAAGCCGCCGGCACCGCCACCGCAGTTGAATCCGGCGGTGGTGTCTGTGTTGTTTCCTTTACTGAAAGCACAAACACCGCCGATGACTCTTGCCCGGCGTCCGGCACCACGCTCCATGCCCCCACCGTCCTGCAGGCCCTCTCCGGTGCCGTCGCGGCGGAGCGCGGACGTCTGGAGCAGCGTATCGCGGCCGGGCAGAAGGAACGCGATGGCATCCGGCAGAGCCGGCGTACGATCGCGCTGCTGGAGGAGATTCTCCGGGAATGCGGCGGCGCGGCGGCCGACACGCAGGACGGCGCGGTGCGGGAAGCGTTCAACCGGCAGCTGGACCGGGCGGAGGAGGCGAATGATGCCATTTCCGGGCGGCTGGAGCATGCCTTTGACTTCATGGAGGCAGCCTTCGGGGAGAGCCAGGAGATGGTGTACTTCATCTCGCAGCTGAACGTGAGCCGGTACGCGGTCTGGTTCATCCGCGAGTACGACTGCCCGCGCTACTACCGCTACAACAAGTCGCTGCTGCTGAAGGACCGCCGCGAAGAACTCCGCGCGCAGATCGCTGCGGCGTACGCCGGGGAGACGGAGAACGCGTGAGGCGGGCGGCCGGCAAACGCTGTGTGCACTATGAAAAACCGATGTGCGAAATGAAAAAGCTGCGGCATTTCCAAAACGGAAGTGCCGCAGCCTTTTCTTTACACTATGACAAAACAATACCGTGATTCTTTTGCATCTTTACTGCCGGGCAACGATCCCGCCGGAAGCTGACGGTGTTCTTTATCGCGTGCCCTGCGCGCCCACGCTCTTCTCGAGGCACACCAGATGCACCGTCCCCAGCCCGTGAAACGTGCAGTCCACCACGCCGGCCTCGCGGTAGCCCAGCCGGTGATACAGCTTCCGCGCCGCCATGTTCTTCTCCTGCGTATCCATGCGCAGCACGCGGCAGCCCCGCTCCGCCGCCGTCTGCTCGTAGAACCGCACGAATGCCGTCCCGTATCCGTGCCCGGCCGATGGTCATCGAGCCATCCTCCTCCGCATCATGTACCCGCTCATAGATCTCCGCTATGCGGTCAATGTTCGCCTCTGTTGCTTTTCGTACTATCAACTGCCCTATCCCCCTTCAAAAGAAAATCTTCATACAATCAGTATTTATGTTATATTTGAATTGACACAATCATAACTGTCCTGAACAGTTACACGCAATCAGTCAACGAAGAAAATGCAAGCAGCATTTTGATTCCGGCAATGCTTTTCGAATGAGGGGTTATTAGGATGAGACATGAATACTGCGAAAAAGATGGCATCCTGATCACATACAACGACGACAACGTCGCGTTTGAGGACACGTGTTCGGCTGAGGCCATAGTCATCGATAATACCGGGAAAATAATTCTGAATAATTTCGATGCATCCCGCACAGAATTTTTCCTAAACTGGTTTCATAAGATTTATGATACCATCACCTATTTTCGTTCCCTTGACAGGCTGGAGGTGGTCAGCTAATGCCGGTTTTCCTCAGGTATTCTGGATACAAAGTGTTTTTCCGGACCAATGAGAATGGTGAGCCCATACACTTTCATATTACACAGGGAAATCCGTCAGAAAGCAGTACCAAGGTATGGATACTTTCTGACGGATCCTTGGAAATAGCTGATAATAGCAGCCATATTCCCGCTGTTGTGCTGCGTCGAATATTCCGGATCATGCAGGATAATATGAATGATTACATTGCTGCATGGGAAGCTGTGCTTGGTCCGGCAAAATTTCGTCGGTAATCTTTTACATCCGGCGCAGCAATCATCCGGCGACAGTTTCACGCTGCAGCGCCACTTAGCAGCCACCGCGTTGCAGCACATCCCGCCCGCTCTGCGTCTCATCGCCGGCGTCGGCCGGCAGCGCCGGCTTCGTTCCCGGTTTCTCTGTTGCCGCGACCTCTTCCGCCCAGGACACATCCTCCGGCAGCACCACGCCGGCGCATGCGTTCGCCGGATCCAGGATGAAATGCCGGTAGGCCTCCAGGTCTTCGTCCGTCATACCGGCAATAGCATCGCCCGTCTCCTCGTCTGCTGCCGTCACCGACTCGCCGTTTGGATGCACCGTCACATCCTCCAGCCGCACGTCCTCCGCGTCGTCGAGCACGATCCCGTACCGCCCGTCTTCCTTCTGAAATGTCACGGTCACGTTCTCTGCCTTCAGCCCCCGCACATGCCGCGCATACAGCCCGCCGGCGGGCAGGATGCCGAAGATGCCGGGCTCCGGATACGACTCTGCCATCTCCGGCACGCGCAGCGGCGCCGGCGCAAAGGTGCCGTCCGGGAGGCGCCTGAGCCGGGGCAGTCGCGCTTCGTCCTTGCAGAAGAAGCTGTTCACCAGCAGCGGCGCCAGGCCATAGCGGCGTACGCTGCGCTGTGCATCACTGTGCCCGCGCAGACCGCAGCCCTGCACGTCCCCGTGCTCGCGCAGATCACAGTCCTGTACATCCCCGCGCTCGCGCAGATCACAGTCCTGTACATCCCCGCGCTCGCGGAAGGTATAGCGTGCGTGGATGTCCCGCTGCCACACGGCGCACGCCATCGGCAGGCCGCTCTTCTTTTCTACGGTCACATCGCGGATCTCCACGTCACGGATCGGGCTGTCCTTCAGCCCGGCGATCAGGATCGGCGTGCGCCCGTCCACGCCGCAGGCGCGCACGCCGCTGATGCGAATGCCCTCCATCGTGGCCAGCGGCGCTTTCGTCCGCATCTCCGTCATCTGTGCCGTATCTCCCTCCGGCAGGTACGCCGTGCCTCCGTCCGGCAGCCGCACGCTCCGGCTTCTCGTGATTACCGGGACGCGGCGATCTGTCGTATAGCCGGAACCTTCCGGCACGGACGGGTGCCGGCCGCGGTCACCGATGCGCAGGAAAATGGGGGTATCCGACACGTCCTGCATCGTGCAGTCCTCGAGGATCACCTCCCGCACCGCGCCGCCGTCGACCGACTCCACCGCAAAGCCGCGGCTGCGCTCAAAGTGCACGCGCCGCACGGTCAGGCGAAGGAGCCCGCCCGTGGACTCCGTGCCGAACTTCACCCGCCCCGTCGGGCCGCCCCGGTCCGGACTGGTCCGGCGCGTCGTTCCGAAGCTTTGGTCATACACCGTGCCGACATCATACCCCGACACCGTGCAGTCCTCGATCAGAATATTCTCCGCCGCCTGCAGCAGCCCCGCGCCCATCGAGGCCTTGACGCAGAGGCCGTCGTCGTTCGGCGTGTTTGCCCGGCAGCGGCGTACGGTAACATTTCGACAGGCGTCGATATCGAAGCCGTCCCGGTTCGTGTCCAGCAGCAGTCCCTCCGCCAGCACCTCCTCGCAGCCCGAAGCGATCACGGCAAAATGGCCGCCCGAGAGCACCGTAAAGTCCGCGAGCAGCACGCGGCGGCAGCGCACCAGGGCAATCGCCTTGTTCCCCCACCAGTGTGCCATGCCGGCCGCACCATCCGCGCCTTCAGGCACCTCCGCCGGATCCCAGCGCTTCAGGCCCGGTGCGCCGTCGATCACGCCGGGGCCTTCGATCGCGATGTCCGTGAGGTCAAAGCCCGTGATCAGGCTGTTCGCGAAGTAGCTGTGGCCGTGGTCCTGCAGCGGCGCAAAGCGGTTCTCCTCCGGCGCATCATACCCCTCGCCGTCCGGTCCCGCCAGCAGCACGGCGCCGTCCGCCAGATACAGCGTGACGTGGCTGCGCAGCCGGAGCGTGTACGTCTCATAGTGCCCCGCCGGCACCACGACGGTGCCGTGCACCTTTGCCGCTTCCTCGATGGCCGCGTTGATCGCCGCCTGGTTCGCACGGCCTCCGTTCTCCGGCGCCGCTCCATATCGCCGAATGTCGATCTGTGTCTCCCGCCGGAAGTCCCGCCTGCTCAGCGAAGTCCCGGTCGCCTCACGAATTTCCATATCCCTGTTCCTTATATATTTCTTCTGTTAAGCGTATCAAGTCCTTTTATTCACATCGTTATATATCGATTTATAGCGCCTGGCCAGCGTGCCCGTGCATATCCATCCCATCCGTCTCTTTATTCCGTCGCCGCCAGCTCCGCTACCTTCAGTTTCCCGAAGTCTGCCTTCATATCAAACACGGTCAGGAATCCGTCCCCGGACACGTAGAAATCGCTTCCCGCATACAGTCCCCGGATGCGCCGGTAGTTCGCATCATTCCCGTTCAGGCCGTCCTCGAAGAGATCGTAGAGCAGCTCCCGCGTGAAGCCCGCCTCCTCGCTGTAGGCGTAGACGAGATAGCGGTTGTCGAGGTAGAAGCCGATGACATTTTTACGGCTGTCGGCCAGGATCGACTTGTAGTTCTCGAGCGACGGGCACCAGGTCACGTTGTCGAGTACGGTCCGGGAGACCTCCGTGACGTGCGCCGGGTCGGTGATGTCGAACATCGACAGCTTCACGCCGGTGACGGTGCCGTCCTCGTCTGCCTCGTAGCCCATCCCGAGGAGCCGCCCGTCGGTCCACGGGTGCAGGTAGGAGGAGAAGCCCGTGATCTCCAGCTCGCCGGTCAGCACCGGGTTCGCCGGGTCGGACAGGTCCGCCGTGAAGAGCGGGTCCGTATTCTCGAAGGTGACGAAATACACGGTGTCGCCGAAGAAGCGCGCCGAGCGGATCTCTTCATTTTCGGCGATGCCCTTCAGGGACGAGACCTTCTGCATGTCACTGTCCAGGATGAAGAGCGCGTTGTGCCGCGTCCAGGTGTCCTCTGCATAATACCAGACATCGAACAGGTCCGCCAGCGCCGTGAGCACATCGCTGGCCGTGCTGCCGGTGTAGGTGGTCAGCACGCGCAGGTGCCCGCCGTACTCGTCGAGCGAGAAGCTGTCGTTGATATAGCCGCGCAGGCGCGCCGCCGCGACCGGCTCGATCTGAGCACCATCCAGCCGGAAGCGGATGATCTCGCTGCGCTCGCTTGTCCCGGCGTAGTCGCTGTTGACGATGTAGAGGCTCTCCGTGGTCGCGTAGTAGAGCGCCGAGCCGGACACAAACACCGCCGCGTCCGCCGCGCCCGCCGGGTCCGTGAGATCCACGGACGAGGCCACGAGAAACGACGTGCCCGTCACGGTCTCCGGCAGGCAGTAGCGCTCCGCCGGCACCGCCTCGCCGCCGACGCGCACGCTGAGGTCCGACGCCGCGAGCGACGGCCCGATGAACGGATCCTTCTCCGTGTACAGCCACACCACGTCGCCGATCCGGCGCGACTCCTCGTACCGCCCGTCCGCCATCACGCACCCCGTCCGCACCGGCTTCGTCCGGTCGGAAATGTCATAGACCACGAGCGCGGTCATGTTCGCATAGGCCCCTCGCCAGTAGGAGCTCCATGAGCCGTCGGCCAGGGCGCCGGTTGCCGCGGAGGTTTCCGTATCTGCCGCGCCGCTTTCCGCCGCGCCGTCGGTTTCCGCATCACCGCTCTCCCGCTGCTCCCGGCACCATGCGCGATAGTCTTCGTAGGAAAGATTGTCATATGAAAGGTCGGCCTGCACGGCCACGCACAGTGTATCGCCGGTCACATAGACTTCCTCGGCCTGCAGCGACACCGTCAGCCCGTCTTCCGTGATCTCTGCGAAGATGTCGTGGCCGGAGGCGCGGTACTCGCGCAGAAACTCTTCGGGGGCCACGATCTGCGTCTCGCTGACCGTCTCCGTGTCCGCGCCGCCGGCCGTCAGGATATACAGCGTGTCGTCCCCCTGCAGCGAATAAATGTACTCGCCGTCCGTGCGCACGATGTCGCCCTCGTCGACGTCCGCCTCACGCGTGTTTACCTGTGAGTAATCGCCGCTCTCCGCCGCTGTCTCGGCCGCGTCTTCCTGCCAGGCAATCTCCCCGGCGCCGTCCGTCACGGCCGCGCCGGAATATGCCTCCGCCGCCGCACTCGTCTCGGCGGTCGATGCGCCCTCGCTGAGCGAGTTCTCCGGGATCGCCGCGTCATCCGAGGCCCCGGCATAGAGCACGTCTTCCTCGAAGGCATAATCCGTATACTGATACACCTCCGACAGCGCCCGGAACACCTCCTCCATGCTCTCTGCCATGGTGACCGCCGTCGTCCGCACCCGGTCCTCCGAGAACATGTCCGAAACCGAACCCCCGTCCGCTTCCGTCTCTGCTTCAGTCCCTTCTTCCGCTCCTGTCGCCGCCTCCGTCTGCGGCAGGAGCACGATGTCTGCCTCTTCCGCGGCCGCCGGAGCGGCCAGTGTCAACGCTGCCGCCAGTGCCGCCGTAAACCACTTTCCCGTTCTCATAGGTGCCCTCCTTGATCTGCTGCATCTGCAGCGCTGACTGATACACCTGACACGACAGTATCTGAAAAAAGTATATCATAGGCGGCGGCGCAAATCCCTGTCTTCATCTTTTTGCAAGAGAATGTTAAGAAGCGCGCGGCCGCCTGTCAGCGCGCGCGAAAAAATCTCGATGTATGCGCGTGAAAAAAGACCCGCAGAACGAATCCGCGGGTCTGCCAGGGTGTTGCTTTCGGCTTTGGCTTTCGGTTTTGGCTTTCGGTTTTGGCTTTCGGTTTTGGCTTTCGATTTTGACGTTCTGTTTTGGTTTTCAGTTATGCTTTCAGCTTTCCAGAACGACCTTCACCTCGCCGGTCAGCCCGTACTCATCGGCGTCGGGCGCGCCCATGATCCAGCCGGAGTCGTAGCCGACCTTGCGCATGACGTTGCGCAGCGAGCTGGTCACGCGGACCTCGACAGTGTTTTCACCTGCGCTCACATAGGCGGTGATGTCGGCGCGGCCGCTGTCCATGTTGACCGGGACCTGCTCACCGTTGATCCACAGCGCCGCCGTGCCGCCGCAAAAGCTCTCCGCCTCGAAGAGGATCTTCGCGTGCGCATCCGGCTGCTCCTGCGTCAGCTCGAAAGTCGTGCGGTAGGTGCCGGTGCCGGAGACTTCCTCGCCAACGGCTTCGATGTCCTTCCACGGCACCAGTTCGTCGAGCGTGCCCGCGTCGATCATCACATGATTCGTCGTATAGGCGACCTCCGTGGTCTCCACGCCGGTGTCCTCGTTCAGTTCGGTACGTGTTACCATTTCCCCGGGTTCATAGGAATCCACCGTGAGGGACCAGCCCGTGAGAGCGATCTCCTCCGCCGCAGCCGCATTGTCTGCAGCGTCATCGGCGCCGGCGGCAGCGACAGCGACAGCCGCGTCATCGGTGTCTGCGGCGCCGGCGTCTTCACTCTGTTCCTCAGCCTCCGCCGCGGCGTCTGCTTCCGCTCCGGGCGCGTCGTCCTGCGCCGTCCTGCGCTGCAGCACGTACACGGCCGTCTCGCCCGGCGCCAGGGTCACATGGAACGACGTGCGGCCGTCTTCCGCGGTGCACGCCACCGCCTCGGCGCTGCCGCTCCACGTATCGTAATGATACACCGCGAACTCGCCTTCCACAGACAGGTCACCGTCATAATCCTCTGTCTCTTCATACATGTAATTGTACAGATACAGATAGTCCGCCTCATCCGTCCTGCGCAGAACCGGCAGGATGCAGGTGTTGCTCTCCGCGTACTCAGTGCGCGGCCGGACACCCAGCTCCTGCAGAGCCGTATAGGCTTCGGCCTCAGAGTCCACCGTGCGGACGCAGTCAAGCGACTTCATTTCCGCCACCACGGCGGCCAGCGCTTCGTCATTGCCATCGTTCGAACCGGTGGTGCTGCCGGCCTCGCCGTTCACCTTCGGCGTGTTCGAGTTATCCACCAGCTCCTCGGTGTTGTTCACGAAGAGGATCGGCAGGCCGTCCTTCGCCCATTCCAGCATGCGCACGGCGGCCTCATACGGCAGCTCCTCCTCCATGACGATCAGCGCCTGATAGGCGGCGCCGTCCGCGTTCAGGAGGCCGTCGCGGCTGCTGACCTCCTCGTCCTCCAGCAGGTACGGGGAGAAATAATCGTAGGTATAGCCGGCATTCTGCAGCGTCAGGTCGCGCCAGTAATAGGCATCCTGGGTATGCGACTTGTTGGTGTACACGCCATTTTTGACAAAGTTCATCATGCCGCCCGGCGTGACGGAATTGTTGTAGCTGTAGTCGGTTCGGAGAATGGCCAGATCCATCTGTGGCACGCCCGCCTCGAGAGCCATTTCCAGGCGGCTCAGGTGCAGGTTGATCTCCGGATAATCCTCTGCGGCCGGCTGGCGCTTGTTGAAGCGCTCCGACCAGACGTCGTCCATGCCCTCATAGCCCGGCCACTGCACGCGGCCCTCCGGGCCGTACTCGGCCGCGTAGCCGTGCGTCACGGTCTTCGAGATCCCGGCCGCGAACTGCATGTAGAAAATCTGCCGGTAGTAAAGGTTGTTGTAGCGGTAGTTACTCGATACCCATGCGCCGGTCTCGCTGGAATAGCGCTTGCCGAAGAGGTGCGCCGCGCCGGCCTGACCGCGGTACATATCCAGTTCATTGGCGAATTCCATCGACTCCGCTTCCACGTAGTCGAGTGCCTTGACCGGCTCGGAGATCTCGAACGTCACGCCGTAGGAGTTCTCGGCGCGCAGCTTCATGTGCCTGCTGTGAAGCCAGTCGCTCAGCACCTGCAGGCAGTTCTCCGTATAAAGCTCGGTCATGGTCTGGTAGAAATCACGGCGCAGGTTCTGCGCGTAGGCTTCCCCGTCTTCATCCGCCGCCTCATAGGCATAATCGAGGGGAGCGCCGAAGCTTCCGCCGCGGCCCTGCGACTTGATCAGCAGCGGCAGCACCGCGCTCAGGTCGTAGCCGCAGCGGGTGCTGAACTGGCTCAGCATGTCCGCACACCAGAAGTTGCCGGTCGTGTCGGCGCCGTGCACGCTGCACTCCAGCGAGTCCATGTACATGTCGCACTCATCGATCTGGTCGATCAGCGACTGCACCTCGTCGGTCAGGACATGTTCATCCCAGTACTCGATGACGGCCTCCGCGCCTTCGGCTGAGAGATAGTTGATCGTATAGCTGTTGGTGACGGCCGGCGCATTCTTCTCGCCGGTGCCGTACTGCCAGAAGGCGATGAGATCGTAGTCGCCGTCATCCTCTGCGGCCCAGTCGATCGTGAAGGAAGAGGCCTCGCCGCTGCCGGCCACCGCGTTGTCAGCCTCCGTCCCGTTACTGTCGTCCGCTGTGGTGTCTGCCCCGGCCTCATCTCCGGCCGCAGTCACCAGTGCCGTGATGTCCTGTGCCGAGCTCAGATCGATGATTGCCGAATCCTCACCCCGCTCCGTCACCTTCACAGCGACCACGCTCACCAGCGTCTGCTTCGACACACCCGACGGCAGGCTGCACTGCGGCAGTTCCCCGCTGTAGGCGGTGTGGCCTTCCTCGTTCTGCGCATCCGGCGTGACCACGGCGTAGCCCAGTTCCTGCGCCGCCGCTTCCAGATCGGGATTGATCGATATGAGATTCGCCGTCGACCAGTTCGTCCCGCTCGTCATGCTGACGCTCATCCCGAGCTTCGCGCACTCTTCGATGATGACGTGCGTGTCGTGGATCCACTCGTCCGATCCCCAGGCGTATGTCTCGTTATCGAGATACTTCGATTCATTCAGCGTCACGAATTCGATCCCGCCGTACCCCGCATCATAGAGCTCACGGATCGATTCGATCAGTGTCTCGTCGGTATGCGAGCCCTCGGCCAGCCACCACCGGGCATAGGGCCGGCAGGCCATCGCCGGCTCCTCAAACATGGCGCTGATGCTTTCCTCTGTGCTCTCCGCAGCGCTGCCCGCCGCGCTCTCCCCCGTGCTCTGCGCCGCGCTGTCCGCCGCGCTCTCCACAGCGCTTTCCTCCGTGCTCTCCGACGCGCTGTCAACCGTGCTCTCCGCGCGCTCGGTGGCCGCCTCTTCCGCCGGCACCGTCACCGTCAGAACATCCCCCGCCGGCATAACGGCCAGCGCCGCCGTCAGCAGCGCTGCGATCCATCTTCCGTATCTTTTCTTCATCTCCGCTCCCTCATTTCTGTTCATTTCGTCATGCGCCTGCCCGTTCCCGGACATCCGGATCGCAGCCTCCGCCACTCCCCGTCCGCCATTCTACCCGAAGATCACATTCACTGAACGTCCCTGACGCCAACAGGCAGGAAAACAGCGCAGTCAGACGGTCCGTCCATCGGTTTAAAAAAAGCCCGCGGAGCGCATCCGCAGGCTGTTGTCTTTAAGGATGGAGTGCCAGGTTCCGGGGCGATAAAAGCCATCCGGAACACTGGCGAGTATGAGCATCCTTCGATTTCCTGAAGCGCCCCTCGCGGCGTTCGGAACGTGTCTTAGCTCACTCCTCCGTCCCGGCCGCGCGTTCCTGCGCCAGATATGCCTTCGCGGCGTCAAGCGCCTTCTGCCGCGGCACTTCCCTGAAGGCGTCAAAACCGTGCACGGTCTCCGCTCCCGTCAGCAGGACCAGCTGCGAGGCACTCTCCGCGTACGGGCCGTTCAAGGCGTCCAGCGACCAGGTATACGGCACAACAGTGTCAGCTGTGCCGTGGATGATCAGCACATTCCCGGTGTAGCCGGCGAGCTCGGCCATCACATCCAGATCATAGATATCCGTGACATACTGACTGCCGATCTCGACCCCCAGCATCTCGGCCGTGTCCTCCGGCACGTCTTCGATCGAGGGATAGGCCTCATGCGCGTTGCTGACGATGCAGAGCGCCGGATACAGCAACATCAGGCCGCGGACATCGTCACTGCGCTGAGCCGCCGTCAGGGCGCTCACGAGACCGCCCTGGCTCGCGCCGAGCAGGAACAGCTCCTCGGAATTCACATACGGCTGTGCCAGCACGTAGTCCATCACGGCGCTCAGATCCGACACCTCCGTCATCACCGACATATCCAGGAAATCCCCGTCGCTGCGGCTCATCTTCGAGCCGCCGCAGAAGTCGAAGATATAGCTGACATAGCCTTCCTGTGCGAACGTGTACGCCCACTCGCCCTTCTCAAAAGTCTGGTGCGTGGACATGAAGCCATGGCTCATGATAACGACCGGCCAGGTACTGCTCTCATCAAAATCCTCGGGATAGTAAAACTTACCGAAAATGGCCTGTCCGTCGTTGTCTGCCCAGGCCACTACCGACGTCCACCCGTCACCGCTCTCCGTATACCCTTCCGCCAGCGTCGGATCCTCCGTCTCCGCCTCAGTCTCCGCCGCGCCCGCGCTCAGGCTCAGTGCCAGTGCCGCCGCAGCCGCCGCCAGAAGAACTGCCATACGCCTCATGTTTTTCATTTTCCCATTTCCTCCTTGTTCATAGTCTGCTTCGTTGGTTGCCTGTCCGGTTCCTGCTCATCACTGTACACGATAAAAACGTGCGCGGAACGACCCTGACGTGAACTGACGTAAAAACACCGCAGACTGCCGCATCGTGAATGCGCCAGCCTGCTCTTACTGCTCTCTGTACTTTCTGTCCCCGGTTATCCCCGCTCTCACGTCCCCGTCAGGCCACCGGCAGTTTCATGACCACCTTGCGGTACGCTGACGGCGCGGCGGTATGGCGGCCCGGTTTGTGTGCATCCTGCGGAAATGCCGCCCACGCCGTTCCGGCCTTCATGACGTCCACGCGGATCTTCTGCGGATCGGTCTCCGACAGCATCTCCTTGTCTGCCGCCTCGTCATAGGCCTCCGATGTTTTCAGGTTGGCGATGTCCGTCCAGAATACGGTCTCCTCGCCTTCCAGGATGATCTGGACATCGATATACTTTCGATGCGCCTCAAAGTCACCTTCCGCAGGGTTCGTCGTCCCCTCCTGGACCATAAAATAGCCGCCGTCGAACTCATACCGTCCGATCTCCGGATGCGTGCCGAGCTTCTCCAGTGCCGCCAGCCCGGCATCGATCCCCGGCAGCATCGCGCGGTACAAAGCGATATTTTTAATTTCATCGATGATCATAGATTTGTCCTCCTGTGCTCACAACATGCGCTGCAACTGTGCAAAACGCTTCGCTGAACAGACCATGCACTACTTTGTTATTTTACACCTTGCGCGCTGGGCCTGACAATCATCGCCCACACAAGCAAGCCGTAAAAAAGATCCTGCCCCAAACAGGCAGGACCTTTTGCAGACTTCAGTTCGCGACTCAGACCCCGAATCCGATTCGTAGCTCAGATTCCGAATTCAGTCCTTGGCTCAGCCCCCGAACGAAGCGATCAGCTTCGGGATCGAGGTGCGCAGCGAGGAAACGGTCATCACCAGGCAGAACAGATAGCTGATCGTCATGCAGATCTGCAGCACGCGCGGGGTGCCATAGCCTTCATTGATGTCTTTGCGCCAGATCAGGAAGCACATGAACAGGCCGGCCACCGGTGTCGCAACCGCGGTGAGCACATTCGCGATGTAGATCAGCTGTGTCGGCGAACCGCCGTAGCTGTAGCAGATGACCGCCGCGACGGCGATGCAGACCAGACATCCCCATTTGATCAGCCTGGACTCCAGCGCGGTCTCCTTGTCCAGGCCGGCCGCCAGCAGCACCATGCCACGCTGCGTATTGCCCAGCAGGGAGGAGAACCCGGCGCCGAGCAGGGCCAGACCCATGATGATGTTCGCCGCCGGTCCCATGATCGGCACCAGAAGCGAGGCCAGCTGCGCCGGGGCCTTGATCGTCTCACCGGACGGATTCAGCACGATCGCGCCGACCAGCACGATGGCGCCCGAAATCATGATGACCGTGACGACATGTGCGATCGCATCCCACAGCATGATCCCGTTGAACAGGTCTTCCTTCTGCCATTTCTTCTCTTTGCCGAGATAGGTTCCGTAGATACCCGCCGTGACGGAGGCGTTCGTGCTGATATAGGCCAGCGCCGTCACGAGTGATCCTTCAACGAACTGCCAGTGGGTCAGCCCCTTGCCGAGCTCGCCCCAGTCCGGACCGCCGACACCGATCAGCGTCACATAGAACGAAATGATCATGGCGATGATACAGACCAGGATTCCCTTCTCGACCTTGTTGTAGACATTCTTGGAGAAATACATGTACATCAGCACCGCCAGCATGATGACCGAGCCGATCTTCCACGGCAGGCCGAAGATCAGCGTCATGCCGGCGCCGGTGCCGGTGATGTTGCCCATCGTGAAGAAGAAACAGGTCAGGAACAGCGCCACGCCGCAGAAGGCCGACGCCACCGGGCCGTAGTACTTCCGGATCGCGTGCAGGATCGGCAGGCCGGTCAGCATCGCCAGCCGGTACGCCGTGAGCATAAAGCTGATTGCCATGAACGCGATCGGAATCACGATCCAGATCATTTGATAGCCAAAATTCGCACCCATCATGGCCGAGGTGGTGATATTGCCGGGACCGATCACGACGCCTGTCAGGATCAGGCCGGGCCCGATGCGCTTCAGGATCTCCTTTGCGCTCGCTTTCCTGACGGATTTGTAATCAAACGGTGCCGCTGCCGCATCGTTATCGTTAGCATGATTCGCCATAGTGTCTCCTTTCGCCGGAAAGGGCGCGGCCCTTTTTCCCGGGCCGCGCCCTTGTGCATTCATTATAGGTCGCTATGCTGTGGCCGTCATCAGATGATCCGATCCGGCGGATCTTCTTCCGGCCGGACAGCTTTCGGCTGCCGTCTGCGAATCAGACCGGAGGGACCTTCTCCGGGCCGGACAGCTCAGCGTGTTCCTGCGGATCAGACCAGATTGACCTTCTCGAGACCGGACAGCTCCAGGCCCTTCGCGACCCAGTCCTTCTCCTCCTGGTTGAGCGGAAGCACCGGACGGCGCATCAGCGCGTTGGAGAAGACACCTCTCTGATACAGGGCTTCCTTCAGCCGGGCATGAGCCTCACCGCTCGGCTGGCCGCCGCCGTAGATGGCCTGCGAGATCGGATAGATCCGGTCGGACCATTCCTGCGCTTCCTTGAGCGTATGCTGCTCCGGATGGCTGAAGACGTCCCAGGCGCCGCAGATCAGCTCCGGCACGCAGCCGGCGAAACCGATCAGTGCACCGTCCATGCCGGTGAACCAGGTCACGCAGAGCGTCTCATCGTGGCAGGTGATCAGGCTGATGTCCGGGCACTCCTTGCGCAGCTCGCGCACGTCGTGCTCATAGATGGAGGTCACGCGGGTGCCCATCTTGATGCACTTCACATGATCGATCTCCTTGCACATCCTGATCAGCGTTTCAACCGGATAGAAGGCCTTGCTGGTCGCCGGATAGAGATGGATGATGATGTCGATGTCAGCGCCTTCTGCCACATCCCTGACATACTCAAACGGAGCATTCGGGTTCATGCCGAAGCGCAGCCACATGTGCGGCGGCATCAGCAGGATGCCGTCTGCACCGGCTTCCTTCGCTTCCTTCGCCATCTCGATGCTCTCGATCGTGTTCTCGCAGTTGATGCCGGAGATGATCGTCATGATATCACCGCACTCCTCCGCGCAGATCTCAATGACGCGCTTGCGCTCAGCGCGGGACAGGCCCGTGATCTCACCGGTGTGACCGTTGCAGACCAGACCCTGGATGCCCTTGTCATAGAAGCTCTTGATCCACTGCAGATACTTGCGGAACTCCGGCTCATTGATCGTGTAGTCCTCGTTAAGCGGTACGGAAACTGCCGGGAAAATCGTCTTGAAATTCTTAACCTTTGCCATGATCGTCTCTCCTTTTTCTGTGATCTGTTTTTGCTTGTCTGCTGTGCTGTTTTCTGTTTGTCTGCTGTTGCTGTTTTGATATCTCTTTTGAGTTCTTTTTTCTGCTGTTGAGTTCTTCCGGATCTTCCGTGACGGTTTCCCGGATGGTGTCTGTTCTGTCAGCCGGCTGCAAACGTTTGCTTTCGATGGCACCTTTATATCACAGCCCAAAAGGCGATGCAAGCCTTTGGGGCCATGCTGCAATTTATTGCCGAATTTTGAAAATGAAAATGGTTTCGCTGCAACAGTTTCCCTGATCTGTTTGTTTTTAAGGGTGGATTTGCCATTTCCCCACGGTCGGCGGCCGGGCGGCTCATCCGGCCGCGGCAGCCTTTACAGCGCAGGCAGTCTGTGGTAAACTTTCTCCGTGTAATGCAAACGATTGTTAAACTCGCATGGTCATCCGGCGGAAAATACCGGTCAGGAAACCATAAAATACCAGTCAGAAGAGGGAAGGAGGACTGTCATGGCCACGCTCAAGGATGTCGCCAAACTCGCCAATGTGGATGTCAGCACCGTGTCCCGGGCCATCAACAACACCGGGCATGTACACCCGGCCACCAAAGCCAAGATCATGAAGGCGGTCGAGAAGCTCAGCTACAAGCCCAATCTGCTCGCGCAGGGGCTGAAGAAGGGAAAACGCAACACGATCGCGGTCATCGTCCCGCGCCTTCGGACCAGCGTGTTCTCGGAGATCACGGAGGCCATCGAGACGCGGGCCTCGGCCGGCGGCTACGCCACGATCATCGTCACCACGAACGGCGATCCGGACACGGAGGAGGAAGCCCTACAGCGCCTGCGCGTCGGCCTGGTGGACGGGATCATCATCGCAGGCACGGGACAAAATAACCGCCTGCTGCGGGACATCGCGGCAGACGGCATTCAGATCGTGCAGGTCATTCGCAGGCAGGTCGACACGCTGCCCAGCATCGTTTCCGACTATTACGACAACGGGCGCAGTTCCGTCCATTATCTGTATCAGCGCGGCTGCCGGCATATCGGCATCATTCTCGGTTCCATGGAGATCGAACCGTTTCACGATCGCTATAAGGGATATCAGAAAGAAATGAAAAAACTCAAGCTCCCGGAAAACAAATACGCCAGCGCTTCGCGCAATGATCCGGGATATACGGACGGCTATGAGGGAACCCGTCAGCTGCTGGCCAATGACCCGGAGCTGGACGGCATTCTGGCGGCGTCCGACGTGCAGGCCATCGCGGCCATGCGCTACCTCGGCGAGCAGGGCATCAGTGTCCCGCAGCAGGTGCGGGTCATCTCCATGACCGGCAGCCGGCTCAGCCGGATTCTGCCCATCGCACTGACGGCCAACACCATTCCCTCGGAAGAGATCGGCACCGCCGCCGTCGACATGCTCACCCGCTTCATCGACGCCCCCGAGGACCAGCGCCCCAGCGTGCAGCACGTCATCTTCCAGGCCTCGCTCACGCAGCGGGAATCCGCCTGATGCGCTATCCGGTGCTATCATGAAGGCAAAAAGTAACTGTTCAGAACGCTTCGCGCAGCAGTTACGCATCGGACGAAGCTTCGCATTCAAATTCGTCCGATGCTGCCAAATATACTTTATTGGTACGCCCTCAGCAGCTCG
>Ga0065709_1029470_pt1 | contig 19928 bp, 17 predicted proteins | sample Hoacrofraction14_2_FD_59096 | JGI IMG/M metagenome (GOLD analysis project Ga0065709, IMG submission 59096) | Hoatzin crop microbial communities from Cojedes, Venezuela, sample from fiber fraction 14 v1 | ecosystem: Host-associated > Birds > Digestive system > Esophagus > Crop | place: Venezuela...
GCGGGGACATCGGCGCCTCACCGGCGCCGGCGCCGCGGGTAAGGCGGCGTCCTTTGCGCATGCGGGGACATCGGCGTCTCACCGGCGCCAGCCCTGCGGGTAAGGCGGCGTTCTTTGCGCATGCGGGGACATCGGCGCCTCACCGGCGCCGGCGCCGCGGGTAAGGCGGCGTTCTTTGCACATGCGGGGACATCGGCGTCTCACCGGCGCCGGCGCCGCATTGGAGCCTCCGGCAGCTACGCGCGCATGAAAGCCGGCATCGTGCCCGTCTTGGCAGCCTCGGCAATCTGGAGCAGCGCGTCGGCCACGGCTTCGTCGGCACTCGCCCCGATGTGCCAGCGGGCGGCCTCCTGCACCTCGGTGGCGGCGTTCGCCACGGCCACCGAGTTGGGAATCGCGCGGATCATCGCGAGGTCGTTCTCGGAGTCGCCAAACACGGCCACCTCGTCAGCCGCGATGCCCATGGCCTCGGCCAGTGCCAGCACGCCCTTGCCCTTGTCCCAGCTGGCAGGCAGGATGTCAATGAGCGGCACGTCGTTGCTCGGCATCACAAACCGCAGCTCGGGAAAGCGCGCAGTCAGGCGCTCGCGCAGCGCCAGCACCTCATCGTAGCTTGCGACACATGGCACGTTGGCCTTGACGTACGTTGGTGCCGTGGCGTGCGGGATGAAGTCACCCTGCAGCCAGCTGGGCGCGTCATCCCGAAGAAGCTCGGGATGTTCGTGCACAAACTCGACCACGGCGGTGTTGTTAGGGTTGTCACGCACGACGATGGCAAGGCGCGCACCCACCTTAAGTTCGTCATGCGCCAGGTACTGGGCAAGCTCCTCCAGCACGGCGCCATCGATGGAGACCGTTCGCACATGCTTGCCGTCCAGATAGAGTACCTGGCCATTGGCGAAGGCTCCCGTCTGGTAGCACGGCTCGTCGTTGTGGAACATCCAGCCCATAGATGACTGCACGCGGCCGGATACCGGGCCAAAGCGCACGCCGGCATCGAGCAGCGTGTGCACCGCCGCAAGCGCGTAGTCGGAGGCGCCATCCTGACCCTGGGGCACCAGCGTATCGTCCAGGTCCGTCATCACCAGCTTGATCATCTTGCTCCCCTTCTTGCCACGTCTTCCATCTGGCAGTGTGCCACAGAAGCCGAGAAGAGCAGGAATCCCGGCAGCCAGGCCACCGGGATTCCATCAACGAACTCTATGGGGCATGCTACGCCACGAACTCCTCGATGGCAGCAGCGACGCCAGCGCCGTCCAGGCCGTACTTGGCAAGCAGCTCAACCGCGGGACCGCTCTCGCCAAAGACGTCGTTCACGCCGACCTTCTTGACGGGCACGGGGTAGCGCGCAGAGAGCGCGTCACACACGGCGCTGCCCAGGCCGCCGATGACGGAGTGCTCCTCCACCACGACCACGCGGCCGGTCTTCTCGGCAGAGGCGATGATCAGGTCCTCGTCAAGCGGCTTGATGGTATGGATGTTGATGACCTCGCAGTCGATGTCCTTGGCGGCGAGCGTCTCGGCAGCCTCCAGCGCAGAGGCGACCATCAGGCCCGTGGCAACCACGGTCACGCCGGCACCCTCGCGCTCAACGATGCCCTTGCCAAGCTCGAACTCGTACGTGTCCTCATCGTGGATCACGGGCGCGGCCAGACGGCCAAAGCGCATGTACATGGGGCCCTCGTACTCGTAGGCGGCCTTCACCATGGCCTTGGCCTCCACGTCGTCGGCCGGGCAGCACACCGTCATGCCGGGGATGGTGCGCATGAGCGCGATGTCCTCGTTGCACTGGTGGGTGGCACCGTCCTCGCCCACGCTGATGCCAGCGTGGGTGGCGCCGATCTTGACGTTGAGGTGCGGGTAGCCAATGGAGTTGCGGACCTGCTCAAACGCGCGGCCGGCGGCAAACATCGCAAAGGTGCTCGCAAACGGGATCTTGCCCGTGGTCGAGATGCCGGCGGCAACGCCCATGAGGTTGCCCTCGGCGATGCCCACGTCAACAAAGCGGTCGGGATGCGCGGCCTTGAACTTGCCGGTCTGCGTGGCGGCTGCGAGGTCGGCGTCGAGCACCACGATGTCGTCGTGCTCGTTGCCCAGCTCGACGAGAGCCTCGCCGTAGCTCTGGCGGGTTGCGATCTTCTTCACGTCACTCACGGCTACTCACCTGCCTTCGCGAGCTCGGCCATGCCCTGCTCGAACTGCTCGTCATTGGGGGCCTTGCCGTGCCAGCCCACCTGGTTCTCCATGAAGCTCACGCCCTTGCCCTTGACCGTCTTGCACACGATCGCGGTCGGCGCGCCCTTGGTCTCGCGGGCCTCGGCAAAGGCGGCGCGAAGCTGGTCAAAGTCGTTGCCGTCCTCCACGTTGACCACGTGGAAGTTGAAGGCGCGGAACTTCTCGTCAATGGGGTACGGCGGGTTGACCTCGGTGATGGCACCGTCGATCTGCAGGTTGTTGTTGTCGACGATCACCACGAGGTTGTCCAGGCCCTTGTTGCCGGCCAGCATCGAGGCCTCCCAGACCTGGCCCTCCTCGATCTCGCCGTCGCCCAGCAGCGTGTAGACGCGGAAGTCGTCACCAAACATCTTGGCAGAGAGCGCCATGCCCACCGCGGTCGAGATGCCCTGGCCCAGCGAACCCGTGGACATGTCGACGCCCGGGGTATCGTTCATGTTGGGGTGGCCCTGCAGGTGGCTGCCGATGTGACGGAGGGTCTCGAGGTCCTCCACGGGGAAGAAGCCCTTCTGCGCGAGCGTGGCATACAGGCCGGGCGCGCAGTGGCCCTTCGACAGCACAAAGCGGTCGCGCTTGGGGTCGCGCGGGTTTGCGGGATCGACGTTCATCTCCTCAAAGTAGAGGTAGGTGAAGATGTCTGCGGCCGAAAGCGAGCCGCCGGGGTGGCCCGACTTTGCCGCATGCGTGCCGATGAGGACGCCCTTGCGCACCTCGGCGGCAATCTTTTTGAGCTCAGCGTTGTCCATGTGGATACTGACGCTCCCTTCTCATCACTTGGCGAGAAGAACTCTCGCACTCGCCTACTGTGCGTCCAGAACCTTCTGCCAGTCCTTGTCGAAGTTCTCGCGGCCCTGATCGGTCAGCGGGTGCTTGATGGCCTTCTTGAGGGCGGCAAACGGCACGGTCGCGATGTCGGCGCCAAGCAGAGCGGCCTGGGTGATGTGGTTGGGGGTGCGCACGGAGGCGGTGATGATCTCGACCTTGTCGTCGACGTTCTTGCCGGTCCAGTCATAGTTGTTGATGACCTCGACGACGTTGGCCAGCTGCTCGATGCCATCCTCGGCGATGTCGTCGAAGCGGCCCACGAACGGGCTGACGTAGCGGGCGCCGGCGGCGGCGGCAAGCAGGGCCTGCGTGGGCGAGAAGACCAGCGTCATGTTGATGCGGATGCCCTCGGAGGCAAGCTGGTGCGTGGCGGGCAGGGACTCCTCGCAGATGGGGAGCTTCACGACGATGTTGGGAGCAAGCGCGGCGAGCTCGCGACCCTCACGGATCATGTCCTCGGTTGTCTTGGCCTGGGACTCGGCAGAGACGGGAAGGCCCTCGCAGATCTCACAGATCTTCACCATGTGGTCGTTGAAGTCGGCAAGCTTGCCGCCCGTGCGGGCATACAGGCTCGGGTTGGTGGTGACGCCCGAGAGCACGCCCCAGCTCTGAGCCTCGCGAATCTCGTCCAGGTCTGCGGTGTCGATGAAGAACTGCATGTTGAACCCTTTCCCTTTGGCGTTTTCCCCATGTCACCTTTTGACATAGAGTTTTACTTCATGCAGCATGCTATCACACAAAGCGATTGTGTACGCTGCAATCTTTGCTCCACGTACTCTACACGTCAAAAACTAGCACGTAAACCGCAGTTATGTGGCATAATTACCCGTTGTCAAGCAAGATAAAGTTTCACTTCATGAAGTACCGCTCACAGAGCAAATACAGCCGTTCACCCCTATCGCGCACATATGACGGAGCAAAACTTCATCATAGGCGTGTCCCCATGCCCAAGGAGGAGCCGTGATTCTCAAGGAGATTCGTCGCGTCTACAGCGAGATGTTCGAGGCCGAGCAGAAGGTCGCCGACTTCATCCTCGAGCACCCCGAGCAGACGGTGCACATGAGCATGGCTGAGCTGTCCGCCAAGAGCGGCACAAGCGACGCCACCGTCGTGCGCATGTGCCGTCACATTGGGCAGTCGGGCTTCTACCAGCTCAAGATCAACCTTGCGGGCGAGCTAAGCGGTGCGGACGACGCCCCCAAGGAGGAAGCCGAGAAGACCGAGGAGGTCCGCGACGTCGTCGACTTCGTCGATGAGGTCAGCCGCAACCTCGCGACCGTCTCCAAGTATGTGAGCAAGCAACAGATCGACGAGCTCTGCGATGCCATCAGCTCGGCCGGCGCGGTCTACACCTTTGGCTGGGGCAGCACCTACGCTGTGGCCTTCGACTTTGCGCATCGCCTGCTGCGCACAGGCGTGCGCGCCTACACCACCGAGAGCGTCGAGCGCATGATGCGCACCGTGCTGCTGGGCAACGAGGGCGACCTCTTCATCGCCATCAGCCACTCGGGCGAGTCGGCCTTCACCATCGAGTGCATGAAGCTCGCGCGCATGCGCGGCATGAAGGTGGCCCTCATCCAGAACTCCCCCGACGGCACGGCCGCCTCACAGAGCGACCTCACCATCTGCACCAACGTGGACAACGACATCCTTGGCGCGTGGGGCCACGACTCGCATCTGCCGGAGTTCCTCGTCTGCGACCTTGCGCTTTACTTCCTCCGCGAGAAGAGCGCGCCCGAGGCCACGGGCGCTGGTGACGCCGCCGAGCGCATCCTCGCCAAATTCAAGCTCTAACCCTCCCCTCGCCCCCTGCCTACCTGAGAAATGAGCCCACTGAATCCCGGGCGGCAGGATGGCATTTGCCCTGTTGGCCCTTCTTAACCTGCCAGGATTCAGTGGACGAATCACTCACATAAGGGGGGCGCCTCCCGGGAGGTATGGGAGGCGCCAGGGGGGGCATTCTGTCGAGAAGACCTTATGCGTAGGAGTCTGCCGCCTTGGCATCCGCCATCTGCGCGCGGGTCTCGTCAATGATCCTGCGGCACTCGGCGGCGTTCTTGGCAATCTCGTCGGGTGTGCCCTTGGTGAGAAGGCCACCCAGACCCAGGAAGTCGGCACCGTTCTGGACCCACTCCGAGAGGTTCTCGAGGTTGATGCCACCGGAGGCCATGATGGGCATCCAAGGCGTGGGCACCTTGAAGATCTGTGCCAGCTTGGGGCCATAGAAGTTCGAGATCGGGAAGCACTTGATGAACGCCGCGCCCATCTCGAGGCCATGAACCGCCTCGGTGACGGTGGTGCAGCCGGGGCCATAGGGCATCTGGTACAGGTTGCACACGCGCGCGACCTCGTCAGAGCTCATGTTGGCGATGACGAACTGCGCGCCAGCCATGTTGGCCAGGCGGGCGGTAGTCGCCTCCATCACCGTGCCGGCGCCGACGATGATGTCGTCGCCAAAGCGCTCCTTGATGCCACTGATCACGTCGCCGGCATTGGCCAGCGTGTAGCTGACCTCCATGACGCTCACGCCGCCCTTGAGGATGCCCTCGGCAATCTCGCAGCCACGGTCGACGCTCGGTGTCCTGACCACGGCAAATGCACCGCTCTCATACATGCGCTGGGTTACTTCTGCCTTCTGAAGATGCATCTGCATCGTCCCCTCTCTTGGTCATGCACCGCTAGTCGTGAGCGATGCCGTAGTGGTCAAGCATGGTACGGACCTTCTCGTCCACCTCGGGCGCGGTGTCGCCCACCGGCCTGCGGGCCGGGCCAACGGGACAGCCCGAGAGCTCCATCGCGCGCTTGAGCGTCTGCGGCGTGGAGCCCAGATGCATCACGTCGCGCAGCGGCTCCACCTCGGCCTGCAGCCTGGCAGCCTCCTCGGCGTCACCCGTCTCCAGGGCCTTCCACAGGCCCACGATGGTCGAGGTGATAAGGTTGGCCGTGCCGGCAACGGTGCCCGAGGCGCCGAGCGCATAGGCGTCCGAAATCTTGCCGTCGGAGCCCACGAGCACGTCCACGTCGCAGTCCTCGACGGCCTCCACATAGTCGCGAAGGTTGTCCATGTTGCCCGAGCTGTCCTTGACGCCGCGCACGTTGTCGATGCGCGCCAGCTCGGCCACGACACTCTTGGGGATGTTGGTGCCCGTGGTCTTGGGGATGTTGTACAGCAGCACGGGGATGTCCACGCTGGCAGCGACCGTCTTGAAGTACGAGGCAATCTCGGCATCCGTGACCTTCATGAAATATGGGTTGATGACCGAGACCGCGTCGGCGCCGATCTGCTGCGCATCCTTGGACAGCTGGACGGCCTCGCGCGTCGAGCACGAGCCCGTGCCCACATACACGGGCACACGGCCCGCCACCTGCTGAATGACGAACTTCGAGAAGGCGATCTTCTCCTCGGGCGTGCACACGTGGAACTCACCGTTGGAGCCAAACGTGAAGATGCCCGAGACGCCGGCCTCGATGAGGCGCTCCACAAGCCGCGCGCCCGCCTCGTAGTTGATGCCCTGCTCCTCGTCCCGAGCAAACGGGGTCACCATCGGGACGATAACGCCAGAAAACGTAGCCATGGTAGGTACTTCCCTTCTCAGCGGGTCGCTATGCGTTAAGGATAGCCGCACCAAGGGCGCCGCCCGGATGCCACGTCACGTACTTCTCGGGTGTGAGGCCGTAGTCGTTCTGCAGCAGGATCGACAGGCACTGCAACTCGAGCACCTCGGCCAAGATAGAGGCGCGAGGCGGCTTGTTCATGGAGTCGCCCTCCTGCGAGACGCCCGCCGCGAGCACGACGTCGCCCTGCTGGGCCAGCCACGAGTCAACGCCGCCCGTGACGCTGATAATCTTGGCGCCGTTCTTCCTGAGCGCGGTCACCGTGGCCTTGAGCTCGGTCGTCTCGCCGCTGTTAGAGATCGCAATCACCACGTCACCGGGGACGACCTGCCCCGAGCTGCCGTGGACGGCCTCGGTGCCGTGAAGCTCATACGCGGGCGTGCCCGTGGACGAGAGGAGCGAGGCCACATAGCCGCTCACGTGGCCCGGCTTGCCGATGCCCGTCACATGCACGCGCCCACCTGCCGCCTCGGCCTCGCGGATAAGCGCCTTTGCGGCCGAGAGCGCCTCGTAGTCTATGCCTTCCACGTACTCGTCAAGCGAGGCCTTGGCGATGTCCAGAAACTCCTGGACCTGTTCCTTGTCGGTTGCCATATAAGACTCCTTCTTTCCTATATGCGCTCGTTCACGTGATGGCGCTTCATGCATGCGCGAACGTCAGCCTCCATCCCGTCAAGCGACTCGCGCCCAAAGGGACGGTTGATTCCCACGTAGTAGACTCCCGACGGGTGCTCCACCCAGCTGCCCCAGAGCAGGAGCCTCGTTGCCGAGCCCTGGCGCACGAGCTCGTACTTCTTGATGTCCTTGTAGGCGATGACCTTTGCCTGAGTGGGGTCAGAGCCCTCGTATACCAGCAGGTGCTTCTTGCCAAAGGCGGCCACGTCCATGTTCCTCACGCGACGACGCAGGTAGAATCCCGTCCTACGGGAGAGGAACCACGTTGCCGTGAGGCAGACGATGAAGCCCAGCAAGAGCCAGACGCTTCCCGTGACGTTGGCGATCGAGATGCACGCAAGCGCTGCGGCCACGCTCACAAGGGTCAGCACAAAGAAGAGCACGGCGAGAAGCACGAGCCGCTTGGGATCATCCTCGACCCTGAGCTCAATCTCCTCATCAGGCACGACGTCAGCCGCCTTCTTGCCCGAGAGGCCCAGGACGTCCTTGATGAGGTCGCGCTTGGGGGCCTCTTGCCCCCGTGAGACGGCTTCCTTAGCGGACATCGTCTGCCACCTCCTTGTACGACGCAACCTCACGGGCAAAGGCATCTCGCAGCACATGCGTGTCGATGGCGCTCACCATGAAGGTGATGTCCCGCGCGTACCGGTGGACGAGCGACGCGCCACCGATGATGCCAAACGCCACGCCGCGAGCAACGCAGGCATCGCGCACCTCGTCGATAAGCGCAAGTTCCTCCTTGCAGCCCACCTCATCGGGACGGCCCATGCTAATGGCCAAGTCCGCAGGCCCCACGATGGCGGCGTCGACGCCCTCGACGTCGAGAATCTCCCCGATGTTCTGCACGCCACGCACCGTCTCGATCTGCACGATGGCAAGCGTGCCGCCGTTAGCAGCTGCCATGTTGGTAGCGTGATTGCCGCTGGGGCCATAGGAGGTATGCGCCCCTCCCGAATAGCTCCTGCGACCAAGCGGCGGGTACTTTGCCCACTGCACCAACAGCCGGGCCTGGTCCGCCGTCTCGACCATGGGGACCATCACGCCAGCGGCCCCCATGTCCAGCGCGTGCGAAACATCACGTCGTCCCAGCTGCGACACGCGAACCAGCGACGGGATTCCCACAGACGACGCGTACGTCATGAGCGAGCTCAGGCTCGACCAGTCAAGGTCACCGTGCTCGCCATCAAAGAAGAGGAAGTCAAAGCCGGCGGCCTGGGCCATGGCGACGACGGGCGCCGAGTCAAGCACCTGAACAAAGAGCCCGCCACGGGGTGCATCCAGAAAGTCGTCGCTCACCAGCATGTCTTCCTCCTTTCGATCTTCGTGTTCTTGCAGGGGCCGGAGCGCCCGCACCCTTCTCGGGCGCTCCGGCAGGGGGCTAGAGCTCAGGTGCGGTTAGGCAAACAGGCTGCCGATGCCGTAGATGAGCGAACCGACGATGTTGTAGTCGACGTTGGGGAACGAGGCGCCGGCGATGCCCAGGGCCGAGAAGGCCGGATACAGGATCAGCGGGCCAGCGCACAGGAAGATGCCCACGAGGAAGGAGCCCAGCAGGGCGCCACGCCAGCCACCGTAGGAATAACCCATGACGCCGCAGGTGCCGCCGCTGAAGAAGCAGATGCCGGCAGCGGGAATCATGATCGTGGAGCTGTGGAAGATGACCATGCCGGCCATGGCGACGAGGCCGCCGAGGAAGGCGCCCAGGAAGCCGATGATGACGGCGTTAGGAGCAAACGGGAACAGCGCGGGGCAGTCCACGGCGGGGCGAGAATCCGGAATGAGCTTCTCGGAAATGCCGACGAAGGCCTCGGTGATGGCGGCGATGAACTGACGCACGCCGTAGATCAGGACGGACATGCCAGCGGCAAACTGCAGGCCGGCGAGGAAGGGCCAGAGCCACCACACGTCATTGCCAAAGACGGAGGCGATCGTAGTGCCCTCGACGACCTCGGCGGAGGTGTCAAAGCCGTTGCGGATGAGGACGGCGAAGGTGACGATGTAGAAGAGGACGATCATGAACAGGGCGACCGAGAAGACGAAGTCCTGGAAGAGCTTCAGGAACTCGGGGAGCTCACGGTCCTCCTCCTCGCGAGCGAGCTCCTTCTCATGCTGCTTGGAGAAGAGCTTTCCCACATAACCGGAGAAGGCATAGCCGATGCAGTTGAAGTGACCAAGGGCGAAGGAGTCGTCGCCAACGAGCTTGCGAACGAACGGCTGGCATAGGGTCGGCAGCGCGGCACCGCAGAAGCCCATGATGATGCCACCGAGCACGACGGTCACGATGAACGGAGCGCCGAGGGCGATGAAGACGAGCGCAAGCACGCACGAGAAGTACAGGAAGTGCTGGCCCGTGAGGAAGATGGCCTTGAAGCGCGTGAACTTGGCAAAGACCAGGTTCATGATGAAGCCGATGACCATGACGAGGGCCACCTCGGTGCCGTACTCATTAAGAGCCAAGGCAGTGGCGATCTCGACCTGGGTGACGACGCCCTCGACCTGGAAGGCGTTGTTGAAGAAGTTGGCGAAGATCGTCACGTACGTCGACATGGCGTTGGAGCCGATGTTGAAGATCATGAAGCCGATGATCGTCTTCACCGTGCCCGAGAACACCTCGACGGGCGTCTTCTTCTGCAGCACGAGGCCAACGAGGGCGATGACGCCCATGATGACCGCGGTGTCGCGGATTTGTGCGAGAAAGACATCAAGCATACTTACTCCCTTTCCTGTCTATCCGAGTGGGCACCATGCCTACTCGGCCTTCTCCTTCTCCTCCATGGCGGCGATGAACTCGCGCAGGGCAGCCTCGATGCCAGCCTTGTCAACGAGGTTCTTCACGCCCACGGCATAGGGGACGCGCGGGTCGGCGTTGAGCTCCTTGGTGAGGTCTGACATCGTCAGGACGCCGTCACCCTTGAAGCCGTTGAGCGAGTCGAGGTTGCCGTGCTCGGTCTCGATGGGCAGGTCGTTGGCCTTGATGACCTGGTCGGCCTTGATCTTGAGCATCATCGAGGAGCCCATGCCTGCACGGCAGCAGACCAGCATGTGATACTTCTTAGCCATTGCGTTACCTTCCTTCCTTCTCGTGGACCAGATCCACGACGTCCTTCGGCGTCTCCGCCTTGTCCAAACGCTCAAAGAAGTCCTCGTCCGCCAGAAGCTCGGCCAGGGACCCAAGTGCCTCAAGATGGTTGTCGCTGTTCTTGGCGCTCAGGGGGAAGAGGTACTTGACGGGGTCGTTGTCCTCGCTGCCAAACTCGACGGGCTCGCGCAGGATCGTCACGCCCACAGCCGTCTCGATGGCACCCTCCTCCGGACGCGCATGCGGCATGGCAACATGGGGCACCAGGACGAAGTACGGGCCACAGTCCTCCGCGCCCTTGATGATGTCGTCCACGTACGTCGTCAGAACCTTGCCTTGGTCCACCATCGGCTGCGTCGACTTACGAACCGCATCGCGCCAGTCGCTCGCCTCAACGTCAAGCTGCACCAGGCTCTCGTCCAGAATGTCGCTCAGCACCTTTGAACCACCTCCCATTACCTCCGGCGGCCCCTTGGCCGCCGCCTCCTCATGAGGCCGCTTACGTTGCAAAGCCAATTTCGCACCTTAGGAAGGCAACGTCAAATGAGATGGATATTCTCGCTTCGGTTATTTTTATTTGTCTATAAAATTTTTTCTTTCTAACGTAAAACCGTTCAATTTTAATGAGCTTGATTATGGGGTTTCTATGTTTCCGCAGGTATTTAGCACTTTATTTTATGATTGTTTTGAAATACCTAAATGAACAAATCTAAGCTAAATCTACACAATGAATATTTCTTCCCATAGTTATTCTAATTTTGAGTACGCCACAAACTGCGACTATCGTTTATGATGCTCAAGGGTTCAAATCGTTCATTTAGCCGGGGGGTCACATGAAGCGGAGCCGTTCCTTTGTCGAGAAGAGACGCGACGAGATCGCAACCCTCGTGGAACGCCGGGGAAAGATCAGCGTCAACGAGCTTGCCGAGACGTTTGGCGTGTCTCCGCTCACCATCAGGCGCGACCTCGCCTGGCTCGAGGAGCAGTCCATCGTCAGGCGCAGCTACGGCATGGTCACGCTCGTAAACCCCATGGGACGCCCCTCGGGCTCCAAGCGCATCCGCGCCAACAAGGCCATCGCGCAGGTGGCCGCACAGTTTGTCGAGGACGGCGACTCCATCTTCATCAACACCAGCTCGACGGCCATGGGAATCATCGACTACATCGAGGCGAAGGACGTCACCGTCATCACCAACAACAGCAAGGCGCCGCGCCTTCCCGACCGTCCCAACATCACGGTGCTGCTTACGGGCGGGGAGATACGAGAGGGGCGCTCCTCGCTCACGGGCGCTCTCGCCGTCTCGTGCATCGAGCGCGTGAGCGCCACGAAGTGCTTCATCGGCTGCAGTGGCCTTACGCCCGAGCGCGGCCTCACGGCGGCGACGTCACCCGAGCCCCCGGTCAACGCGCTCATGATCCAGCAGTCCGAGCAGCACTTCGTCCTCGCGGATTCGAGCAAGCTCACGTACTCGGCGGGATTCCAGTTTGGCACGCCCGACGACGTGGACGTCCTCATCACTGACGACAGCGCCACCGACGCCCAGGTGAGCGCACTCGAGGATGCCGGCGTGGGCCGCATCATCCGCGCACACGCAACGACGCCGCAAGCTGGCGACTAGACGCCCTTCTCGCCTACCAGCCAGCGGTGGTAGGCAAAGATGAACTCGTCAAGGTCACCGTCTTCGAGGACGGCGTCGACCTTGCTCGTCTCGACACCCGTGCGCGTGTCCTTGATCAGCTGGAAGGGGTACAGCACGTAGTTGCGAATCTGGTTGCCGAAGCTGATCTCGTGCTTGGGGCCGCGCAGCTCGTCGAGCTCCTCCTCGCGCTTGGCCTTCTCGAGCTCGTAGAGGCGGCTGCGCAGGATGTTCATGGCGGCGGCCTTGTTCTGGAGCTGGCTGCGCTCGTTCTGGCAGGTGACGACCGTCCCCGTGGGAAGGTGCGTGATGCGCACGGCCGAGTCGGTCGTGTTGACGCCCTGGCCACCCGGGCCCGAAGCGTGATAGACGTCGATGCGCAGGTCTGACGGGTCGATCTCGACTTCGATCTCCTGCGGCAGCACCGGCAGCACCTCCACGCCGGCAAACGACGTCTGACGGCGCTTCTTGGCGTCGGTGGGAGAGATACGCACGAGGCGATGCACACCCTGCTCGGCACGGAGCATGCCATAGGCGTTCTTGCCGCTCACGGTGAAGGTGGCGCGGTCGATGCCGATGACCTCCGCTGCGGGCGCATCGTTGACGGTGACCTTCCACCCGCGGCGGTCGCAGTAGTGCAGGTACATGTGGAAGAGCATGTCCGCCCAGTCCTGAGCCTCAAGCCCGCCCTGCCCCGGCGTCACGGTGACGATGGCATCACCGTGGTCCAGGTCATCGGCAAACCAGCTGGCAAGCTCCAGCTCCTGCAGGTCGTGCGCCAGGCCCTTGCAGAGGTCCTGCGCCTCGGCGAGAAGGTCCTCGTCGCCCGTCTCGCTGCCCAGCTCAAAGGCTGCCAGGGCATCGTCCAGGTGCTCGTGCGCCGCGTCGATGCCCGCAACGTCATCCTTGGCGGTGGCGAGCTGGGCCATGAGGCTGCGGGCCCTATCGGGATCGTTCCACAGGTCAGGGTCAGCGCACTGGCGGTCGAGCTCCTCGACCTTTGCGCGCCGCTCGTCAACGTGCAGGTAGCCCTCGACCTGCCCCAAGCGCTCGGTAAGGGTATCAAGGTCCTGGCGTGTGACCTCGGCCATCTACTGGCTCCTGTTCCTGCCGTGGCAGTTCTTGAACTTCTTGCCGCTACCGCAGGGGCAGGGGTCGTTGCGACCCACGTTGGCATAGGGGTCGCTCTCGTCCTTGCGGTACGTGCGCGAGCCAGCGTCCTCCTTTGAGGCCTCGGCCTCTGCACCGGCCATGTGACGTGGCGATGCGCCGGCGGCAGCACCCTGCAGCACGCGCCTGCGACCGCCCTGGTCGCCGTCGACCTCGGCAGGACCCGAGAACTTGGCGCCCGAGAGGTGCGAGGGCGTGGGGCGCGCAGGCACGTTGGTGACCTCGATGCGCAGGATGGTGCGCAGGAAGTCCTCGTACATGGAGTTGACGAGCTCGGTGAAGGCGGCATACGCCTCGGTCTTGTACTCCACCAGAGGGTCGCGCTGGCCATAGCCGCGCAGGCCGATGCCCGTCTTAAGGTAGTCCATCTCCTGCAGGTAGCTCATCCAGCGGGTGTCGATGACGCGCAGCATGACCTGCGTCGAGAGCTCGTGCATGAGCCTGTCGCCCAGGCGCTCGCTCTTCTCGTCATAGCAGTCGATGATGTAGTCGTCCACCACGTCGATGAGCTCGCCCTGGTCATCGACGGAGTCGAGGTCGGGAAGGTCCTGACGGCCGGTGAGGTAGGCGAGCCACTTCTCGAGACCGTCGATGTCCCACTCGTCAGAAGCCACGCTGGCAGAGCACAGCGACTGCACCTCGCGCTCAGCGGTGTCGTAGGTGACCTCGCTCACGTGCTCGACCATGTCCTTGCCATCGAGGACCTTGTTGCGCTCCTCATAGATGACCTGACGCTGCTTGTTCATGACGTCGTCGTAGTCAAGGACGCTCTTGCGCATGGCAAAGTTGATCTCCTCGACCTTGCGCTGCGCGCCCTCCACGGCCTTGGTGACCATCTTGTGCTGGATGGGCATGTCGGACGGCATCTCGGCACGCTCCATGATGGCCGACACGCGATCAAGGCGGTCGCCGCCAAACAGGCGCATGAGGTCATCCTCGAGCGAGAGGTAGAACTGCGTCTCGCCGGGGTCGCCCTGACGACCGGAGCGGCCACGGAGCTGGTTGTCGATGCGTCGGCTCTCGTGGCGCTCGGTGCCGATGACACAGAGGCCGCCCGCCGCCAGGACGTGCTCCTTCTCCTTGGCACAGATCTCCTTGGCCTCCACGAGGGCCTTCTCGTAGGCCTCCCGGTACTCCTCCTCGGTGACCTCCTCGTCGACCTCAGGGTCGATACCGGCGTTCTTGACCGACGCGCGTGCCAGGAACTCGGCGTTGCCGCCAAGCAGGATGTCGGTACCACGGCCGGCCATGTTGGTGGCGATGGTGACGGCGCCCTCGCGGCCCGCTTGGGCAACGATGGCTGCCTCGCGCTCGTGATGCTTGGCGTTGAGGACCTCGTGCTTGATGCCGCGCTTGGACAGCATGCGCGAGAGGCGCTCGGAGCTCTCAATCGAGACGGTACCCACCAGGCACGGCTGTCCATTCTTGTGACGCTCGATGACGTCCTCGGCCACGGCCTTGAACTTGCTGTCGATGTCGCGGTAGACCAGGTCGTCGTGGTCCACGCGCTGGACCGGGCGGTTGGGCGGAATGACCTGCACAGGCAGGTTGTAGATCTCGCGGAACTCGGCATCCTCGGTGAGGGCCGTGCCCGTCATGCCGCTGAGCTTGTCGTACAGGCGGAAGTAGTTCTGCAGCGTGATCGTGGCGAGGGTCTGGTTCTCCTCGCGGATGATCACGCCCTCCTTGGCCTCGATTGCCTGGTGCAGGCCCTCGGAGTAGCGCCTGCCCTCCATGATGCGGCCCGTGAACTCGTCGACGATCTTGACCTCGCCGCCGGTCACGACGTACTGCTGGTCACGATGGAACATGTACTCGGCCTTGAGCGCCTGCTGCAGATGGTTGACCAGCTGGCCGGCCATGTCGCCGTAGATGTCATCGATGCCCAGCGCGCGCTCGATCTTCTTGAGGCCCGTGTCAGTGGCCATGATGGTGTGACGCGCCTCGTCCATCTCGAAGTCCTCGTCGGGGATGAGGCCGCGCACGGCGCGGGCGAAGTCCTTGTAGGTGCTTGCGGACTTCGAACCCGCGCCCGAGATGATGAGCGGTGTGCGTGCCTCGTCGATGAGGATGGAGTCGACCTCGTCCACGATGGCGTAGTGGTGCCCGCGCTGGACGCGCGACGTGGGCTTGGTGACCATGTTGTCACGCAGGTAGTCAAAGCCAAACTCGGCGTTCGTGCCATAGGTGACGTCCGCCTGGTATGCCGGACGCTTGAGGTCGAGCTGCATGTTGTTCTGCAGCAGGCCCACGTTCATGCCCAGGAACTTGTAGACGCGCCCCATGGTCTCGCTGTCTCGCTTGGCCAGGTAGTCGTTGACGGTGACGATGTGCACGCCGCCGCCATCAAGTGCGTTGAGGTAGCCCGCAAGCGTCGAGACGAGCGTCTTGCCCTCGCCGGTCTTCATCTCGGCGATCATACCACGATGAAGCGCAATGCCACCGATGACCTGCACGTCAAAGTGGCGCAGGCCCAGCGTGCGCTTAGAGGCCTCGCGCACGACGGCAAACGCCTCGGGAAGGAGGTCATCAAGCGACTCCCCCCGCTCGATGCGCTCCCTAAACAGGATGGTCTGGCGCGCCAGCTCCTCGTCGTCCATCTGGTCGGGCAGATAGTCAGGCTCAAGCGCGTTGACACGGTCGACGATCTTATTGAACTCCTTGAGCTCCTTGTTGGAGCCCATAGACAGAAGCCTCGAGAAGAAATTGGGCATATCGTCCTCTTGTTTCAATGATTGCCATAGGCCGTATGGATGTACCCCCTCACTTTATCAATCGCATCAGTATGCGGACACGGCATCACCAAAAGCGCACCCATAGACCATCAGAGCCGGCCCTCCTCGCGTCGTATTGGTACAGGCAGCAGCTGCACCTCCCCGGCCACCTTCCTCAAGCCCGCCGACGGGGGCGCGCCGGTGATGTCGATCACGCGATGGCTGTAGTCCTCGTATTCAAGGGTGCAGTCATGCGACCGGCCTGCCTGATGCAGCGCCCTGAGCCGCGCTGCCATCGCATCCTCGCGCAGCCCGGCGTAGCGCTTGAGCCTGCTGGTGAACTCCAGCGAACGCACGGTCATGCCCAAACGCATCGCTGCCTCGGAAGCTCGTAGCATCGCATCAACGAACATGTTGCGCAGTTCCTCCCTGCGGGCGACGAGTACGCCGCTCGCGTCTCCCGGGGTCACAAAGAGATCGCCCTCGTACAGGCGCATCATCCTGCCACCGAGGGTCACCAGGCGCTGGTCGTCCGCATCGCTCGTGACGATCTCGAGTGCCAGGTCCTCAAACTCGTCCACATCACAGACGATGGTGCGCGGGTTGAGCATGACATAGCCGTTCTCGGTTGCAATCGTCGTTCCCTCGATGCCAATCTTCTTAAGGGTTGCCCTGGCCACGCTCGTTGCCTCGTACACCTTCTGGCGCACATTGGCATACGAGCTCCGCGTCCAGAATGCCTCGATGAGGTCTCCCCTACTTGCCCGGTGCCCCCGCACCGCCGCAAGGTAGAGCAGCATGGACTTGGCCGCTCTTCTCTCCAGGCCCGGCAGCTCTACGTACTGCCCGTTGAGCATCAGCGTGGGGCCGCCAAGCATCATGATGTGAAGCTTGCCGTCCTGTTCCTCCCGCTCGTTGAGTAGCGCATCCATGGCCTCAATGCCGCCAAACCCAAAGAGCCTCCTGATACCTCGGTCAAACTCGTCCACGCTTGCCAACCATGAACCGGGGAGAAGATCCCTCATGCGCGTGCCCGTCTCGCCCGCCTCGCGCACGAGCAGGTTCAGCAGCCAGAGCGCGTCTCGCGGGCACGGGCCCGCAAGCACCTCCCGGATCTCCTTTGCGATGCCGCCCTTCAGCGAGCCGCGCGCCGCACAATAGAGCTCCTCGATGACGTCGATGGGGTTGGGGCCACGACGTCCCATGCTCTGCCTGCTGATGGGGTCAAAGACGATGGCGTCGTCCCCCAAGCGGTTCACCGCCACGTCATCGAGCAGGCGCGCTACACGCACCAGATACGTCGCCTCGCCCCTCCTGGCAGACGCAAAGGCCGTCTTTGCTCGGATGTGGGCCCTTGTGCCCGATGCGCACGCCAGGTCATAGATGGCTGCCGCAATCTCGAGCATCGCGGTGTCCAGGCAGTCTCCGCGCCCCATTGCCGCCGCCATGGCACGGTCGATGCCCGGAATGATGGTCGTGGCACCGCAAAGCGCCGTGAGTGCTGGCTCTATGGCATGGTGCAGTGCCGCCAGATGCGGGCACCCCGACCGGTCAAGGAACCTCCCCGCCCGCGCAAAGGGGCCGTCGTCACCTTGGATGCTGGTGTCACCCGCCAGCACACGCGCAATCTCAAAGTCCATGGCAAGAAGCGCTGCCGAGAGCGAGTCCTCGTCCATCATCTCTCGCGCGGCAAGGAGCATCCTGAATGCGTGTTCAAAGTTGCCGCTCACCAGGGCATCATGCGCCCGAACATGGAGGAGCAGCGCGTCCGTGAGTGCATCCTTGCCGTCCATCGGGCGCCTCCGCTTGATGCCCGTGGTGCGCGCTGCCTCCCTGCAGGCGTAGAGCGCACGCACCTGTCCCTCCACGCGCCCGCGCTTCGAGCCTCCGCAGACGTCCTCGAGCTCCGCTCGCAAGGCGTCCTCGTTAGCGGTCATGTTGAGGTCAAGTATGTTGAGCACGGCCTGGGCCGTGCTGGGGACCCGCTCCGGATGCGCAAGCTTTGTCGTCCGCACGAGCTCGCGTAGGCGTGACGTGTGCCCAACATTGACGAACTCCACTGGGTCGCAGAACAGAAGAGCCGTCTCGGCATCACGCGTACCCAGCGTCGCGACGCACCCCGCACGCGCATAGTCGCCACGCTCCACCAGCTTGAGGAGCGCCGACTCCAACATGCTCTGATACGACGCAGATACCTCGCCAAGCACGTGAGCGCATGCGGCGAGCCCCTCCTCGTCAATGACCCCGTCACAGCAGAAGGTACCGTTTCGCATGTCGATGCCAAAAAGCGCCGTCTCGCGCGCCATGTCGTCGACCACACCGCGGTCCATCTTTCCCGCAACGAACCTCACGTCATCAAAGGTTCCCCGTCCCAGAAAGACCATCGCCAGTCTAAGGCTCCGCTCCTCCTTAAGAAGCCCCTCCCGCAGAGAAGAGCGCACGATGCGCTCAAGGGCATGCCAGAACCGTGTGTTGGTGCAATAGCCATCATTGGCCGTCTCGAGGGCGCATGCCAGCGCAGGTATGCCGTTTGTCCTTCTGTAGACCTCTTGTCCGGCTGCACCCGTCCCAAAGCCGCGCTGAAGGCTCCTCAGATCAAGCGAGAGGTCACGCGCGTCAAAGACCATCACGTTGGGAAATCCCAACAGCACCTCGTCGCTCTCGGGCTCAAAGCACAGCAGCACCTTGCAGCCGCCATCATAGAGCGACCGTATGTACTTGGAGAACTCGCCCACATGGTGCTCGTCCATGCTGGGGACACCATCAATGCCAATGAAAACACCGCAGTCGTGCGAGTAGTTCCCCACGTCACGGGCAAGGTAGCGCGCCTTCTTCACGGCACCCGCCTGCCCCATGCCTCCCAGATTGACGATCCGAGAATAGCCGCCGTTGTCCTGGACGTTCTTAGCCACCCGCCTGAGCAAGGTCGTCTTGCCCATCCCCTCTTCCGCAAGGACACCGACGATGCCCGTGCTCTCAAGACACGTCCAGATCTGCTGCGTCACCGGCCCTTGGGCGGCAGTCACGCGTTCAGCCATAGTTGTTCTCTGCTTGTACTCCTCAAGCGGGTCCTTTGAGTCGCTTGCATCGTTGCTTGGCCTGACCACAAGGGTCTTCATCACAGGCTCCTTTCTATGGGTCCCCATGGGACGTCGTTGCTGAAATGGCGTGAGTCGCAACGCTATCACGGAGGCCTGCGAAAAGGGGCACAGACAAGACGCAAATCGAAAAGTGGTCTGCAAGCTTTTGCCAAGATAACCGCAAGTTGTGTGAAGGCCTTGAGGATGCGCAGGTCAAGGCATGCGAACATCATGTTACGCACGTAACAAAACCCGCGTTGGCCATCATCCATATGCCAACCACCCGCCTTAGCCAGATTTGCGGCACAAAAAAGGCGCACCATTTAGGTGCGCCATCAGGCTATGTGGTGGGTGGGACAAAAAATCACCCTAACTATGTATAGCAAAATGTCCCTTGTTGGTCAGCGACGTCCTGCTCTCCCACGGACTTCCTCCGCAGTACCATCGGCGCTCGGGGGCTTAACTTCTGGGTTCGGAATGGGACCAGGTGTACCTCCCCTGCCATGGTCGCTGACCAACAAGAGACATTCTGTTGTGAGGAGACGCTCGGCGTGCCCTCAGGGCTGCACAGCGTGAATCGACAAAGACCGCATCAAGTCGCAATGACTCAATCAAGAAAAGAAGAGCTCGACCGATTAGTACTGCTCGACTAAACACCTCGCGATGCGTACATCTGCAGCCTATCAACCTCGTAGTCTACAAGGGGTCTTACCAAAAGGAAAACTCATCTTGGGATGGGCTTCCCGCTTAGATGCTTTCAGCGGTTATCCCGACCGGACACAGCTACCGGGCAATGCTATTGGTTAACAACCCGTACACCGGAGGTCCGTCCACCCCGGTCCTCTCGTACTAGGGGCAGCCTCCCTCAATTTTCCTACGCCCACGGAGGATAGGGACC
>Ga0065709_1000268_pt1 | contig 19897 bp, 17 predicted proteins | sample Hoacrofraction14_2_FD_59096 | JGI IMG/M metagenome (GOLD analysis project Ga0065709, IMG submission 59096) | Hoatzin crop microbial communities from Cojedes, Venezuela, sample from fiber fraction 14 v1 | ecosystem: Host-associated > Birds > Digestive system > Esophagus > Crop | place: Venezuela...
GACCCTGACGGGTGTGGAGGAGTCCAACGCTTTTACGATTGCGGCGGTCAGCGGCGGTTATACCATTCAGGACGCCAGCGGTTACTATTATTACATGACCGGCACGTACAACAGTTTCAACCGTTCCACGTCACTGCCCGACGACGGTTATGTGTGGAGCATCACCATCAACAGTGACGGTACGGCCAGCATCGTGAACAATTCCACGAGCAAGACGTTGCAGTATTCATCGAAGTACACCTCTTACGGCGCTTACTCTACGGTGAGCAATACGCTGCCCTGCATCTTCATACAACAATAAATCAGCAAAAAATAACCCAAACTTTTGGCGGGCTGCAAAAATCTTTGTACTTTTGCAGCCCGTAAAGTATTTATTAATCAATTAAGAATAAGAAAATGAAAAAAGGTATTCATCCTGAAAACTATCGTCCCGTCGTGTTCAAGGACATGTCCAACGGCGATATGTTCCTTACGAAGTCCACTTGCAAAACCAATGATACGGTGGAATTCGAAGGCGAGACTTACCCCGTGGTAAAAGTGGAAATCTCCAGCAGTTCTCACCCGTTCTACACCGGTAAGAGCAAGCTCGTTGACACCGCAGGTCGCGTTGACCGCTTCATGAACCGTTATGGTAAGATCAACAAGAAGTAAGTCGCAATACCTTTTTGTAAGATACCGATTTTTATAAAAGTGTGATCAGACGTAGTTGCATATACGGCTGGCCACACTTTTTTTATTAACCGACATGAGACAACTTAAACTTTTCTGGCTTTCCCTCCTGGCCGTGCTCGCTTTCACGGCTTGTAGCGGCAGCGATGACGATGAGACGGGCGGTACGACACAGAAGACTTCCGTCAAGAACGTCAACGCCAACGACGCGTCCTCCCAACCGGAACTCGCCCGTCTGGAGTTTCCCAAAGTGAAAGGCGGCAGCAGTTTTGTGATAATTCACGAGTGTACGCTCAACTCTTCCACCAAGGAGTATGGCGTGAATTATTCCACCGAGTGGGACCCGACCATAAAGTCACAGCGCTGGTCGTGCTATCAGATGTATGCCTCGCTCAGGGAAACGCATACGTCGCGCTATTACACCAAGACCACNCTTTACCCCTATGTGGCCGAACAATACCCCAACGACGAGTTTGTCTCATCAGAATACCATTTCGTCAANGACCCTTACTTCCGCAGCGGCTACGANCACGGTCACATTTGTCCGTCGGCCGACCGGCTCAGTTCGTATGCCTGCAACTACCAGACGTTCTTCCTGACCAACATGCAACCGCAAGTCAACGGGTTCAATGCCGGTCTTTGGGCTGATATGGAAAGCCAGATCCGCACCTGGGTCAGTGCCAACAAGACGGACACCTTCTATGTCTGCAAGGGCGGAACCATTGATTCAGCCGACCAGATCATGGCGTACATCGGCAGCGGCGATGACAGGATTCCCGTACCGAAGTATTTCTATACGGCNGTTTTGTGGAAAACGTCCACGGGTTATCGTGCCCTCGGTTTTTGGGCTCAGAACAAGACCTACGAGGATTCCGCTTCCATTACCGACTTTATCGTCAATATCGACACATTGGAAGAGTACACCGGCATCGATTTCTTCTGCAATCTGCCGGATGACATAGAAGACAAGGTGGAAGGTTTGTCCCTCGAGACCGTCAAGAAAGTATGGGGGATTAAATGAACGGGTAACGAGGAGCGTGGAGCGAGAATACCCGAGCAAAGTAAATCTTGCTGATAAGTAAGGGAATGAGGCTTGCGCGATGACTTAAGGTAATCTCGCTNCACGTTCCACGATNGACGCCCCTTGGTGAAGGAAGGGGCGTCAATTCCAGACATTACAATTGCATTATCTTCTCAAAAACCTGTCCGCCTCCAGCGCGGCCTTGCAACCGCTGCCGGCGGCGACGATGGCTTGCCGGTAGACGGGGTCGGCGCAATCGCCGGCGGCAAAGACACCGGGGAGGATTTCGTCCGTACCTTTCTTCAGNCAACAGGGAGACGAACCGCAGGTCTTGATGTATCCCGTCCCGTCCGTCTCGACAAACGGTTGGAAGACGGCCGTATTGGGTTGATGGCCGATGGCCAGGAAGAAACCGTCAATGGGCAGATCATACTGCCGTTCGTCGCTTTCACCCTTGCGGAAGACCACATGCGCGCCCTCCACACCGCCTTCGCCGTAAAGTCCCAAGGTGTTGTGCTCGTAGAGAATCTCAATGTTTTCGCAATCCTCCACCCGCCGTTTCATCACCTCCGAGGCCCTGAGGAACGGTTTGCGCACAATCATATAGACCTTTTTGCACAGTCCTGCCAGGTAAAGCGCCTCTTCGCAGGCCGTGTCTCCGCCGCCGACGACGGCCACGGTCTTCTTGCGATAGAAGAATCCGTCGCAGGTGGCACAGGCCGAAACGCCCTGGCCGGCGTATTTCTTCTCGTCTTCCAGTCCCAAGTATTTGGCCGACGCGCCCGTGGCGATGATGACGCTTTCGGCCGTCAGCGTCTCGCCGCTGTCCGTGCGGAACGTGTAAGGACGTCGGGAGAAGTCGGCTTCCGTGACGCTCACGCCGTCGCGCATTTCCGCACCGAAGCGCTCCGCCTGCATACGCAGGTCCGCCATCATCTGATTGCCGTCCACGCCTTCAGGATATCCGGGGAAATTCTCCACCACGGTAGTCTGCGTGAGTTGGCCTCCCAGTTGCATACCGCTCAAAACCACCGGACTGAGACTGGCTCTTCCGGCGTATATGGCCGCCGTATAACCGGCGGGACCGCTGCCGATAATGAGGCAGCGGATCGTATTTTCAGTCATAAAGTGTAATCGTTTGTGTTATTCTGCCAGCAGGTGGGCGATTTCGAGTGCGATGTGCTCGATGTTCTCCGTCGGTTCGTAGCGCGCCACCACCTGACCTTTCTTGTTGATCAGGAATTTGGTGAAATTCCATTTGATGTCCGGTTTCTGCTTATAGTCCGGGTCAGCCTTTGACAACATGTCGTCCAATATCGGCGCGATGGGATGCGACATGTCCCATCCCGCGAATCCTTTTTGCTCTTGCAGGAACTGATAAAGCGGGTCGGCGTCGGGACCGTTGACCTTGATTTTCTTGAAGCGCGGGAATTCCGTACCGAAGTTCAGTTTGCAGAATTCATGTATGCTTTCGTCGGTACCGGGGGCTTGCGCACCGAACTGGTTGCAGGGGAAATCCAGAATCTCAAACCCTTTGGCATGGAAACGCTCATAGAGTTTTTCCAATTCCTCATACTGGGGCGTAAAACCGCATTTGGTGGCGGTGTTGACAATCAGGAGNACTTCGTTGGCATACTCCTTCAGGGATACATCCTTTCCTTTTCTGTCCTTGACAGAGAATTCATAGACTGTTCTCATTTTATTCTGTNTTGGTTAAATGTAATGTGTCCTACGGCTACAAATTTAATGAAAAGGGAAATGACTTGCAAGAAAAAGAACCATTTTCTGCAAAACACATTCCCGGCAGACTAATCACACAGCACCTTGCAGACTTCGTCCTGAAACTGCCTGGCGGGGCGGGCGCTCATCACACCCTGGTTGATGATGGCGAAGCACAACCAGTGGCCGTTGGCGGCCCTTGCATAACCGGCCAGTGAGATNATACCCGTGAGCGTGCCCGTCTTGGCGTGCACGTTGCCTTCGGCCCGCGTGCCTTTCATGCGCGATTTGAGTGTGCCGTCCACGCCCGCGACGGGCAGGGAAGGGTAGAGGTGGTCGAAAATCTCCCGGTTCCGGAAGGCGTACCGCAGCATCCGCGTCTCCAGTTCGGCCGACACATAATTATATAATGAGAGTCCCGAACCGTCGGCGATGCGGTAACGCGACGCGTTGAGCCCCGCCTTGGCGATGACTTCCCTGGTGACGGCCGCCGCATCCTTGGCCGTGGCGGGCCGTTTGCCCGACGAGGCCGCCGTCTGGTACAGCATGGACTCGGCGTAGAGGTTGTCGCTTTGCTTCATCATCCGCGTGAGAATGTCGTCGATGGTGTGCGTGCGCGTGCAGACGGTGCGGGCCTGAGCGGGCGCCGCGCCTTCCGCCAGACCGCCCCTTACGGTGATGCCCGCCGCCTGCAACCGCTGCAGAAAGCGCTCGGTGAAGTTGTCCTTGCGTCCCAGCGGCAGTGGCGACAGCGTAGGATTGTCGTCGTCCCAGCACCAGCCCTCGCCCAGTTCGGCGGCATCCTTCATGCTGCGGTCGGCGTACAGGGCGCCCGCGATGGTGTCAACGCCCAAGTCTTTCACCGCCGCCACGAACGCCGCCATGTCATCGGCCGAGAAACGCGGGTCGAATCCGCCCGTACAGTACAGGTTGCCCTTGAGCGTGCGCCCCGAGACGGTGCCCGTCTGCCGCAGCAAGGTCTTGTAAAGGTAATCGCCGCCCAGGCGGTCGAGGGCCGTTACGGCCGTGGATGACTTTCATCGTGGACGCCGGTCGCATGAGCCAGCGCGCCCCGCGGGCGTAGAGACAACTGTCGTCTTGCAGGTCCCAGACCATCAGTCCGAGTTGGGAAGTCTCCAGAAGCGGCGCCGACATCAGAGCGTCGAGCCGCGCCTGCATCGTCTTCGGCCAGACGGCGGAGAGGTCTGTCGTGTCGCCGANGGCGATTCTTCCGGTGGTTTCCACCTGTATATACGTCTCTTCCGCCGCTTCTTCCACGGTGGGCGCCACCATGTCTTGCTCCTCCTGGGCCCTCATGCCGCTGACGGTCCACAGGAAAAGGAAGACCAGTAAAATAGGCTGTTTTCTCATTTTTATCCTCGTAATAGGTGCAAATATACAAAAAAATAGTCGCCTGCCGGTCGGATTCCGTGGAATTTTATTATTTTTGTCCCCAGACAATACTGCTTGACAACAAATGATTTACAAGTACGATTTCCTCATTATNGGGGCCGGCGTGGCCGGAATGAGCTACGCCCTGAAGGTGGCTCGTGCCCACAAGGGCAAGATTTGCATGATTTGCAAGACCAAGTTGGACGAGGCCAACACCTCATTCGCACAGGGCGGCGTCGCCAGCGTGACCAATTTGGAAGTGGACAATTTCGACAAACACATCGAAGACACGATGATTGCGGGCGATTACATCAGCGACCGCAGTGCCGTGGAACAAGTGGTGCGCAACGCTCCGGCCCAAATCCGTGAACTGGTGCAGTGGGGCGTCAATTTCGACAAGCAGCAGGACGGCAAGTTTGACCTGCACCGCGAGGGCGGTCACTCCGAATTCCGTATCCTGCATCATGCCGATGACACCGGCGCCGAGATACAACGCGGCCTGATGGAAGCCGTCAGAAGCAATCCCTACATAGAAATCAAGGAAGACCACTTCGCCGTGGAAATCATCACGCAGCACCATCTGGGTGTGGAAGTGACGCGCCGCACGCCCGACATCGAGTGTTTCGGCGCCTACGTCCTCAATCCGCAGACGCAGAAAGTGGACACCTACCTGAGCAAGGTCACCGTGATGTGCACCGGCGGATGCGGCGCCGTGTATCAGACCACGACCAATCCCATCATCGCCACGGGCGACGGCGAGGCCATGGTCTACCGCGCCAAGGGTACGGTGGCCGACATGGAGTTTGTCCAATTCCACCCCACGGCCCTGTATCATCAGGGAGAAACCCACCCCGCTTTCCTGATTACCGAGGCCATGCGCGGCTACGGCGGCATTCTTCGCCTGCCCGACGGCAGTTCGTTTATGGAGAATTATGACGAGCGTCTCTCCCTCGCGCCGCGTGATATCGTGGCCCGCGCCATCGACAAGGAGATGAAGAAGCACGGTCTCGACCACGTCTGCCTGGACGTGACCCACAAGGATCCGGAAGAAACCAAGCACCATTTCCCCAATATTTATCACAAGTGCCTGACCATCGGTATCGACATCACCAAGGAATACATCCCCGTGGTGCCGGCCGCCCACTACATGTGCGGCGGCATCAAGGTGGATTTGAACGGCCTTTCCAGTATCAAGCGCCTCTATGCCATCGGTGAATGTTCCTGCACGGGTCTGCACGGCGGCAACCGTCTGGCCAGCAATTCACTGATTGAGGCCGTGGTCTATGCCGACGCCGCCGCCAGACACACGCTCCAGCATGTGGATGAATACACGTTCAATGAGAAGATTCCGGAGTGGAACGACGAAGGCACGATGACCAACGAGGAAAAGGTGCTCATCACGCAGAGCGTGAAAGAGGTGGCCGCCATCATGTCCAATTATGTCGGTATCGTGCGCAGCGACCTCCGCCTGAAGCGCGCCTGGACGCGCCTGGACGTGCTTTACGAGGAGACGGAGNCGCTTTTCAAGCGTGTCAAGGCCAGCAAGGACATCTGTGAACTCCGCAATATGATCAACGTGGGGTATCTCATTACCCGTTGGGCCATTGAGCGCAAGGAGTGCCGCGGTCTGCATTTCACCACGGATTATCCCCTTCATGCCTACGATCACTTCAGATAAGCGGCACGTTGAGGGGTGAGAGTTGAGCGTTTTCCGCCCAATTGCGGCAGCTGTCGAGAGGGTGTGTCAGTTCAGACACACCCTTTATTTATGACATACTCTCGTGTCGCTTGTGACGGGATGGTTAAAGCCGCAAGGCGGCGTCCTGCTCTGAGCGTAGCGAGGAGCCATTAACCGAGTGGTGAAGGAACGAAGTGACTGAACCCTCGGAGGGGCGATACTCCGGTATCCCGACCCCAGCGGGGTCGACTGTCCGCTAAAAACGCACAAATGTAAATATTTTTCAACTCCGATAAAAGCGGGTTTTCAATCTGAAAACCTGCTTAATCATTTCTGTCCGGTATTAGACCAAATCCACCGTAATACAGTATTATACGCAAAACTCACTTCCTTCACAAAACTTTTTCATTGAAACGAGAAAGTAATTTAACTTAAATTACTCAGTAAAACAACTTAAATTACTCAGTAAAACAACTTAAATTACCGACAAAAACAAGTTGAATTACTTTTTAGAAAATTAGTGTAAATATTTTTCGCAATATTGTCTTGCGGTATGGTACAGTCGCCCCCGCTATAATAACTTTCGCCGGTTTTGCACATCATCCTACCAAATTCTCTCCAATAACCCTCAAATTCCTTTGCACTTCCGCCGTTTTTCCGTATCTTCGCAGAGCGGATGCCCGAAAAGGAGAGAAAGGATGTCTTGGAAAATACATTATCAATGCCAGGCGTGCGGCTACGAGGCCGACCGGTATGACGGCAAAGGCCTGTTCGGTCAGCACATTACGGCCGTGAGTTGCCCCGACTGCCACACCATACAGCAGTTGGTCACGGGCGGCGTCATCGGTGACGTGGCCCCGTCGTTCCGCAGTGAGGTGGGGCGGTTGTGCCTCCGGTGCGGNAGCGACCGCGTGACGGTGTGGGACGGNAAGACCTGTCCCAAGTGCGGCGGACGTATGACGGAAACGGGNGCACGCGAGTTTTGGACCTGAACAACGGGCGGTTGCTTTGCTGATTCCGCCTTTNCCACATANTTATTCAAGCGAAAAAGAACCCCGACTCCGTAATCGTTTGCGTGGATTTTCGATAAGAAAAACCGAAAAAACAAACAATATTTNGGAAAAATAAAATAAGTTTGCNCCTACAAAAACATTAAAACCTGACAATCATGAAAAAAGCGACACTCTGCATGATGTTCCTCTTCATGCTGATTTCTGCCGGAGCGGAAACGAAATCATGGGATTTTACCGTACTTTCTTCTGCCGATGAGGCACTCATGACGGCTGATGCGACCAACTGGAAGTATGACAGCGGCAACAAGCGTTATGCGCACATCACGGCACTGACCGCCGCACCGGCCTTGGCGGGCACGGATACGGTGTCGTGCGTAAAGGGTCTTCTGTTTACCGTCACCGCCTCTTCGTCGGGCAATCTCCGACTCGGTTACAAGAGCGGCAACTGTATGTGGGTGGCCGACGGCAGNGTCATCACCGTCCCCGACAGAAAGGCGGGCGAGTATGTCAAGATAGTTTACACCACTTCCAAGAAGGGGGCGTCGCGCACCGTCACTGCCGGCAACGTGACGGGAANCATGCCTTCGGCCTCCGACAAGAGTACGCAATACACCGGAAGCGGTACGGTGACGGCCGACGGCGACGTGACGTTCACGGCGTCGGGTGCGCTTTACATCTATAGTATAGCCGTGGGCGAGGAGGAAGAAATATCTTCCGGCGGCGGCAGCGAGACGGGAAGCGACTATGATAATCCGACGGATTCGGAGCGCGGACTGACTTATACCGACGCGTCGGTGATTAACACGCCCGCTCCGGGCACGGCCAAAGCGCTTTGGTGCTCGCCCGACGGTGACGATACGACCGCCGACGGTACGGAGGAAAAACCGTTCTTCGATTTGCAGAATGCCATCAACATCGCCGAGGCGGGTACGACCATCTATATGAAAGCGGGTACCTACGTGTACAGCAAGCGCATCAACATCAACGACCGCAACGGTACGCACGACGCGTACATTACGGTGATGTGTCCCGACGGCCGGGCGGTGCTCGACTTTTCCGGCATGCCTTATCACGCGCACAGCGACAATCCGTATCAGGGAATCCGCCTGACGAGTTCTTATTGGCACTTCTATAAAATCGACATCTGCAACGCCAGCGACAACGGAATGCTCATCGAGCGCAACAAACCGACGGGCGGCAGTGCCACGGATGTGGTGAACCGGACGCAGGACGCGCACGACAACATCATCGAATTCTGCCATTTCTACAAGAACGGCGATACGGGACTGCAGATGAAAAACCTGGCCTCGTTCAATTATGTGCTCAATTGTGACGCCTACCAGAACAAGGACGAGAGCGACGGCGACGCTGACGGATTCGCCCCCAAGATATCCGTGGGCGACGGCAACTACTTCTACGGTTGCCGGGCNTACAACAATTCCGACGACGGCTANGATGTCTTTTTCAAGTCGGGCAGNGGTTTTGAGGACAACAAGACCATCGTCTTCGAGAATTGTCTGGCGTATGAGAACGGATGGATAGACGGCGTGCAGACCAGCGGCAACATGAATGGTTTCAAACTCGGTTCGGATCAGGGTCGCATGAACGTGGTGCTCAACCGCTGTCTGGCGGTCAACAACGGCAGTAAGGGATTTGATCAGAATCACAATTCGGGCGACATCATCCTCAACAACTGTACCGGATATGCGCTGCTGAAATACGGGACCAACGGCAAGAACTATACTTACCGCATCTATGAGTCGCTGGCTTCGGGCAGTATTTGTGAGATATCCAACTGTGTGAACATTGCCGATTACAGTGTGACGACCGACAACGGCAAGGGCGAATACGGTTCCAAGGAATGGAAAAACAAGGGTGAGGCCGGCAACGGCCGCTGCGACGTGTCGACGGCTTCGCTCGTACAGACGAGCAATTGGCTTTGCAATGCCTCCAACTTCCAGTCGATTGGCGACGTGGAGACGCTTGTGGGCGCCCGATTGGAGGACGGTTCTCTTCCCTGGGACAACATCACTTGGGGTCATCCGATGACCGACAACACATCGTTGGTGGACGCCGGCACCGTGATAGAGGAGAATACGCGCTACGCTTCCACCGGTGTTGCCGTGCCTGCTGTCAAGTATGCCGGCGCGGCACCTGATTTGGGCGCCTTTGAAGTGAACATGGAGAGCAAACAAGTGGTCTTCGGCGCCGCGGAAACCGACGGTATCGGCCGGGTCGTCTCAGCGGAAAGCGACGGCAGGCGCGTGCGCCTGGTCCAGGCGTTCAGCGGTCTTGTCGTCCTGAGTGTCGAGGGTGCGAAGGCGGCCGAGACTTACACCGTGACGGCGTATGACGCAAGCGGCGCCCGTTTGGGCCGGCAACGCTTCAACGGTACGGGCACTTCGTTCTGTCTGCCCCGCCTCTCCGGCATCGTTCTGCTGCAAGTATCGGGTCNGGGACTCAAGGAAACGTTGAAAACAGTGATTGAATAAGGGTACTGTATCCCNGGAAAATCCACTGCGGATTTCCGGGGATACGCTTTTTTATGTATCTTTGCACCCGATGAACAGATACAGGAAAGCAAGCGCGCGACTGNTGNTGGCNGTATTTCTGTCGATGACGGTGNTGCAGTGCACCCACATTCACGGTTATCATGCCGGTGTAGCGTGCGCCGCATGCGAGCACCACATTGTGCATGCCGCCCATTTGTCGGTCGGCGACACCGGTGTGGACAGTTGCGTGCTGTGCCAATTCCTGCATCTTCCTTATCTGATTCCCGCCGTCTGGGTGTTGGCCGCCGTCCTTTTTGTCGGTGCCCGGTGCTGCCGGCGGGTTTATCCCACCGTTTGTTTATGTGTCAATGACTGCAGGATGTCGCGCGCGCCGCCTTATGACCGGGTGTGTGACAACGGATTTCATTAACCATAAACCGACAAGATGAACAGAATTTTTCTTATGCTGTTGCTCTCCTGGAGCGCGACAGCGGTCTTTGCCGCCGGTGCGGAAGAGACCGATACGGTGCACGGTCATGCCCTGGAAGGCGCCATGCACCTCAATGAAGTGGTGGTGACGGGCGTCACGGGACGCTCTTTGCTCAAGAATACGCCTGCGGCCATGACGGTAGTGGGGGCGAAAGAATTGGAAAGTACGCCGTCGACCAACATCATCGACGCCCTGGCCCGACAGGCAGGCGTGGCGCAAGTGACTACGGGTGCGGGTATTTCCAAACCCGTCATCCGCGGCATGGGTTACAACCGGGTGCTCGTTGTCAATGACGGCGTGCGCCAGGAAGGCCAGCAATGGGGCGACGAACACGGCGTGGAAATCGACGGTGCCTCCGTGGGCAGTGTGGAAATCCTGAAAGGTCCGGCATCACTGATGTACGGTTCCGACGCCTTGGCGGGCGTCTTGCTGATGAATCCTCTGCCGCTTTTGCCCGAAGGCGAGATGAAAGCGGGCGGACAGTTGGAGTATCAGACCAACAGCGGACTGTACGGTTATTCCGCCAATTTCCGCGGACACCGCGGCGATTGGGTATGGAANTGGCGTTACAGCGGTCGCGGCGCGCATGCATTCAAGACGCCGCTGGACGGATACGTGCCCGGTTCGGCTTATCGTGAGCAGGCCATGTCGGGTATGACGGGCCTGCACCGCAACTGGGGATTCACGCATCTCACACTGAGTGCATATTATCTTCAACCNGGCATCGCGGAGGGAGAAAGGGACGCCGTGACGGGACTGCTGTCGGGAGAAGGCGGCCGTTCGTATGGTATCCGCACGCCTTTCCAACGGGTGACTCATCTGAAGGCGGTGTCGGACAATACGTTTTATCTCGGTGACGCGTCGCTCAAACTNCTGTTGGCCTACCAGCAAAACCGCCGGAAGGAGTTTGAGGAGAGTGCGGCGGATTATGATTTGTTCTTCCGTCTGCATACCGTCAATTATCAATTGCGCTATCTTTCGNCCGAAATCAACGGTTGGAAAATGGCGACGGGCATCGGCGGCATGTGGCAACGTTCAGAGAATCTCGGTACGGAATACCTTGTTCCGGCTTATCATCTCTTCGACGCGGGCGTGTTTGCCACCGCGTCCAAGGCGTTCGGTCCCTTGAATTTCAGCGGCGGATTACGCTACGACATGAGATGGCTCCACAGTTACGGACTGGAAGAAGAGGGCACGCAGCGTTTCGTTGACTTCAGCCGGCGCTACCAGGGACTGACGGGAAGTGTGGGCATGACGTGGGAAATGGCCCGCGAACTGAACTTGAAAGTGAATCTTTCCCGCGGTTTTCGGGCACCGAACATCAGTGAACTCGGCAGTAACGGCGAGCATGAGGGCACTTTGCGCTATGAAATGGGGCAGACCGGCCTGAAGGCGGAGAAGAGTTGGCAGGCGGACTTGGGCCTGGATTATTCTTCCGCGCTGTTTTCCGTGGAAGCGGCGCTGTTTGTCAATTACGTGGAAGACTATATTTATTCGGCCCGGATGACCGACAATGCCGGTCTGCCCGTCAGTACCGANGGATTGCCTGCCTATATTTTCATGTCGGGCAATGCGCGCCTGGCAGGCGGAGAACTGACGGCCGACTTCCATCCGTGGCGCCGTCTGCACGTGGAGAATGCCTTTTCGTGGGTAGACGCGCGCCTGTTGCATCAACCGGCGGNGGCCGAATACTTGCCCATGACGCCCGCTCCCCGATGGACGGCGGAGGTGAAATACGACATTATCAGGCAGGGCAGGGGCGCGATAGACCAACTCTACCTGAAGGGCAACATGGAGATGAATGCCCGGCAGAGCCATATTTACCTGGCGGGCGGAACGGAAACGGAAACGGCCGGCTACACGCTTTTCGGCATTCAGGCAGGGGCGACGTTCAAGTACAAGGGCCGTCNCCGGCTGTCCGTGTACCTGACGGGCGAGAATCTCTTCAACAAAGCGTATCAGTCGCACCTCAACCGTCTGAAGTATGCGGACGAAGACGCCCTGACGGGGCGTCAGGGCGTCTTGAACGCTGGACGAAACTTTATCGTGAAGTTGGTGATATTTTAATTTCCGTGTAACGTGTAACGTTATAACCCCCAGACGTCGGCGACAGCCTTGAACGTCACTTTGCCTTCCACAATGTTGAGGCCTTTGGCCAGGGCGGGGTCATCGGCGCAGGCCTGTTGCCATCCTTTGTCGGCCAGGGCGAGGGCATAACGCAGTGTGGCGTTGGTGAGCGCGGTTGTCGACGTGTTGGGCACGGCGCCGGGAATGTTGGCCACGGCATAGTGAATGATGCCGTCCACTTCGTAGACGGGGTCGCTGTGTGTCGTCGGGCGCGACGTCTCGAAGCATCCGCCCTGGTCGATGGCGACGTCGACGAGTACGGTTCCTTTCTCCATCAGCGAAAGCATGTCACGCGTAATGAGGTGCGGCGCCTTGTCGCCGGGGATGAGCACACTGCCGATGACGATGTCCGCATCCNGCAATTCCTTCCGGATGTTGTGCTCCGAAGAGTAGAGCGTGTGGACATTGGCCGGCAGTTCGATGTCCAACTGGCGCAGGCGGGGCAGGGAAATGTCGGTGATAATCACTTCGGCACCCATGCCGGCGGCCAGTCGGGCGGCNGCTTCTCCTACGGTTCCGCCGCCGAGCACGATGACTTTCGCGGGTTTTACGCCCGGCACGCCACCGATGAGTTTGCCTTTTCCACCCTTCGTTTTCTGCAGGTAATAGGCGCCGTTGATGACGGCCATGCGTCCGGCCACTTCGCTCATGGGGATGAGCAGGGGCAAAGAGCGGTCTTCGCGCTGCACCGTCTCATAAGCCAGACAGACGGCCTTGCTCTTGATCATCGCCTCGGTGAGCGGCCGGTCAGAGGCAAAGTGGAAGTAAGTGAACAGCAATTGTCCCTCCCGCACCAACGGATATTCGGGTTCGATGGGCTCCTTTACCTTGACAATCATGTCGGCCGTGCGGTAGACATCCTCTATCGTCGGGAGGATTTCTGCCCCCGTGGCGGTATAGGCCTCATCGGGAAATCCGCTGCCTTCACCGGCCGTGTGCTGTACATACACTTGATGTCCGTGCCGAATCAGTTCGGCGACGCCCGACGGGGTCATGCCCACGCGGTTCTCATTGTTCTTGATTTCTTTTGGGATTCCGATTTTCATGACAGTTGGGTTTTAAGTATGGTTTTGTAATCTCGCCGCAAGATACGATTTTTTTCGATAAGTTGTATGGGTGGAGGGTGTTTTTTTCGTGGAGCGTGTAACGTGGAGCGAGGATACTGTTGCGTGTAACGATATCGTTGAGCGTGGAGCGTTTTAATGTAATTCAATCAAATCGCTCCAGCGCGTACTGGGATTGCCGCTGCGAAAGTCGTGCCGGATGGCGTTGGCGAAGACTTCGGCCTTGCCTTGTCCTGCCGGACGGGTGTATTGCTGGGTGGCCAGCACGACCGTCTCACTGCCGCCGATGCGGTTGATCCTGTCGACGGCCTCGTCGAGGCGCTTCATTTTCTTGAAGCGTTCGGCGTCAAAGTCGATGAAATTGGTCTGCACGCCTTCCTCTTCCTGAATGCCCATGACGATAACGCCGGCCCGTTTGTAATGGTATCCGGGCCGGTAGATGTGCCGCAGAATGTCAAGCGCGGTCTGGACAATGGGTTGGGTGGCGCTTGCGGGCGTCAACAGGCGGCGGTCGCCGCAGGCTTGGTATTGCGGCAAGTCATCGCGGAAATGGTTGGTGTCGGCGAAGACGCCCACCACGGAAGCCATGGCATGCTGCCGGCGCAGTTTTTCGGCACACCGCGAAGCGTAGTTGGCCACGTGCGTGGACAAGTCGGTCAGGTCGGTTATCATCCCGCTGAAACTCCGGCTCGTGCAGATGCTCTTTTTGTGCGACGCCATCTGTTCGTCGGGTACGCAGTCTTTCCCGCCCAGTTCCATCCACGTCCGTTGCAAGGACACGTTGAATTGCAGGCGTACCCAGTCGGCGTGATGACAGGAAAAGTCCCATGCCGTCCGGTCACCCATGCTTTCCAGACGCACCGCATAGCGCCGGCCGATGCCCCAGACCTCCTTGAGCGGATAGTGTTTCAGGGCCTTGACGCGCTTTTCGTCACTGTCGATGACGCAGCAATGGCGGTATCCGCGATAATGTTTGGCATAGTGGGACGCCATCTTCGCGAGGGTCTTGTTGGGCGCAATGCCGATACTGACCGGCATGCCCGTATTCCTCAATATCCTTTTGTGCAGTGTCTCGCCCCAGGTTTTCAACAGATTTTCCGGCATTCCGTCCAGNCGGCAGAAGGCCTCGTCGATGGAATACCTGAAACAGACGGGCGCGGCGGCGCGTATCATCGACATGACGCGCGCGGTCATGTCGGCATAAAGTTCATAGTTGGAAGAGAANACGGCGAATTGCTGTCCGGGAAAAAGCGAGGCCAACTGATAATAGGGCGTGCCCGCCTTCACGCCGATTTGTTTGGCCTCATTGCTCCGGGCCACNACGCAACCGTCGTTGTTGGACAGCACCACCACGGGTTTTCGCCTCAAGTCAGGCCTGAACACCCGTTCACACGACACATAACAGTTGTCGCAATCGATGACGGCGTAGTACCCCATGACTTACCTGTGCCATTTACGGATGGTCCAGACGACGACGCCCCACACCTCAAACTCGTCCATATTGTCGATGCGGATGGGTTGAAAACGGTCGTTGGCGGGGCGGAGCAACAGATAACCTTCGTCCTTGTGCGACAGGTCCAGGTACTTGATGGTAAACTCGTCATTGANAAATGCCACCACGACGTCACCGTCACCGGCCTCAATACTGCGGTCGATGACGGCGATGTCGCCGTCGGCGATGCCCGCGTCAATCATCGAGTCGCCCGAAACGCGCCCGTAAAACGTGGCTTCGGGATGCTGAATCATGTCGCGGTTGAAGTCGAGCGAGTCGTGCGCATAATCGTCGGCAGGCGAGGGGAACCCCGCCTTGACCGCNTGGGAAAACCACAGATTCAGTTGTTCCCCGAACTCGCTGTTGATGTTTTGAATGTCAGCCACGGTGTCGTTGTATTAATATTTTCCCAACCGTTCGCGGATGCCGTCCTGATATGCCTGCCANAGACGGGGAATGTCATGCCATGACCAGGCCTTGGAGAAGGGCGCGGTGAAGAGGGCCGGCAGGATATATCCCGCGACATTCAGCAGACCGCGCAGGTAGCGCGCGCCGAAAGTCTGTCCGTAATGGTGGTTGAGGTAGGCCGAATTGCGCACCTGATAAAAGCGTTTCCACTTCTTTTTGCGGTTGCGCTCAGCCCAACTGTCATCGGTAAAGAATTCCTGTTTGTCCATCAGGGCGTCGGGAATGTACCACAGGCGGAATCCGGCCTGATGAATGCGCAGGCAATATTCGGTGTCGTCGCAGAAGATAAACAGGTCTTTCTCGGGCAATCCCACTTGCCGGACGGCCTCGGTGCGGATGAGCGGACCTTCAAANGCGGTGCCGGCAATCTCCGTCGGCGTGCTGATGTCCCGACCTTTCAACCGCCCCTGGCGGAGCGAACGGAAAGGATGGCGCAGGTCATAGGCCGTAAAGTCGTTGGTATAGACCTTGCCACCCATCAACCGGCGCGGTGCCAACAGGCCGGTGCCCTCGTCTTGAGCATGCGCGAGCAACCGCTGCAGACAGTCGGGACGGGGAAATACGTCATCGTCCATGCACCAAATCCAGTCGGCACCGGTGCGGGCCTCGCTGATGCCCCGCCAGAATCCGCCGCTGCCGCCGACGTTTTCCTGATGAATGACCGTAAGTCCTGATTCTGCCGCCTCCTGGTCGAGCCAGTCGGCAGTGCCGTCGGTCGAGGCGTTGTCGATGACGATGATGCCGTCGAGGGCGTGTGTCTGCGCTTTCAGGCACGCGATGACGCGCTGAAGCAGCGTAAAGCGGTTGTAAGTGACCACCACCGCCTTGACAATCTCTTTCTTACTATGGACGGATTCAGTATTTGTCATCGATTTTTCCGGGTTGGTTACTTCTATATCGGGCCATGAGCCGTTCACATTCCNCGGCGTCAAAACCGCGGGAGCGGGCGTAAGCCGTGGCCAAGGCATGGCGCATGGCGGGTGTNACAGGCAGGCGTTCCAGGTTGCGGCAACCGTCTTTCATGCTGATTCTGCCCCGGTGCATCCGGTTGAGATCCACCAGTTCGATGCGGATACCGTCGTCCTCCTGTCCGAAAAGNATATTGCCCCGACCGTAATCTTTGTGGGCCAGTCCGCTTTCGTGCAGGCGGGCGGTCACTTCTCCAACAGCCGTGAGCACGTCTTCTTCCTCGTCGAAACGGCGCTCAAAGAGTTCCTGGTATACATGCGGACAGACGGAGGCCAGACTGACATAGTAACTCTCGCCGAAAGCCAGACCGTCGTAGCACTCCAGATANGCAATGGGGTCGGGCGTTCCCACTCCGATTTGTTTCAGCATAAGCGCGTTGCGGTAGGACCGTTCGGCTTTCGACGGCCGTATCCGGCCGTATACGAGACGGTTGATGACGTTGGGCCGGTGGAAGGATTTCACCACGACGGTCATGCCGTCTGCCTGCATCCGGCGCAATTGGTTGCGCCCGTCGTGGATGATTTCTCCCTCGCCCTGCCGGAATCGCACGGGCAACGACGAGACGAAAGCCTCCAGCGGGGCGTATTCCGGATTGACAGTCAGTCGGGTGCGGGTTGTCCTACTCATGATGTTTATCAGATTTTGTCGAGACCTTTGGTGAATTTGAGCCAATAATACTTCAGCGGATTCTTGTATTTCAACTGTTTCCAGGGTCTGCTTCCGTGCGGCCGGTGCAACACGGGAAGGTTGGTAAACAGGTAATTGTGGAATCCCCGGGCGAGGGCCTCGTGAGAAATGGTCACGTCAAACCAGTTTTTGGTGTCGTCGAGCGCCTGGAAATCAAAGGATTTCAGAAAGGCGGGCGTGAGGAGCGAGCAACAGAAACTGCAGTGTTTCCTGTTGTNGATGACCTGATTTTCCTTGCCTTTGGCATACAGGTAGGGATAATTGATGTCACCGTTTCCGTCCGTGGTCACGGCGGCGGCAATGGCACAGTCCTTGCGCGCGGCGGCTNCGTCGTACAAGGNTTGCAACGTGTCGGGCCTGACCGTCACGTCCGACTCCACAATCAGCAGGGCGGCATCGTCGTCTATCGCCTCTTGCTGCGCCATGCGGAGCACGGTGAGGTAGTTGGGAGAGGGATGTGACGTGACGTCGGCCATGTGAATCAGACGGAAACCGCAGGTCTCGGCTGCCTCTTGCAGGCGCCGCGTGTTTTCGGGCGTACTGTAATCGTTGTACACCGTATAGGTATGGGGCACGCTCAGCACCGATTCCCGTATGGCCTTGACGGTCTCCAAGGTGGAATCGACGGCGTCCTTCACAGGTGTGATGATATGAAGACTTTTCATCGCATCATGTCTTTTATTCTGATGCAAAAGTATAATAATTCTTTTATCTTGCCAAATCTTTTCGAAAATCTCCCGCCTGATTTGCCGGAGAGGACGAAAAATCGTACTTTTGTGCCGTATTGCAAATCCCAATGGAAAGAAATATTACATTATTTATATACAGTCTGCTGCTTGGTATTCTGAGCGTTACGCAGGCGCCGGCACAGAATCCGGTCCGCTTTTCCGTCAGTGAGCGCCGCGTTTCGGCGGAGGAAGTGGACGTTGTCTTCACCGGCGCCATTGAGCGTGGGTGGCACGTGTATTCCACAGACCTGCCCAAAGGCGGTCCGACAGCCGCCACGCTGACGGTGGAAGAGGCTTCGGGCGCCGAACCGCAGGGCGCATTGAAGGCCGAAGGACATGAAATCAACCGTTACGACCGGTTGTTCGGCATGGACGTCCGCTACTTTGAAGGCAGCGTTTCCTTTGTGCAACGTTTCCGACTGACGGGCGGCGACTATCTGATTAAAGGTTTTTTGGAATACGGCGCGTGCGATGATGAGATGTGCATGCCGCCCACTTCGGTGGAATTCGGTTTTACCGGTCAGGGACCGGACGCGAAAGCGGAAGAAAAACAGGACTCTCCCGCCGAAGAAACGGCAGAACTGCCGCAGGACAGTGTNCCGGTGGCGGTGCAGGACAGTGTGGCATTGNCGGCGGACAGCGTTCTGACCGACAGTGTTTCCACGGATCAGCAGGCGCTTTGGCTACCCGTGGTCAAGGAATTGGAGGCTTTCGGCGGCGACACCACCAAGGGGAAATCGCTCTGGTGGATATTCCTGATGGGATTGTTGGGCGGTCTTTTGGCCCTGTTTACGCCATGCGTCTGGCCGATTATCCCCATGACGGTGAGTTTTTTTCTCAAACGGACGAAGGACAGGAGCAAGGCTGTCCGTGACGCCCTCACTTACGGNGCGTCCATTGTGGTGATATATCTCACCCTGGGTTTGTTGGTTACGGCGCTGTTCGGGGCCAACAAACTGAATGACTTGGCCACCAATGCGGTGTTCAACATCTTCTTTTTCCTGTTGCTCGTGGTGTTCGCCCTGTCGTTTTTCGGGCTCTTCGAACTGCGGTTGCCGTCGAGTTGGGGCAATGCGGTGGATACCAAGGCGGAGAAGACCACGGGTCTTTTGTCGATTTTCCTCATGGCTTTCACCCTGGCGCTGGTGTCTTTCTCCTGTACGGGTCCCATCGTCGGATTCCTGTTGGTGGATTTCGCCACGTCGGGCAGTATCAAGGCGCCTGCCGTCGGCATGGCCGGTTTCGCACTGGCCCTGGCACTTCCGTTCACGCTTTTTGCCCTTTTCCCCTCCTGGCTCAAACAAGCGCCGAAGTCGGGCCGCTGGATGAATACGATCAAGGTGGTGCTCGGATTCATCGAACTGGCTTTTTCGCTGAAGTTCTTGTCGGTGGCCGACCTGGCTTACGGGTGGGGCATCCTTAGCAGGGAAGTGTTCCTGGTCCTGTGGATTATCATCTTCATCCTGATGGGTCTGTATCTATTGGGCGTGTATCAGTTTCCCAGCGANAAGGTGGCGGGTGAGAAAGGCAAGATGCCCTGGCCTTGTGTCGCGCTCGGTCTGGTCTCTCTGGCTTTCGCNCTCTATCTCGTGCCGGGACTGTGGGGCGCGCCATGCAAGGCGGTCAGTGCTTTCTCGCCGCCCATGAGTACNCAGCGCATCAACCTGTATAAGTCGACTGAGGTGCGGGCGGCTTATACTGACTATGAGGAAGGTATGGCGGCTGCGGCCCGGACGGGCAAACCCGTACTGCTCGACTTTACCGGATTCGGGTGCGTCAACTGCCGGAAGATGGAGGCGGCGGTCTGGACCGACAGACGGGTGGCGGACAAACTGCAGCATGATTTCGTGTTGATTTCGCTCTTTGTCGACGACAAGACACCGCTCAA
>Ga0065709_1029471_pt1 | contig 19839 bp, 25 predicted proteins | sample Hoacrofraction14_2_FD_59096 | JGI IMG/M metagenome (GOLD analysis project Ga0065709, IMG submission 59096) | Hoatzin crop microbial communities from Cojedes, Venezuela, sample from fiber fraction 14 v1 | ecosystem: Host-associated > Birds > Digestive system > Esophagus > Crop | place: Venezuela...
CTTACTAGAGAGCAGTTGACCCAAAAACTGCAATATTCCGACAGTACAGTGAAACGCGAGCTTTCAGTCCTTCAGAAACTTGGCATTCTTTCTCGTGAAGGTGGACGTAAAGAAGGTCATTGGGTAATCAACAAGCGACAGAATGATTAACGAAGATAAATTTCATAAGCGAAGAATCAAGCCTTGCCGGCGCAAAGCCCCTAAGCAAACGTCCCTGGTTCCATATATCTTTGCACCAACTTTGAACCACGCAAATTCAACATTACAGCGATGAAAAAAGCACTCACTCTCGGTCTCCTGCTCATGCTGGCAGCGGCGGGCACGGCACAAAATAGCAAGGCCACAGCACAAGGCAACGGCAATGCCACACAAAATGCCGCCATTGCAGCGCAAGAAAGCGGCGAATGGCGGCTGGTTTGGCACGACGAATTCGACGGAACTGGCGCGCCCGACAGCACGAAATGGCAGTCGGAATACGGGTTTGTGCGCAATGAGGAGGCGCAGTGGTACCAGCCCGAAAATGCCTACCTGCTCGGCGGCGTACTGGTGCTCGAAGGGCGGTGCGACAGTGTGCCCAACCCGCACTACCGCGCCGATGCGCCGGCCGACTGGCGCAACCGCCCCTACGCGCAGTATTCCTCGGCCAGCATCAACACGCGCGGCAAGTTCAGTTTCCAGTACGGGCGGATGGAAGTGCGGGCGCGCATCCCCGCCGTTTGCGGCGCCTGGCCCGCCATTTGGACGCTCGGCACCGCCCGCGAATGGCCGTCGTGCGGCGAATGTGACGTCATGGAGTTCTACCAAATCGACGGCGCGCCGCACATCCTCGCAAACGCGGCATGGGGCGACGACAGACGCTTCCACGCGGTTTGGAACAGCACGAAAACGCCCTACAGCCACTTCCTGGAAAAGGACCGCGACTGGGGCGAAAAGTTTCACATTTGGGTGATGGATTGGTCGGAAAGCGCCATCCGCATCTACCTGGATGGCGAACTGCTCAACGACATTGACCTGCGGACGACGCAAAACGGGCGTCTCGGCGACTATGCCAACCCGTTTCAGCAGCCGCACTACATCCTGCTCAACCTCGCCATTGGCGGCATCAATGGCGGCGAACCGCAGGCGGACGCTTTCCCCATGCGCTACGAAATTGACTACGTTCGCGTGTACGAAAAGCGTTGACTGTGAGGCTTTTCCAAATTATCAGCGGAAAAGCCCGCGGAGTCTGTGCAGCAGCATGCGCGGCCAGCCATAAAGCAAGGCGGCAGGAAAAAGGAGCGTGTTGAGCACAGAGATGCGGAAAAAATCCCAGAACGGGCGAAAATGCGTAACGCGCTCGCCCTCAGGCGGATAATAGACGCGGACGGGCAGACCAACAATCGGCACGCTGGCCCATGCAGCGAATACCAGCAGCGCCAGTTCGGCCTCGTAGCGGTTGGTGACGAACCGCAGGCCCGACAGCCGGCGGAGCGGATAGAGGCGGTAGCCCGACTGGGTGTCGTCGAGCCGCACCCACGTGTAGAGGCGGAACCAGAAGTTGCTGAAGCGGTTGGCGAAAGTGTTTTGCCGCGGCATATTCTCGGCCGTGAGCGTGCGGCAACCCACCAAAAGGGCATCGGGAAATTCGGCATTTTTCCCGATGAAATGGGCGATTTCTGACGGAAAATGCTGTCCGTCGGCATCGAGTGTGATGGCGTAGTCGAAGCCTTTCGACCGCGCTTCGCGAAAACCTGCCAGCAGCGCAGCGCCTTTGCCGCGGTTTTGGGCAAAGGAAACGACGGTGACGCCAGGGAACTGCCGCAGCACTTCGGCCGTTTGGTCGGTGCAACCATCGTTTACAACAATCACGTTTTCAATTTGTTGCAGTGTCTGCTCCACCACGCTGCCAAGGGTGGCGGCGTTGTTGTAGGTGGGGATGATGGCGCAGATTTTCGAGTCCATGGCGGCAGCAGTTTGGACGTTCAGCAGAAATCGTAGATGAGGGAAAAGCGGCACAGCACAGCCTGCGTGTCGCTGCTCAAAACTGCCCCCTTCGCCTGCACGCTTTCTGTTTCAAAAGAGCCGATTTTTCCCGATGAAATGGGCGATTTTTGCATTTTCGTCAGTGTTTTTTGGATGAAAATGCGGGGCGTTTCGGTGGGGATGATGGGGATGAGGAATTTCACGTTTTTCACCTCGCGGAGCGTGAGGCGCCGACCCAATTCCTGCTCCAGCACCTCGGTAATGATTTGCACGGTGATGACGCCGGGCGTGATGGGCTGTCCGGGGAAATGGGCGCGGTAGATGGGGTGGTCGGCATTGAGCGTGATTTCGCCGCTCTGCTCGGCCGACGGCGCGGCGCCGAGGCGGAAAAGGTCATTCAGGAGTTTCATGGGGCAACGGGGTGAGGGTGATGACGGAGGGTTGGTTGTTCAGTGCTTTGCGCAAAGCGCGGCGCATCAGGCGCTTCAGCGGCCACTTGCGCAGCATGGGCAACGCATTGTAAATCTTCACTTTGCGGCGATTTTGAGTGACGGTGAAGTCGAAGGCGCGCACGCCAAACTCGTTGACTACGCTGCCCCGCGCGTCGCCCAGGCTGTCGGTCTTGAGCACGCACAGGCCGCTGATGTTCATGCGGGGCGTCGTCACCTCCACGGCAAACCGTTCGGTGCCGCCTGGCGCCATCGTCACTTGGGCAACCGCTGGCACCTTTGCCACGAAGAAAATCAGCAGCAAAAGACTGATTTGCAACGCTTTGCTGCGGAAAAGACTATTTGATTTCGAAGAGTTTCTCATCGATTTTCGTGTTCATTTTCACGTTTTGCAGCACGATGTCGGTGCGGTCGCCGTTCTTTTCCACCATTTCCACGCGGGTCATCATCTGCTGTTTCTGGCTGAAATGCAGGCGGATAAGGCTGAACATTTGCTTCACATCCTTGCGCAGCGGCGTGAGTTCCGCAATCCATTCGTCGCCATTCGTCAGCATCTTCGTCTTGAAGTCGCCATTGGCGGCCAAATTCTTGCCCGTCACGCTGTTCATCATCATCTGCGCAATGCCCTGAAAGCGTTTGTTGGCGCGGAGGTCGATGGTGTTGCTGCCGCTTTTCGACTGGATGCGCACCACGCCTCCATTGATGACGAAAACGTAGGGCGTGGGGGTGGTGTATTCCCAACGCAGGCGGCTGGGCGACTGAAAGCAAAGGCGTCCTTTCGACGTCATCGTCTCGTTGAGGAACGACATCGTTTTCTTCTGAACAAACTGACAGTCAATGCTTTTCGTGTTTTGCGCAGCCTTGCTGATTTGCTGCAGCATCTGCTTGGCCTGCGCTTCGCCCACGGCCGTCTGGGCCTGCAGGGAGAGGGCGAAAAGCAGTGTGGAAAGGAAAAATGTTATTCGGAATCGTTTCATAATCAATTATTTGGCAATGAGGATGCAACCGCCCATGATGAGCGCGACGCCCACCCAGCGGGTGAGCGGCACTTGCTCGTGGAACACGAAAATGGCGGCGAGCATGCCGAAGACGTAACTGAGCGAAATCATGGGATAGGCCATGCTGAACGGGAAATGCTTCAGGATGTACATCCACAGCAGCGTGGCCGCCAGATAGCACAGGCCGCAGCCCAGCAGCCACCAGTTGGTGAGGTTGCGGGCAAAAAACTGCCACGTCCAGGCAAACTGCCCCATGCGCTCAAGGGCAAACTTCAGCAGCACCTGCCCGCCGCTGAGCAGCAGGCACTGAACGATGGAGATGAGGAGAAGTCGCATGTTTTATTCGTGAGTTTCGCTCGCCGTTTCGGCGATTTTTTTGGTAATTTTCCCGATGAAATGGCGCATTTTTGAAAAATCGAGGGGTTCCTGGACGTCGGAATCGTCGGCAGTGAGCAGGATGGCCGCGGTGCCAAAATTGCCCATTTCACCGAGCAAATTGGCCTTTTCAAGGAGGTTTTTTGCCTGCGGCGTGAGCAAATCTGACGCCAAGACGAGGGCGTTGCGGATTTTGCCGCTGCGCAGTTGCAGGAAAGCGTCTGTCAGCGCGGCTTGGAGGGAGGTATTGCGCTGCGAATAGGTGGCGTTGTAGCCGTGGCAGTGGGTGTGGATGGCCACGAGCGAGGAGATGGTGTTGTGGGTGGACTGCATGAAATGGGTGGGCTGCAGGCATTCCTCGTCCTGCTCAATGAGTTGGGCGAGGAACTTCTCGGTGTTGGCCACGCACCCCAGCGCGGTGCCGGTGATGATGGCGTCAGGGCAGGCCACGCCAGCGTTTTCGAGCACTTCAAGGGCGGCGCAAAGGGCGTATTTCAACTGGCGGTCCATGCGGCGGCTCTGCAGCGGACTAATCCAGCGACGCGTGTCGATTTCCGCCTCCGGACCATACGCCACCCAGGCCTTCACACCCACGGAGTGGGATGCAGGAGTTTCTGCGCCGGTTTCGGCGTTTTTCGCATCGAATTGCTTGAAAATGAGCGACGTATCGTTTCCGCCAAAGGCAAAACTATTGGTCATGGCAGCAGCGCCGCGCTCCAGTTGCTGCAGGCGCAAGAGAGTGATGACGGCCTCGATGCTGCCCGCCGCACTCGTGGCATGGCCCGTGAGCGGCTTGGTGGACTCAAACGGCGGGATATTTTCGCCGAAAATGCGCTGCAAAGCGGCAAATTCGCTTTGGTCGTTGTTGGGCGTACCCGTGCCGTGGGCATTGACGTAGCGGATTTGCTGCGGCTGCAAACCGCTCACTTCCAGCGCCTTCTGCATGGCAAGGAACGGTCCTTCGGCCGTCTCCGACGTGGCCGTTTGGTGGAACGCGTCGCAGGCATTGCCCCACCCCGCCACTGTGGCCCAGGGCGTGACGCCCCGCTTGCGCGCCGATTCGGCACTTTCAAGCACAAGAAATGCCGCCCCTTCGCCCAGGTTAATCCCTTGATGGTCAGGCGAAAAGGGACGGCAAACGTGCTCGTCGAGAATCATGAGCGAGCGAAATCCGTTGAAATGGAACCGCGTGAGCGCTTCTGTGCCGCCCACCACGGCGATGTCGGCCAAACCGTTTTGCAGCATCTGCACACCTTGCAAGATGGCGTTAGCGGCTGAAGAACAGGCCGTTGAGAGCGTGGTTCGCGAAGAAAACAGCCCGAAATGGTTGGCAATTTGCTGGGTGCAGGCGCCACAATCGTGAATGGCCAGGCTGCCATCGTCGGCGGCGCCCTCAACCAACTGCGCATAGCGCTCTTCCAGTTGGTCCATGCCCCCCACCGTCGTGCCGTTGATGAGGGCAATTTTTCCCGCAAAAGCATCGAAATTTCCCGATGAAATGGGCGATTTTTGCAAAATCTGGGCTCCGGCAAGCGCCTCCTCGATGGCCAAAATCGCCATGAGTTCGGAGCGCGAGGCGGGTCCTTCGCCGATGCCGCAGCGTTGCCGCATTTCCGCGTTCGTCAGTTTCACTTCGCCCACAGGAAATTCCGGGTGGCGCGTGCGGAGCAAACGGGGTGCGGCAACGCCCGAAAGGCGCGCTGCCAGAGCGCTGCGCGTGGATTCAATGCCCACACCGAGCGCCGAAACGATGCCAGCGGCTGTTACAACGATTTCCACTTATTTGGTGCGATGCTGCTGAATGTAGTCGGCCATGACGGCGATGCTTTTGAAAATCTCCTTGCCCTCGGCTGGATTTTTCACCTTGATGCCGTAGTTTTTCTCCAGCAAAACGATGAGTTCGAGCGCGTCGATGGAGTCGAGTCCGAGGCCGTCGCCAAAGAGCGGCGCAGACGGGTCGAGGTCGGCGGGCGTGAGGTCTTCCAAATTGAGCGCTGCAATGATTTGCGCCTTCAGTTGTTGAATGAGTTCTTCCATATTTTCAGTTTTTAAACAGTTCTAAATCAATGAGATAATCGTCCGCACCGTTGTGGTCGAGCCACCCCACGAGGGCGGTGCTGCTGCCATTCTCCTGCAAGGCAATTTCCGCCATGCGGTGCATGCGCTGCCAGTCGGCCGCGGGCAGGAGAAAGCACGACGTTTCGCCCGTAATGTGGTGACGGATAGCGATTTCGCCGCAAACGATATTGGGCAATGTATATACAAAAACGGCGGGAGAGGGGAAAAAATTGTGCGGGTCGGAAATGGTTTCCTGGTGGCGGCGGTCGGAGACGATGGAACCGTTGGAGGAAAAGAGCAGCAAATCGTCGGGATGCGTCTCTGGCAGCGGTTTCAGGAGGATTTCGGCGGCAAGGAAACCGAGGCGGCAAAGCGGGTCCATCTTGAAGAATTTGGGGTAGTCGTTGCACTGGCCGCGGTAGAGTTGGACGAGGAAATCGCCCTCGCCCTGCGGCTGCTGCAGCGTCTGCCCATTGAGAACGGCACCGCCCGGAGTAATCGTTATTTTACCTAACACCTTCATTTTCAAACAAATTCAAACCGCATTGCGGCGTTTACTCCGCCAAATCCGCTCAGCAATTTCACGAATGCGCGGCGGTCGGTGGAGCGATGGTCGGCGCTGACGCTGAGCAGATGGCTCACGCCGAGCGTCTGGAAACCGCGCGTGCCGAGCACCAATCCCTGCTCCACGGCTTGCATGGAGAGGATGACTTCGAGCACGCCCGCCGCGCCCATGGTGTGGCCGAAGTAGCCCTTGAGCGAATTGACCGGCACGGAAAGCAGGCCTGCCCGCGCCACGGCGATGCTTTCCATCTCGTCGTTGTAGAGCGTTGCCGTGCCGTGCAAGTTAATGAACGCCAGATGGTTGGCATCATCTTCGCGGCAAACCGCTTGCAGGCAGGCGAGACTGCCCTCAGCCGTGCGCGACGGTCCGCTGATGTGGTTGGCGTCGTTGCGAATGGCGCCCTTGCCCAACTGCCAGCGGTGCGGCAAATCGTTTGCTGGAGCGGCATCGGCGCGCGAAAGCACCATGGCGGCCGCCGCTTCGCCCAGGTTCAGTCCCACGCGGTCGCGGTCGAACGGGCGGCACAGTTCGGGCGACAGCGCCTTGAACGACTGGAAACCGCTGACGATGAAAGGCGATTGCACCTCGGCGCCAACGACAACGGCCACGTCGCACAGTCCGAATTGGAGCGCGCGAGTGGCCGCTATGATTGCACAAAGTCCTGATGTACAGGCATTAGAGATGGTGACGGAGATGTTTGGATTGCCGAAGAAACGGGCAATTTTCTGCGCCGAGACGGTGGGCGAAACGGCAGTTCCGGCGCCTGTTTCGGCAGCATTTTCGGGAGAAAGTGCGAGTTGCTCCACATTGCCCTTCGTGGTGGATATAAAAAAACGGACATTGGGCGCCGAGGCGTCCACGTCCGTTTGCCGCAAAGCCTGTTCGGCAGCGCGGATGGCAAGGGTTTCAAAGCGAGAGAATTGGGGGTTGAGCGGCAGGTTCTGCCAGTCGAAAAGCGAGGCGAAAAACGGTTCTGGCAGCGCCGTGCCGAGCAAACTGCTGTGCGGGGCGAGCGCCGAGCGCCCTTCCACTACGGCGCGGAAGTTGTCGTGCGACGTATTGCCCAACGGCGAAATGATGCTATCTGCCAGTTTTACAACCATTTGTCTGAAGAATTTAGGCGGAAACGTCAGTCATTTTCCGCGAGCCATTTCTTTTTCCACTGCTCAAAAAAGGGCGGATTGACCCACTGCAATTGGCGGTCGCGGTCGAGAAATACCTGAATGCTGCGCCCCGTTGCGAGCAGCGCCTGCGTTTCGTCGTCGCGGATTTCGTAGTCGAAAATGAGTTTTGCGGCCTCCGTCGGGCGGTAGAAGATGTCGATTCTGGGGCGCATGCCGTAAGTGATGGGCGCTTTGTAGTCCATGGAGAGGTGGACAAGCGGCGCGTAGTAGCCGCTATTGAATATGGTGAGATAGCCCAGGCCGTATTTTGCGCCAAAGGCTTCGCGGGCGTCCTCGAAATAGAGTGGGTAACTGCCGTGCCAGGCGATGCTCATGGAATCTACTTCGCTGAAGCGGATGTCAAGGATTTTGGAGGCTTTCAGTTGTGTCATTGACTGCAATTTTGAGTGTTCCCTGCGCAATAATTTCCTCACCGACAAGCACTTTCGCTTCTGCCAGCGTGATGTTCATGAGGTCTTGCAGCACGTTGACTTCGGTGAGAAGCGTTTCGCCGACGAGCGGACTGCGGCGCAGTTGCAGGTCCTTCACGGCGCCGATGAAACCGATGAGCACGGGCTTGTGGAGGATGTATTTGTTGATATAGCCGAGGCGTGCGGCGCAGGTCTGCGCAATGTTCTCAATGATGGCGGTGGTGCTGAGGCGGCCGTCCTTCACAAAGAGCGCGCCGTCCTTAACGGTGAACGCCGTCTGCGTGCGCTCCATGCTGAAGTCGCACAGGCGGTCGATGAAGACGAACGGTTCCTGCTGCGGCAGCAGTTCGTGGATGTCGATGTGGTTGAAATCGTTCATTGCGCTTTCCAGAAATCGTAGTAGTTGAACCATTGCGTGGGAAACTGCCTGACGGTCTGCTCCAACTGCGCTGCAAAAGCATCGGCGAGGGCTTGGTCGGCATGCTTTTCCGCCGTGGCGGAGGCATTGAGTTGCGTGATTTCCACCCGATATTTGCGGATGCCAGTCTTCATCACGAAGATGGTGAGAACGGGCACTTGCCGGCTCGTAGCCAGGCGAAACGGTCCGAGCGGCAGGTGGACCTCGGCGCCGAGCAGTTGGCAGGTCAGCGTGCGCTTGGAACCGAAGGTGCGGTCGGCAGGCAGGCTCACGATTTGCCCTTCCGCCAGGCGGTTGTTGAGCGCGAAAAGGTGGCTCATGTCCTCCGAAACCGGCACCATTTCGATGTTGTTTCCGCCGAGCAGGCGGTTGCGATTCTCCATCACGGCCTTGGCCTCGCCGCCGAAAACCAGTGCGCACATGGGCTTTTTCATGGCCTTGAAGGCATAGCCGGCGAGTTCGTAGTTGCCCACATGGGCGCTGAGCACCACGATGCCCTCGGGCTGGTCGCACAGGTTGAGGAAGTGGTCGTATCCGTGGAGGTCGAACTGGAACTGCTTGCCTGCGTAGGCGGCAAAGCGGTCGATAATCACTTGGCCGAAGCGCACGTGGTTTTTGTAGGTGTTCCAGAAAGCGCGCCACGGTCCGCAGCCCAATCGCAGGCGGAACAGCCGCATCTGCGCCAAGTAGCCGCGGCGGCCGAAGAGCATGCACCACGGCACGACAAACAGCGCCATGCCCAGATAGACGAACCAGAGGGGCATGATGCGCAGTGCGCCGATGAGTTTGCGGTGCATCCACGGCGTGCCCTCGGTGCGGCCAGTCCAGTTGCTGTGCTCCAGCGCCATTGCTTCTGCGGAAAAAGGGTTCAGCGCAGCGCCTTTGCCTCAGGCGAGTTTCTGCTCAATGTAGTCGCAGAACTGGCTGAGCGTCTTCACGCCGGCCATTTCCTCGGGCTTGATTTTGAAGCCGAAATGCTTCTCCACAATCACCACGATATCGACAAAATCGAGGCTGTCGATGCCGAGGTCGTCCTTGAGCAAGGCTTCGGGCGCAATCTTTTCCTCGTCAATTTCGAGGTCCTCAATGAGGAAATCGCGCACTTTCTGTTCAATTTCTTGACGTGTCATTCTTATTGCTTTTGATTAAAATTCTTTCGTTCTGGAATTATGCCTTCCGCAGTTCCACGATGGTGTGCCCCTGCCCCAGTTGGTCGTGCATGGCCACGACGGCAAATCCCGCCTGCTCCACGAGCCGCAGCAGGTCGGCCGAGTGCATCATTTTGCTGTTGCCGTTGGCCATGGCGGTGAAGTAGAGGCTGATTTGCGTGAGGCAAAGCGCGGCGGGTTCAAAGCGCTGGCGGTCCCACAGCGTCTCCATAATATATAATGTGCTGTCGGCGTCCATGGCCTTGGCGGCGCGGCGCAGGATGCTCAGGATTTGCGCTTCGGAAAAGCAGTCGAGGAACTGGCTCATCCACACGGCGTCGAAGTGCTGCTGCGGAAACGCCGTGGCCTCGTCGAGCAGGTTGGTCGGATAGGCATCGATGCGGTCGCTGCCCTCCTTCCCTGCCGTTTGCTGGCGCATCAGGCCGATTTGCTGCGGCAGGTCCATGATGGTGACGCGCACTTGCGGGTCGTGCGCCACGCACTGCAGCGCCCAGCGGCCGGTGTTGCCGCCTACGTCGAGCAGGGTTTTCGGCTGTTTGCTGAAGACGATGCGGAGCGCTTCGCTGAACGAACTGTCGCTGTAGAAATGGTCGAAGGCGAACCAACTCTTCTGCGCCTGCTCCGGCAACTGCGAAAGTCCTTCATAGATGGTCGGCCAGTCGCCAAAATGCTTCAGGCCAGCGGGTTTGCCCTCTTGCAGGGCCTCGTCCAGGCGGAACAGTCCTTGGTAGCAAACGTCGTGGGTGAAGTCGATGTTGACGTTGGTGGCGGGGTCGTTGATGAGGAACCAACCCGTTTTCGACAGCGTGAAGCGGTCGCCGTCAGGTTCCGCCAGCACGATGCCGATGCTCAGCGACGCCTCGAGCAGGCACTTTGCGGCGTAAGTGCTGATGCCGTGCTTGGCCGCCACTTCGTCCACGGTCATGCCGCCGTCGCTGTTGCGCAGGCTTTCCAGGATGCCCCAGCGGAGCATGATGCGCGCCACTTGGAAGGCGAAGGGGGCAAACGCCAGGAATTCCGCCTGCCGCTGGGCCTCGCGGGCCGACAGGTCGTCTTGGCAATAGCGCTGCTGTAGTGCCGGAGAGAGGTTCATGGCTGCGTAATTATTTTAGGAGATTGCGTTTGAGCATGCGTGCCAAGCGCTTGCCGGCGCTGCGAAATCCGTCGCCCCAAAGGTTGCTCATGCTGCCGAACGTGCCGCCCTTGCCCACCACATAGAAGGTGACGACGTCGCGGCCGGTCTGGTTGTCGCGCACCACGCACTCGTCCACTTGGTTGCCTTTGCGGTCCACGCTCAGCGGCCTGAACACGAGGGTGTGGCTCGCCGTGGCGCTGGTGGTGAGCAGAATGCCCGTGCGCTCAAAGGCCTCGTTGGCGGTCATCAGGGTCTCTTTGGCGCGCGGCTTCAACTCGTATTCCCATTCGTGGTCAGCATCCCATTCGGGCTGCGTGGCCTGGCGATAGTCCAACCACTCGTCCACGGTCATGCCGTTGATTTCCACCTGCGTCCAGTCTTCTTGGAAGTGGAGTTTCCTCACGCTTTTCAGGTCGTCGAACGAACCCACCACGGTGGTCACGTCGATGCTGTCGGCGCGCGATTGGGCCATCATGCAGGTGCTGGCGAAGATTGCCGCCAGCAACACGAAGAGTCTTCTCATGGGGTTTCCCTATTTTGGTTTATTTCACTTTCTTAGCGGCCTTTTCGGCTTTCTGCTGCAGTTCAGCGGCTTTCACCTTGGCCTTCTGCGCCTTTTCCTTCTGCTTGGTCAGTTCTTCAGGCGTGGCCGTGCCCTGCATTTCCTCCACCTTGGCCTGCTCTTTCTCAGCCTTTTCAGCGGCTTTCTGAGCCTTTTCCTTGGCGTCCTGGGCGTTTTCTACGGCTTTCTTTTCCTTCTCGGCCTGCTTCTTTTCCTTTTCTGCCTGCTTTTTCTGCTTCTCGGCGGCCTTCTTCTGCTTCTGGGCCTCCTTCTTCTGCTTCTTGGCTGCCTTTTCGGCCTCTTTCTGCTTCTTCAGCTCTTCTTTCTGGGCCTTTTCCACCTTCTTCTGGGCTTTCTCCTCAGCCTTTTGCTGTTTCTCCAAAGCCTTGAGTTCCTTTTGCTTAGCCTTGATGTCGGCATCGGTGACTGTGGTTTGTGCGCTTACGCAAACGGTTGTGGCCAGCAGGGCCAGCAGCATGACGATTTTTTTCATTTTTTCTTTTGTTTTTGGGTTAAAAATATGGTTTTTGTTCTCGTTCTCGGGTCAATTTTCGCCCCATGCGCTGAGCACGAGGGCGGAGTTGGTGCCGCCAAATCCGAAGGAATTGCTGAGCACGTGGCGCAACTCTATGTCCTCCACGGCGGTGTGGGCCAGTTTGAGCGGCGCGCTCCATTCGTCGGGGTGGTCGCAGTTGATGTTGGGCGCAACGAACCGCCCCTGCATCATCAGCACAGAATAGACGGCCTCGCTGGCGCCAGCCATCCAGCACTCGTGGCCGGTCATGCCTTTGGTGGAACTAATCCACGCCTTCTTGCCGCGGAACAGGCGGTCGAGGGCAATGGCCTCGAAATGGTCGCCCTGCGGCGTGCTCGTGGCATGGGCGTTCACGTAGTCAATGTCGTCGGCGGAAAGTCCAGCGTCTTGCAGCGCGCGGGTCATGGCAATGACGCTGCCGTCATCGCTCGGCTGACTGATTCCGCCGCCGTTCGACGAGAATCCGTAGCCCGCCACTTCGGCCAGAATCTGTGCGCCGCGCTGCCGTGCGCTCTCCTCGCTCTCCAGCACCAGTGCCGCCGCGCCGCCGCTGGGGATGAGGCCGTCGCGCTCGCTGTCGAAGGGGCGCGAGGCATGCAGCGGGTCGTCAGCGCGCTTGCTGAAGGCGCCGAGGGCGTCGAACGTGGCCATGGAGTAGAAATTGGTTTCCTGCGCGCCGCCGCAAATCACTGTGTCCTGCAGTCCCTGGCGAATCATCATGGCAGCCAGTCCGATGGCGTGGCTGCCACTGGCGCAGGCCGCGCTCACGCTGAAGTTCACGCCGCGCAGGCCGAAGATGGCACTCAGGTTCATGTTCACGGTGGAGTTCATCGACTGAAAGATGAGGCCGCTGCCGAGCAGGGCGGAATCGTGCTTCTCGTCCATGATTTTCGCCGCCTCAATCACGGGCTTGGCGCTGGAATCGTTGCCGAAAATCACGCCCACCTCGTGGCTTTGCAAGTATTCCGCGTCCATGCCGGCCTGCTCAAAGGCCTGGCGCGCCGCCATGTAGGCATACTCTGCCTCCTCGCTCAGCCCCACGCGCAATCGCCTGTGCAGCAGGGGCTTCAGGTCGGGGCGCGGCACGATGCCCGTCAGGGGCGACTGATAGCCGTAGCCCACGCGCGCCTCCTCCACGCCAATGCCGCAGCGGCCCTGGCGCAGCGACTCCGCCACGCTCTCCAGGCTTTGTCCCAGGCACGACCAAATGCCCATGCCGGTTATCACCACTTTTCTTTCCATCGCTCTATATTATATATAATGTGTGCGGATGCCCGCGTTCCTTTCGCGGTGCAAAGATACAACTTCGCGCACCCGTTTTCCAAATTTTTCGGCAGAAAATGTTACGAAACGCCCGTTTTCATGTGTAGAGGCCGCCGTTCACCTGAATGACTTGCCCCGTGATGTAGGCCGCGTCGTCGCTGACGAGGAAGGCGACCGCGCCGGCCACTTCCTCGGGCTTGCCAAAACGGCCCAGCGGCACGAGTTTGCTCAGTTCTTTCTCATCGAGGTCGGCGGTCATGTCGGTGCTGATGAAGCCCGGCGCCACGGCGTTCACGGTCACTTTCCTTTGCGCCACTTCCTGCGCCAGCGCCTTGGTTGCGCCGATGAGCGCGGCCTTGGCGGCCGAATAGTTCGCCTGGCCCGGCAGGCCCTTGATGCCGCTCAGAGAGGCGATGTTCACCACGCGCCCGCCGCGCTTCGTGAGCATGTTCTTCAGCAGGCGCCGCGTGAGGTAGAAAAAGCCGTTGAGCGTGGTGTCGAGCACCTGCCGCCAGTCGTCGTCCTGCATGAAAATGAGCAGGTTGTCGCGGCGGATGCCGGCGTTGTTCACCAGCACGCCGATGTAGTCGTCGGGGTGCGCCTCCTGCCACTGCTCCAGCGCCGGCTCAATCTGCTGCGGGTCAGCCACGTCGAAGGGCAGCAGTTCGGCCGTGCCGCCGGCGAGTTGAATGTCGCGCAGCGTCTCCTTCGCCGCCTCCTCGTTGCTTCGGTAATTGATGATGACGGGCAGGCCGTCCTTCGCCAGCCGCTGGGCAATGGCCTTGCCGATGCCGCGCGAAGCGCCCGTGATGAGTGCGTATTTCATAATGTCCTCTTTGGTGCAAAGGTACGAAAAATTTCGTTTCCCCACGCACTTGCCGCGGAAAATGTTGCACAACCTGCCGTTTCAGTAGCGAAGGGATGCTGCCATCGTCCGTACGATTTGCTGCGGAACGACATCTCGTAGCGCGTCATTTGGCGCGGGCGATGCTTTCGCGATACTGCCGGGGCGAGACACCGAGGTGCTCCCTGACGAATTTGCCGAAGAAGGCGAGCGTGGGGAAACCCATGTCCATGGCGATTTCCTTGATGGTCAGTTCGGAGTAGCGGAGTTGGCGCTCAATGGCGCGCAGGGTGTACTGGCGGATATAGAAGAGCGGCGGGTGCCCGCTTGCCTTGCTGATGACGCGTGAAAGGTATTTGGGCGTGATGTTCATGGACTTCGCCACTTCCCCCACGCTGCGGATGCGGCCTCCTCCCTGTGCCAGGATTTCGAAGAACTGGCGCGTGAGCAGTGCGCTTTGCGTGACTTCGGCGCTCGGCATGCCCGCTTCGGCATCGCCGTTTCGCTCGCTCACCATGGCCATAAATTCAAACACAAGCGTTTGGCATAGCAGGTGGATGATTTCCTTGCGGTAGGTTCGGTGCTCTTCCTGCACATGCTGGATGATTAGTTTCAGGTACGCGCTAATGCTTTGCTGCTGCTGAGGAGTGGGCGTGAAGATGGGTTCGCGCATGATTCCCTCCGCGCTGAGCCAGGCGCTTTTGACCAGCGCGGGAATGTCTTCGAGCAGGTGCCATGAGAAGCCCACGATGCAGAGGGTGAGGTCGGGCGAGACCACGAGGTCGTTGATGGGCGCATAGTCGGGGCAGAGCGCGCATTGTCCCGCCTCGATGCGCATTGGCGCCTGCTCCAGCATGTAGGTCGCTTTGCCGCTTTTGCAGAAGAGCAGCAACTCCATGTTGAGCGGTTCGCCAAGGAGTTCGCTGGGCATCTTGCTGGCGTTGCTGATGATGAAAAGGTCGTCGTCGATGTAGTCGAACAGTTCCTTGCTGAGGTCGGTGATGCACTTTTCCATTTCAAATATTTCTTTTGCCTGCAAAGTTATGCGTTTTTTCCAGATTCAGTATTCTAAATTTCCTTTTTTGTGCTGTTTTTCTTCTCTATGGGCGTTTTTGGCTGCGTTTTTGCGAAGAATAGAACACTGAGGAATGGGAAAAACTCACTACCTTTGCGCAAAAATCAGTGACAGATATGGAACAGCATGTAAGTGTTTCGCCCAATTCGGGGCGGCAGTTTGAGTTGGATTTCGCGAAGTTTGCGGCGATTGTTTTCATGGTGCTCGTACATTGCTACGACTACTCATCGCTCTATCTTTCGCCGCAGTTGGACGGTTCGGGCGTTGCAGCCGCCACGTCGCCATGGGGCACGCTCATTGAGTTTCTTGGCGCGCAACCAGCAGCGCCCGTCTTCATGTTTTGCATGGGCGTGGGCCTGGTTTACACACGCCATGGTTCGGCGGGCGAATTTGCGCGGCGCGGCGTGAAACTGCTCGTGACGGGCTATCTGCTCAACCTCTATCGCACGGCCATCGTGGGCCTTGGCGTGCTCTCTGGGGCGCTGGGCGACATGGCGCCAGGGGGTCTGCTGGCGGCATTTGCCCTTTGCGTGGACATCCTGCCCTTCGCTGGCCTCGCGTTCCTCTTCTTCGCGCTGCTAAAGCGCCTGAACGTGTCGCACACCTGGGCGGCGGCCATCGTGCTTCTGCTGCTCATTCTGGCACAAATGCTGCCCTCTGTGGGCGGCGGCGAGCGCTGGTATTGCTACCTGGCAGGCCTGCTGTGGTACCAAAACGACTTCACTTCATTCCCGCTGCTGCAGTGGCTGCCGTTCCCCATGGCGGGCGTGATTTTCGGAACGAAACTGAAGGCGGTGCAGTGCAAGCGCCAACTCTATCTTGGCGCCCTGGCCGTGGGGGCCGCACTCTTCGGCGCAACCACCGCCGTGGCTTTGTGGCGAGGCGACGACTTGGGCACTTTCTTCACCTCCAACTATTTCAATATGAACCTGTTGCGCGCAGCGTGGTCGCTCGGCATCGTCCTCATGCTGCTTCCTGCGTACTATTTTCTGGTGGGAAACCTTGGCGACGGCAAGTTGCGGCAACTGGCCACGTTTTGCAGCCGCAACATCAACGACATCTACCTGTGGCAGTGGATTCTCATCACGCCCATCGCGGCATTGGCCATCGTGCTGCTGCCCATCGACGCCTACTGGAAACTGCTCATTGAGGCGGCGTTCGTGCTCTGCGCCTGCATCCTGATTGTGAACTGGCGCAAAAGGAAGGCTTGACGCGCTACGAGATGCCGTTTCGCAGCAAATCGCCGCAGGCGCTGCGCACTTCGTCGAAGATTTCGCGGCAGCGCTGCGCCTTCATTTTGATTTTCGTGCCAACGGCAATGAGGTCGGCGAGCGTGGGATGCCCCGTGCCGTTCGCGGAAGTGGCATGCTCGCCGTTGTAGCCTTCGGTGCAAAGCGTCAGGTCGTAGGCCGGCGCCAAGTGCCAGCGCGCGCCGCCGTTCGCCTCGTGCCGCACCAGGAAACTGAAGTTCTTGCAGTGGTCGTCCTTATTGTCGGTCAGGTAGTTGAACACCATGCGGCGGAACATCTCCTCCACGTCGCGCGCGTCCTGCGTGATGTAGCCTGTGAGCGCCAGCAGGTTGCTGTAGTCGAGCGTGAGGTTGCTGAGCGACATGCAGAGCAAGGCGCCCGCCGTGGCCACGTGGACGCGCTGCCCGTCGGCGTCGATGTCGAAGCGGCGCGAGGCGAAATAGCGCCCGTTCATCAGTTTGAAGTCTGGCACGCTGATGCCGCACCGCCGCGCCGTTTCGTTGTAATGGAATTCCTGCGCGCCCATGTCGTGCGGGTCGTAGGTGTGGCGGAATTTCACGAGCCAATGGCCGTCGGCATCGCTGAACACCGCCTTGGGCCGCGCGCCGCCGCTGTTGCCGCTGCGGTAGAGCAGCAGCCCCGCGTCGGTGTCCTGCTGTTCCTTCAGCACCTCAAGGGCTTTCGCCTGAAGCACATCCAGGTCGGTCAGGTTTTCGCCCGCCGGCAGCAGGGGCGCCGCGGGCTCGTAGGTCAGCGCGCCCATGCCGCCGTCGCCCACGAGGCTGAGGCGGTCGAGCGCCGAGAGGTCTGCGTCGTTGATGCCGCTCCGCAGAAGGGTTTTGTGGAGCAGATAGCGCCCGTAGCCGTCGGGCAGGCTGTCTTCGAAAATGCCGAAATTGCCGTGGAACGGCTGCGGCGGCGCGATGAAAAGCCCTGGCCTGAGCGGCAATTCCAAGGGCGAAATGCTGAATCCGTCGGCCAGCCAGCCTTTGTCGTACTCAAAAGCGCACAGGCGGTTGTCGGGCGTGAACGAAAGGGTGCCCACGCGCCGGCCGCGATAATTCACATGGAGCGTTTCCGTTTTCTTCATAGCCTATGCGCCTTCTTTTTGCCCGCGTTCCGGCGGATTTGCATCAGTTCCTCCATCGTGGAATATTTGGGCTGCGACAGCAGGTTTTTCACCTCCGCCGCATAGCCCAGCGCCATGACGATGCTGATGAAATTGCCCAGCGAAATCAGCCCTTTCTGCTCAAACCGCACGATGTTGCTCACGGCCACGCCCGACTGCTCCGCCACTTGCTCGCGCGTCAGGTTCTTCTCAATGCGCCGCTGGCGGAAATCGTGGGCGAGCCTGCTGGAAATATCGTCCGCATTGTCAAGCGTATAGCCCTCCAATACTGACAATATATTGTTAGTTGCCATTTCCATTGCTCAGAAACGAATTAAATATTATCAGTTGCAAAGGTAACTAAAATTCCTCATCTAAGCAAGCAATTCGCCAAGAATCGTTCGATTTGTCTGCGCGAGTCTTTTGTGATGCCGCGGAAAATGCGTAACTTTGCCAAAGTTTCAACAGCGGAAATTGCAAAAATCGCCCATTTCATCGGGAAAAATCGCCCATTTCATCGGGAAATTTTCCACTTTTTCCGAACGAATGTGGGCAAAAAAAATACGCATCTATGGAGCAACAGCAAATCAGTTGGCAGCAGGCCGTGGCGTGGCTCGGCGGCGAGCAAATCAGCATTTCGCCTGAGCAGATGGCGCAGGTGGAGCAGTGCTACGAATTCCTGCGCGATTTCGCCAACGAAAAGGTCATCTACGGCATCAACACCGGCTTCGGGCCCATGGCGCAATGGCGCGTGAGCGACGAACACCTTAAGGAATTGCAGTTCAACATCATACGCAGCCACGCCACGGGCATGGGCGAGCCGCTGAGCGACTTGCAGGTGCGCGCGGCCATGATTGTGCGCCTCGGAACCCTGCTGCAGGCACGAAGCGGCGTGCATCCCGACACCATACGACTGCTCGTGGGCATGCTCAACTGCGGCATCTATCCCCGCATCCCCCGCCACGGCAGCGTGGGCGCGAGCGGCGACCTCGTGCAACTGGCCCACCTGGCGCTCGCCATGATTGGCGAAGGGCAGGCGCACCTCGGGGGCGAATGGATGCCAGCGGCGGAAGCGCTGCAAAAATGCGGGCTCCAGCCGCTGAAAATACACATCCGCGAAGGCCTCTCGCTCACCAACGGCACGAGCGTCATGACGGGCATCGCACTCGTCAACCAACTGCAGGCGGAGCGGCTGCTCGGAGCCGCCGTGCTGGCCAGCGTGTGGATGAACGAAATCGCCGCGTCATACGACGACTGGATGGCGGAACCGCTCAACGCCGTGAGGCGACACCCCGGACAGCAGCGCGTGGCGCAGATGATGCGGAGGCTGGCACAGGGCAGCCAGCGGCTCGTGAAACGCGAGCACGCGCTCTACAACGGACCACACACGGAGGCGACCTTCGAGCACAAAGTGCAGGCCTACTACTCGCTGCGCTGCACGCCACAAATCCTCGGGCCCATCGACGACGCACTCACGCAGTCGCGAACGCTCATTGAGGAGGAAATCAATTCGGCCTGCGACAACCCCATCATCGACCCCCTGAACCGCAACGTGTGGCACGGCGGAAACTTCCACGGCGACTACATTTCGCTGGAGCAAGACAAAGTGAAAATCGCGCTCGTGCGCCTCACCATGACCGCCGAAAGGCAACTCAACTACCTGCTCCACCACCGCATCAACGACATCCTGCCGCCGTTCCTCAACCGCGGAACGCTCGGCCTGAACTACGGCCTGCAGGCGTCGCAATTCACCGCCACCAGCACCACCGCAGAGTGCCAAACGCTCGCCATGCCAAACTACGTGCACTCCATTCCCAACAACCACGACAACCAGGACATCGTGTCCATGGGCACCAACACCGCCCTACTCACGCAGCAAGTCATCGACAACGCCTTCCAAGTGCTTAGCATTCACTTCGTTGCACTCGCACAGGCCACAGACTGCCTCGCCATTGCGCCGATGCTCGCACCGGCCACGCGCCGCGCCTACGAACTGGTGAGAAAACTCTCGCCCGAACTCATTGCCGACCGACCGCTCACGCCCGAACTGCAGGCCGTGGAGCAACTGCTGCGCCAAGGAATTCCGCTCACCAACGACCTGGAACAGGCATGATAGGAACCATCGTCAACACCGCCGCCATCGCCCATTTCCTGCAAAGCCGCTACCCCGTCCTCTTCTTCCTGCTCAAAGGACTCTTCCTCGGAAACGCCTGAAGCATTTCCGTCAACACCATTATCTATATCATCGGGGGCGCCAACCCCATTATCTATATCATCGGGGACGCCAACACCATTACCTATATCATTGGGGGCGTCAACACCATTATCTATATCATTGGGCTCGTCACCCCCTCCCTTTTCGGGGAGGGGGCTGGGGGGAGAGGCTTGAAAGTCAAACGCCACCTCCGCCAGTTCCCGCTTCAGCCGCTTCGACAGATTGTAAATCACTCGCCTGCAGCGTATTCCGCTGGCGTTGCAG
>Ga0065709_1029472_pt1 | contig 19810 bp, 15 predicted proteins | sample Hoacrofraction14_2_FD_59096 | JGI IMG/M metagenome (GOLD analysis project Ga0065709, IMG submission 59096) | Hoatzin crop microbial communities from Cojedes, Venezuela, sample from fiber fraction 14 v1 | ecosystem: Host-associated > Birds > Digestive system > Esophagus > Crop | place: Venezuela...
GGCACCACGGGATAGCCCGGCACGCGATAGGAGCGCGGCGCATCGGGCTGGGTGCGGCGGAAGCGGATGACCGTGGCGAAGGTGAGCGTGTAGAAGACCCAGCACGAGAAGACGCCCAGGTCGGTGAGAAGGTCAAAGCTCCCCGTGAGCGAGTACAGGCAGGCGAGCACCGCGATGAGCAGGATCGAGCCCGCCGGCACCTGGCCTGCGTTGAGCTTGGCCAGCCTGTCGCTTGCGGGCAGCGTCCCCTTCTGCGCCAGGTAGTACGCCACGCGCGAGCCCGAGAGCAGAAAGCCGTTGCCCGCGCCGACGACCGAGATGATGATGCCGACCTGGATGATGAGGCCGCCCGCGCTGCCGAAGAGCCTCTCGGCCACCGCCGAGGCCGGCGACGAGAGGTTCATGAGCTCGGAGGCCGGGATGACGCGCAGGTACGCCACGTTGATGAGCAGATAGACGCCCATGATGATGCCCACGCCGCCCACGATGGCGCGCGGCAGGTCGCGCTCGGGACGCTCCATCTCGCCGGCGAGGGCGCCCACGTTGGTCCAGCCCTCGAAGGCGAAGAGCACGGCGAGGAGCGTCGAGCCCAGGGCACCGGTGACGCTCACGCCCTCCCCCACCACGGGCGTCGTCACGGACGCGCCGCTTTTGCCCCAGAGGAAGCCGAAGATGATCAGCACCACGAGCGGGATGAGCTTGCAGACCGTCGAGACCTTCTGCAGGCCACCCGCCTCGCCGGAGCCGCGCATGTTGACCAGCGCCAGTGCCAGGATCACGACAATGCCCACGCCCGTCTGGACGTTGACGCCAAAGATGGCGGAGAGCTCTTCTCCCACCTTGACGCCATAGCCGGCGAGGAACGCCGGGTAGAAGAGGATGACCTGCATCCAGCCGGCAAGGAAGCCCGCGCGCTCGCCAAAGGCGCGCGAGAGGTAGGCCACCATGCCGCCCGTCTCGGGAATCATGACGGCGACCTCGGCAAACGTGAGCGCGCCGAGGATGCTCATGAGGCCACCCAAGAGCCACGCCAGCATGCCCATGCCGGGGGCTCCGCCCGTTGCCTGGTAGATGGCGTACGGCTTGAAGAAGACGCCCGCGCCGATGACGCAGCCCACGACGACCGCGATGGCGGTCGCGAGGTTTGCGTTGCGCTTGAGTCCGGTGGTGGTGTTCTGCTCGTCCATGTATGTCCTTCTCTAGGCCTCGTACATCACAATCCCAGCATGGTGCCGGGCAGTGGCCAGTCTTTTGAGTCGCATGCTGATAACTCTACCATGCCCCTATGCACGGAGGTAGCGCGTCGAAGGCCCGGCACCGACCTGTCGAACCAGTTCCTTCTTTCTTAGCTTTGCAATGGCTCTGATCACCTTGTTGCGCTCGAACCCACTTGCCTGCTGAAGCTCTTTGCGTGAGCACGAAATGCCAGGCATCAACAGGCCGAGGATAAGCCTCTCGTCCGGCTCCAACTCCCCGAGGGAGCTTGTGGTAGGCAGCACGACGCAGAGCGAGTTCTCGTACACATGGAATCGAGGGGTTGCCTCCGCGTCTTGGTAGGCCCTCAGTATTCGTCGCACCCCCGTCCCAAACTGCTCTATGATCCCGAGCCTGAACAGCACGCCAGCAATGATGGGATTCCTCAAAACCGAGACGTTCTCGTAGAGGTACTCCTCCCTAGAGAGACCCTCCGGAAGGCCACCTGGCGAAACGATTCGTATCCTGTCATCAAGCATGCCCACCTGAACAGGGCGATCGACATCCCAAGTCCTGTGTACGAGCGCGTTGGCCAGCGCCTCCTTGAAGGCTGCTCGGGGTATCGTCTCGATGCGATTGCGCGTGGTATCCTCCACCTTCTCGTAGGTGTACGTCCTGTCAAAGACTGTCATCACCTCGGTCAAGGCGGCAAGCAGCGAGACACCCTTAATCACGTGACGCTCGGCAATCTCGTCTTCGCTTCTCCTGAAGCGAGCGACATCAACAAGCAGACGGTCATTGGAGTCGGCAAGGATATCGGCCGCATTGGTGTATCCATCCCTGTCGGTATAGAGTCCCAGCGTCCTAAGGACGTTGAGGTCGGTGGGTGACACGTTGAGTTCCTCGCTCAAGGCTTGGGCAAGCACCCCAAAGGAAAGCGCCTCGCGTCCGCAGGGAAGCTCATCATAACTGCGATTCTGCCCCTTGAGCACAAGTCTTCCCAAGGCAACCCTGTCTACGGGGACAGAGGCCGAGTCGGCACGACCGTATGCCTGACCCTTATAAAGATACGGAGTATCCTGGCCCTCCAGCACCGTGAGGGTCACCACGGATGGGCCCTCGTCAACGGCAAGATGGAAGTCAGGCCTTGGCTTGATGGCGTCGTTGATGGCATTCTCGATGTCAAGGGCAGAAGCCCTGGGGTCCATAAGACCGACGGTCTCGCCGTCGTCGGTCACGCCAAAGATGATGCGACCGGTCCCATAGTTAGCGTATGCCGAAACCGTCTTCAGAAAGTTTGCAGTCACGGACTCCTTGTATTCGAGGTCTGGACCTTCATGACTCATAGGCATCTCCCCAGAGACCCGGCAATCGACCTCCAAGAAGGACGATTGTGACACGATTTTTTATATCGTATCACAATCGTATCTAATATGATTCAATGCGAATCATGTCAGTGCAGAAGCCACTCAAACGGCGAGAAGAGCCCCTAGCGCATAGAGGGCGCGGTCCATGCGCTCTTTGATGGCCTCCACCTGCTCGGGCACGACGTCGCCCAGCTCGTGAGATTGCACGAAAGTCACTCTGCTTGGCGATGCGGACGATACCCATGTGTGTGTCGCCCATGGACGCTGCTTGTCCAGCCCCAAAGCTGCTAAGCTGCAGAGAAGGGCAAGCACACGCCGCCGCGACCACGCAAGGAGGAACCCATGGCAGAGGACATCATCCGCATCTCGTCGGGCAACGCGACCGCAGCGGTGAAGACGTTTGGCGCACAGCTCACAAGCCTGTGCGTGAACGGCGCGGAATACCTCTGGCAGGGCGACGACCGCTGGTGGGGCGGCCAGGCACCCGTCCTCTTCCCCATCGTGGGCTGTGTGCGCGACGGCCATGCCACCAGCGGGGCCGGCCCCTGCACCATGCGCCGTCACGGCGTGGCGCGAGACTACCAGCACGAGGTCGTCGAGACCACAGCCGACCACGTGACGCTCAGGCTCGACGCCAATGACGAGACGCTCGCGGCATACCCCTACCCCTTCCGCCTGGAGATGACCTACGCGCTGGATGGCGCCACGCTCACCCAGAGCTTTGCCGTGACCAACACCGGCACCGCTCCCATACCCTTCTGTGTGGGCGGCCATCCCGCCTTCTTCGTGCCCCTGCCCGGCACCGACGGCGAGCGCTGGGAGGACTACGAGCTGGCCTTCGAGGAGCCCTGGAGCTACGACACGCCCGTCATGGCCCCCGGCGAGCTCTGGGACTGGAACACGCGCGTGTCCCTCATCGACGACACCGACGTGCTGCCGCTGACGCGCGAGCTCTTCGCGCACGACACCGTGGTGCTCGAGGGCGTACCCCAGAGCCGCGTGACGCTGCGCTCGCGCAAAAGTGGCGCGGGCATCCGCGTGGACTTTGCAGGCATGGACTACCTGGGCATCTGGAGCGCGGGCGGCGCAAAGGGAGACGCGCCCTTCCTGGCCATCGAGCCCTGGACCGGCACCGCGACCCGCACCGACGAGGACGACGCGCTCGAGCACAAGCAGGGTGTCATCATCGCCAAGCCCGGCGAGCGCGTGGTGCGCTCGTTCTCGATCACGGTGCTCTAGGCTCCGAGGCCGGCGAGTGCTTCAGGTTCGAGAAGGACGACCTGCACAGCGTGCGCGCCGAGGGTCGCTTCAAGATGGCGCTGCTGCTGACGCTGCGCTAGGGGATGCCCACACGTAAAAGAGCGGCGGAGCCGGGGCTCTTCTCCCCTGCTCCGCCGCAGTCCTTGTGGTGTTCGACCCTACAGCGCCTTGAGCTTCTTGTTGAGCGCCTCGAGGGCCTCCTCGGTCACGCCGGCCTCCTTGGCCTGCGGCATGGAGGCGATCTTCTTGAGGGTGAAGCCCTTGGCAAGGCCCACCATCGGGTTCTTGGAGAAGCCCGGGACAAACTCCTCGAGGACCGCCGAGGCCTTCTCGTCCTTCATGATGTCGCCGAGCTTGGAGTCGATCGAGAATCCCATGGGCTTCCTCCTTGTCTGCCCCATGCGGGGCATCGGTTGCGTTGCCTCGATTGTACGGCAGGCATAGCGGCGGGAGGCGTCTTTTAGGCCTGAGGTCCCACGCCTTCTTCCCAGTGGCGATGCCAAAGGCCCCGCTTGCAAGAAGCTCGACCGGCATTTCCTACGAAGCCATCCCCCATCGACCTTGATTTCTGCACCGTTGATGTAGTGGGACTCGTCGGTCGCGCGGGACATGACTACCGAGGCCCGCGCCCCCTTTGATGAGCTGGAAATCGTGGTTGGAGATTACTTCTCGTATGGAATCGAACGGCGCAGGTAGGTTTTACGCTCTAGCCGCTGTCCACGGGCGCCCCGCAGTAAGCGGTCAGAGGGCCTGGCACGGACCGTTGTCAAAAAATGGCCGTCGTATACGACTCGACTCGTACACGACGGCCGTTATCTTGGCACAGGCCCCAGCCGCGGCCCCAATCCCTCCTACGGAATCTGCTTCACACGTTGCATGGCGATGGTGCCACCGTCGGCCAGAATGTCCACGCCGCACACGTAGGCGCCGAGCGGCGAGCAGAGAAACTCGATCAGGCCCGCGATTTCGACCGCGCGGCCCCAGCGCCCAAGCGGCGTCAGCTCGAGCTGCGTCTCGGCCATGTCGGGCTGGTTGTCGATGAGCAGCTGGTGCATGGGCGTGAGGTAGCTCCCCGGCGAGACCGAGAGGATGCGCACGCCACGCTCGGCAAACCGCACCGTGTTGGCGCGCGTGAACTCGACGACGAAGCGCTTGGTCGCCGCATAGGCGTTGCCGGCCCGGAAGAACTCCATGTCGGGGTCACCGTCCTCGTCAGGCTCCCCCGCCAGGGCAAGCATCTCGTCGTAGAAGGTCGGCTCGCGCCACCGCTCGTAGATTTCGAACCACTCCTCGGGCGGCTCAAGCGACCACGCGGCAGACGACCCAAAGTTCACCATGACGCCGCCCTCGGCAATCACGGGATGGAAGGCCTCCACCATGTTGACGGTGCCCACGGCATTGACCAAGACGATCCTCTCGGCAGAGGCGCCCGCAGGCGAGAGGCCTGCCGTGTGAATTACCGCGTCCACACGCCCGAGCTCGACGGCGTGCGAGGCGAGGGCGGCGACCTGCGCGGCGTCGGTGACGTCGACCACCATGCCTTCGGCGTCGATGCCCAGACGAGCCAAGGCCGCGACCTCGTCGTCGAGCCGCTCCTGGCTCACGTCGGCAAGAAGCATCGTGTGGTTCTCGCCCAACCTGAGCGAGATGGCATGTCCCATGCCGCCGCAACCACCCGTAAGAACGCAGACGTCTTCCATGTTCTTCTCCCTTTCAAGCCGCAACCCTCAAGTGAGAGGAGCGGCTATTGCGCGCCCCTCCCACAGATCGGTCACGCGCTAGAAGCTCGTCCAGCCGCCATCGACCTTGATTACCGCGCCGTTGATGTAGTGCGATTCATCAGCAATGAGGAACATGATGGCGTTGGCGATGTCCTCCGGGAAGCCGGTGATGTTGTTGCCGTCCCAGTCCACGCCCAGCGCCACGGCTCCGCGCTCGTTGTAGATGGCGTTGCCTTCGGCGTCCATCACGTCACGGTCGGGCCACTTCTCCATGGCGTTGGAGAGGATGTCCGTCACGCAGGCGCCGGGCGCCACCACGTTGGTGCGCACGTTGCGGAAGCGATATGTATGCGCGAGGTTCATTGCCAGTCCATGCACCGCATGCTTGGAGGTGATGTAGGCCGCACCCGAGGAGGACCCCACAATGCCGCCCACCGAGCCCACGATCACGATGTTGGCGGGCATGCCCTCGTGGTCCCAAAGCATCGGCAGGGCATCCCTCACCAGACGGAAGCACGAGTTCACGTTCACGTCCATGACGTAGTCCCACAGCTCGTCGTCGGTCTTGTGTGCGGGGCATGTGAGGTCGAGCACGCCCGCGATGTAGAGCAGGTTGTCGAGATGCCCCTCGTACTTCTGCGAAATCACGTCGAGCGCCGCCGCACGCACCGCGGGATTGCACACGTCCCCATACACGCACTCGAGCGTGCCTGGCCCGTCGAGAAGCTCCTCATCCTCGATGAGCTCCTCCATGGCCTCCTGGTTGAGGTCGAGCACCACCACGTGCGCACCCTCGCGCACAAGGCGGCACACGGTCTCGGCACCCATGCCGCAGGCGCCGCCCACAACGAGCGTGACCTTATCCTTGTAGCTACTCATGGCTGCCTCCTAGATCCACTTGGGCTCGACGACCACGGCCGGGCTCATGTTGTCGCCGAGCTTGACGTAGGTGCCCATGGGGCACTTGCGCGCGTCGACGATGGCAAAGCCGATGTTCTTGTCCACCGTGTAGCCATAGATCATGGAACGACAGATGCCCACCGGCACGCCGCGCTTGTAGACGATCTCGCCCTGGGCGATGTCCTCGTAGCTCTCGCGCTCGAGCTCCAGGCCCACGAACGCACGCCGCGGAGCATCCTCGTCATCCTCAAGAGCCCCGAGCGCCTCCTTGCCCACGAAGTCCTTGTCCATGTGCACCGACCATCCGAGCCCCGCCTCATACGGCGTGAGGCCAAAATAGTCCTGACGCAGCGCCATGCCCTTCTCCATGGGAAGGGATCGCACATACACCTCCAGGATGTCGAGGCGTGGGGCGTCGAGCTTTTTTCCCGCGGCCTCAAGCGCCTCGTACACGGCCTTGGAGTCCTCACCGCGGCGCACGTAGATCTCGTAGCCCAGCTCGCCCGTGAAGCCGCCACGGTCGATGTGCACGTCCTTGCCCACGATGGTCGCCTCGACCATCTGGAACCGCTTGAGCTCGGACACATCCACGCCCAGCTCGGCCATGAAGGTACCGGCGTTGGGGCCCTGCACCGAGTACATGTCCCAGGTTGCCGTGGTGTCGGCGTAGGTCACGTCCGCATCGCCCTTGTGCGCGTCGAACCAGCGCACCATGTGCGGGCCATACAGGGTGGAAAGCCAGAACTCCTGCTCTCCCACGCGCGTGACCACGAGGTCATCAATGATGCGGCCTTCCTCGTTGAGCATGGTGGTGTAGCGTCCACGGCCCACGCCCAATCCGGCAACGCGGTTCACGAGCATGTGGTCCAGAAACGCCTCCGCGTCCAGACCCGAGAGCGTCACCTGGTCATGGGTCCACAGATACCAGCCGACGTTCTCGCGCACCTGCAGCGCCTGCGCACGGGCGGCCTCGTCTTCCCTAAACAGCATCTCGTCCTCCCCTCCTACTGCATGCGGTCGTCGACCTTGCGGCCAACGTGGATGTAGAGGTCCTCGTCGTCCACGCCCTCAAACCAGACCGACCATTCGGCCGAGACGAGCGTCTTCACGGCGTTGTGCCACTGGGCCTCGTAGCCCATCGTGATCTCATCGACGGGCGCCATGGGATAGCGCCCGGGGAAGTCGTCGGTGGCACAGTGGATGATGACGCCCTCCTCGTCAAAGGCCTCGAACTCGCACGGCACGAGCTGGCAGTCCATGATGGCCTTGATGTAGGCGCCCATAATGCGTGGGTCGTTGTCGCCGATCTCGTTAGGGACGCCCAGCCAGCTGCGAAGGCCTGCCTTGGCAAACGGGTCGATGAAGGCGTTCTTGCCGGCCGTGGCAAAGACGATGTACAACAGGCGCTCGAACTCGTCGTCGTCATCGCACATGTCGTGGATGGCGAGCAACGGGAACGACACCGACCACACCCAGCCCATCTGGGCAACCCAGTTGTACTGGTACTCGAGGCTCCACTCCTCGCCAAAGGTCTGGGCGTACTGACCGTTGCGCAGGCCCTGGCCGCGGCGCACACGGCGCTCGGGCGGAGTGTCATGCACGGGGTCGTGAGAAGCGCCGCGATGGTCGAGCCAGCCCTGGTGCTCAAGTCCGTAGTGGTCGAGACGCTCCGCCACCACGCGACAGTGGGGGTTTCCGCACCCGCGGGCCTCGCACATGTTGAGCTGCACCTCGTTGGTGATCTGGCCATGCTCGCCGCCGCTTGCGATGTCGAAGTTGGCCGTGAACATTCCCGTTGTCATGTTGCACATCTCGGAGCCTACGATGTCCCAGGGGCAGGTATCCAACTCCTTCTCCACGCGGTTCTCGGTGAACTGAATCACGCGACCTGCCATGTCCTCGGCCTCATCGCCGTAGTCACCCCAGATGGCGCCAATCCATGCGGCCCGCTTAACCAGCTCGGGAATGTTCCACTGGTCATAGAAGTCGTTCAGGTACTGCTCGAGCTGACCGGGCCCTCCCGCACAGGCCGCACAGTTCATCATGTTGGCCGTGCTCGTGATGGCCTCGGTGCGATCCTCCCAGCTGGGATTGAGGATGCGCATGAGTTGAAAGATGTTGGCCGAAAACGCGGCAATGGTGCGCAGGCAGTACGAGTAGGCCTCGTCCTCGGGAATGAGCTTCCCAAAGGCCGTGACCACTCCCTTGTGCACGTCGAGCCTCTCCTTGAGCGGCATGGTGCCCTCCTCCTCGTATGGTTGCATTGCAAAAGGGCGACGGGGACAACCCCCGCCGCCCCATAGGTGCCGGTATGCGTGTGGGCGGCTAGCCCAGAGCCTGGAGCTTCTCGTCAATCTCGTCGAGCTTTTCGGCCAGAGCCGCAGCCTGCGGGAAACCGGCGAGCTTGCGCAGCGTGAGACCGTAGACCATCTTCATCTGGGGCTCGGTGGAGATGCCCGGGCTGTACTGCTCGAGGAGCTCCACGGCAGCAGGATCCTTCATGAGAGCCTTGATCTTGGAATCGACGGAGAGTGCCATTGTTCCTCCTTTGAAGCCGCGTGGCGCGGGCGGTCCTGCGCCTCCTGTTGCGTCTGAGTCTCGCTGGCATGCAACGTAAGCGTGACCCGCGATTCGTCGGAGTTTATCGACAAGGCAAATACATTTTGTAGGGGTCAAAAACAGGCGTCATGCCATCTGGCGAAAAGGGTCAAACGCTCGTCCAAACAGGTCAAAATTACCTGTTATGACTGGGTAATAATGAGCGAGAAAGCTTGGCTCCCTTTTGCGCCCCTAGGAGGAGAGAAGCCCATGAAGCTCAATGCGGACCTCGTTTTTGCGGGCCTCTCCGAAGATCTTGGCGCCACCATGTCAGGCCCTCGCGAGCCGCGCCTCAAGCTTGCTCGACCCGAGTTCTTGGAGCCTGACGCCCGTACGCTCGAGCACGATCGAGTCTACGTCGCCCGAGCCGATCGCCTACCCAACCACCCCGACGTGGGGCGTGGTGCCATGCTCGTCTGCGTTGGGGAATCGAGTCGCACGCGCCACCTAGCCGAGCGCTGCTGCGTGGTCTCGGTACGTGCCACGGCGAGCCTTCATGCCGTGTTCAATCAGGTACAACACGTCTTCGATCGCTACGATGCCTGGGAGGAGGAGCTACGCGAGGCATTGGACGGCACCTGTGACGTGCAGCGCATGCTCGAGGTCTCCCTTCCCATCTTCAACCGCACGCTCCTGCTCATCGACGCGGACTTCCGCATCATCGGTAGCACGGCTCCGGAGGGCTCCAAGGCCTTCCAAGCCGTCCGCGCACTTGACGGCACCTTGAGCATCGACGACGTTGCCCAGTTCCTTGGCGCGCATGACCTCTCGATGTCGGTCGCCGAGCCGTTTGTCCTCGACATCCTCGACACTTGCACCCTCAACACGAATCTGCTTGACGGCGACACGTACCGCGGCTGCCTCGTCATCGACTGCAGTCGCAACACCTACCGGCCTTGCGACAAGCCGCTTGCGGCCTTTCTGGCCGCCACTCTGCTCAAGGCAATGCGGCATCTGACGTACATGGGGGCTGACGTGGGGTCGCTCAGGCAGTCCCTCCAGGACCTCATCGAGGGCACTCCCCTTGGTACACGAGCGCTCGACTCGCTGGAAGCGGCCTCGCAAGGGAGCTCATTTGCATGCGTCCGCATTCGCGTGCCACAGAGCGCCGAGACCATGCCTTTGGGCTTCATTCGCAGCAAGGTGAGCCACGCCTTCGAACGTTGCTGGACCTTTGAGCACCATCGCAGCTCGGTGATTGCCATCGTCGACGTCTCCTCAACATGCAGCGAGGAGGGCATGAAAGCCTATATGGGAGATGCGCTCGGTCATATCCTTGAGTCTATCGACGCACGGGCGGGGGTTTCTGATTCCTTCCGCCAGCTCACTGAAGCACGACCCTACTTTCTGGAGGCCACCGAGGCCTTCGAGAACGGAATAATCTTCCAACCTGATCAGCGCATCTTCTGCTTCCAGGACTATGCCCTCCACTGCCTGCTCGCTAATGCGCCAGGCGAGCTTCCGCTGGAACTCTATGAGCCGGCGGGGCTGCGGCGGCTGCGCGACCACGATGAGCATTCAGGCGTGAGCTATCTTGAGACCCTCCACGCCTACCTGCGCAACAACCAAGGCGCAACGGCAACGGCAAAGGAGCTCTACCTGCATCGCAGCACCCTGCTCGAACGCCTGCGCCGCATCGAGGGACTCTTGGGCTGCGACCTGGGCGACTCGGACACATGCCTGCGCCTGAGGCTCCTCATGCGAGCAGACGAGCTTCGCTCGGAGGCGCGTGGCACCAGGCACGCGCACCCATCGGGCACGATTGTCCAAACCCCGAGCTAGCACAACGAAGGGCTTTCCCGCGGGGCGGACCTACGAATTGTAGGCATGGGAGGCCGCCTCGTGAGAAAGTGGCCGCGGGCACAGACATGCCCGCGGCCACAACAAATGACCTTCTCGACCTACTCGAAGTCGGCCACCTGCGCCTCGAGGCGCTCGACGGTCGCCGTGAGGTCGGCCAGCTGCTCCTGCTTCTTGGCCACGACCTCAGGGGCCGCCTTGGCAACGAAGCCCGGGTTGCCCAGCGTGCGCTCGACGCCGGCCAGGTCCTTCTTGGCCTTCTCGAGTTCCTTCTTGACGCGCGTTGCCTCGGCGGCGAGGTCCACCAGGCCACCAACCACGACGAAGAGCTCCAGGTCGCCGTCGACCACGGTGACGGAGCCTGCGGGCTTGGCCTCGTCGGCGCCCACGAGCAGCTCGCCCACGCGGCCGACGTTACGGATGAAGTCACCCTGCGAGGCGATGGCGGCCGCGTCGTCGGCATTGGTGCGCACGCTCACGTCAAGCTGTGCCTTGGGCGACAGGCGGTAGCGCGCACGCGTGGAGCGGACGGCGCTCACGACCTGCTTGGCCAGCTCAAACTCGTGCTCGGCCGTGTCGTTGACGAAGGTGGCCAGCGCCTCGGGCTCGGGCCAGGCGGCAAGCATCAGGAAGCGGTCGGCGTGGGCCGCATAGCCGCCCTCGCCGTCGACATCGAGCTCGCTTGCGGGCAGCGCCTCCCAGACCTTCTCGGTGACGAAGGGGATGACAGGGTGCAGCAGGCGCAGCGAGCAGTCCAGCACGAACATGAGGTTGCGCTGCACCTGCAGGCGCTCCTCGGGCGTGCCGTCGAGCAGGCGGCCCTTGCAGAGCTCGATGTACCAGTCGCAGACCTCGTTCCAGAAGAACGCCTGCGCCTCGCGGGCGTAGTCGCCCAGCTTGTAGGTCTCGAGCTGCTCGGTGGCCGCAGCGACCTCGCGCGCCAGGCGCGAGAGCATCCAGGCGTCCTCGGGCGTGGCCGCAACAGGTGCACCCGGCTCGTAGCCCTCGAGGTTCATCTGCACAAAGCGCACGGCGTTCCAGATCTTGGTCACGAAGCCGCGAGCCTGCTCGGTGCGCGGCGAGGCAATGAGCTCGTGCGTCTCCTTGTCGATCTCGGCGTCGAACTTGACGTCCTGGTTGGTGGTGATGAGCGTCAGCAGGTTGAAGCGCATGGCATCGGCACCGTACTTGCCCATGAGGTCGAGCGGGTCAACGCCGTTGCCCTTGGACTTGCTCATGCGGCTGCCGTCCTTGGCCAGGATGGTGGCGTAGATGTAGACGTCCTCGAAGGGCACCTCGTCGCAGAAGTAGAGCGAGCTCATGACCATGCGGGCCACCCAGAGCGCGATGATGTCGCGCGCGGTGACGAGCACCTTGGTGGGGTGGTGTCCCTCCATCTGCTCGGGGTGGTCGGGCCAGCCCTGCGTGGCAAAGGTCCACAGCTGAGAAGAGAACCACGTGTCAAGGACGTTCTCGTCCTGGTGCACGTGCTTGCCGCCGCAGTGCGGGCAGGTGTCGACGTCCTCCATGAGGGCGTCCTCCCAGCCGCAGTCCTCGCAGGTGAAGACCGGGATGCGGTGGCCCCACCAGAGCTGGCGGCTGATGCACCAGTCCTTGAGGTTCTCCATCCAGGTGGTGTAGGTGTCGGTCCAGCGCGCGGGGTGGAAGGTCACCTGGCCGTTGCGCACGACCTCGAGCGCCGGCTCCTTGAGCTTGTCAACGGCCACGAACCACTGCTCGCTGAGCCACGGCTCAAGCGTGGAGTCGCAGCGGTAGCAGTGCATGACGGAGTGCTCGTGCTCGTCGACCTCGCCCAGAAGGCCGTGCTCCTCGAACCAGGCCACGACGGCCTCGCGGCACTCGTCGCGGTCCATGCCGCTGAACTCGCCGTAGCCGTCGACGACCACCGCGTGCTCGTCAAAGATGTTGATCTGCTCCAGGCCGTGCGTCTGGCCCATGGCGTAGTCGTTGGGATCATGCGCCGGCGTGACCTTGACGAAGCCCGTGCCAAAGCCTGCGTCCACGTGCCAGTCGCTGAAGATGGGGATCTCGCGGTTGACGATGGGCAGCATGACGGTCTTGCCCACGAACTTTGCCTTGTCGGGGTCCTGCGGGCTCACGGCAATGCCGGTGTCGCCCAGCATGGTCTCGGGGCGCGTGGTGGCGACCTCGATGTACTCCACGCCATCCACGGGCTCAGTCAGCGGGTAGCGCAGGTGCCAGAGGTGGCCCTTCTCGTCGCGGTACTCGGCCTCGTCGTCGCTGATGGCCGTGGTGCAGCTGGGGCACCAGTTGACGATGCGCTTGCCGCGGTAGATGAGCCCGTCGTGGTACCAGTCGCAGAAGACCTTGCGCACGGCCTTGGCGTACTCGGGGCTCATCGTGAACTTCTCGTCCTCGAAGTCGATGGAGCAGCCCATGCGCTTGATCTGGTCGACGATGATGCCACCGTACTCGCGGCGCCAGTCCCAGCAGGCCTCGAGGAACTTCTCGCGCCCGATCTCCAGGCGAGAGATGCCCTCCTCCTTGAGCTTCTTGTCGACCTTGGTCTGCGTTGCGATGCCCGCGTGGTCGGTGCCCAGGATCCAGCGCGTGGAGCGGCCGCGCATGCGGTTGTAGCGCACGATGGTGTCCTGGATGGTGTCGTCCATGGCGTGGCCCATGTGCAGCACGCCCGTGACGTTGGGGGGCGGGATCACGACGGTGCAGTCGTCCTTGCCCTCGCTCCTGCGGTAGCAGCCGGCGTCGATCCAGCGCTCCACCAGCTCGGGCTCTGCGGCCTGCGGGTCATAGGTCTTGGGCATCTCTTCCACGGGTAGCCTCACCTCTCGTCGTTCCTACATACAAATGAAGAGAATACCACGTTGCAGCGCATGCCGCCGCCCCGTGACGTCAGGCACAAGGCATCACCACGCCATGGTGCGCACTTCTCGCCTATCATGGGTGGGACGACGAGCGATGACGGGAGCGCACATGGACGACGAGCTGCAGCAGGACGATGCGGCAAGCAGGCTCAGGCTGGTGCTTGGCGAGAAGAACGTGGCGCGGCTCGAGGGCTCCCGCGTCATGGTGCTGGGCCTTGGCGGCGTGGGCGGTGCCTGCGCGGAGGCGCTCGCCCGGAGCCGCGTGGGCTCGCTCGTGCTCGTCGACCGCGACGTGGTGGGGGCAAGCAACATCAACCGACAGGTGATCGCCTTCAACAGCACCGTCGGCCGCGCCAAGACCGACGTCATGCGCGACATGGCGCTCGACATCAACCCCGACTGCGACATCACGACGCTCCACGCCTACGTCGCCAAGGACACCCTGGAGGAGCAGCTGGACGCGCTGCCCGCGCCCGACTTCGTGGTCGACGCCATCGACACGGTGACGCAGAAGCTCCTCGTGGCCCAGTGGGCGCAGGCACGCGGGTATCGCCTCGTCAGCAGCATGGGCGCCGCCAACAAGCTCTACCCCGAGCTGCTGCGTTTCTCGCGCATCGAGAAGACTGAGGGCGACCGGCTCTGCCGCATCATGCGCAAGGAGTGCCGCCGCCGCGGCATCAAGGGCCTCACCGTGCTCTACTCCCCCGAGCCCACGATGCCTGTCCACACCGACGTCGACGCCAGCGAGGTGCGCGGTGACCCCGAGGCCAAGGGCGCGGTGCTGGGCACCATGAGCTACATGCCTGCCATCATGGGCCAGATGATCGCCAGCTACGTGATTTGCGAGCTTTTGGGCCTGCAGAACGAGCACCTGGGGAGGTCCCCGCGATGAGCGATGACATGACCACGGCGGCTGCGCCCTTCTCACTGTACGACATGCACTGCCACCTGGACTTTGCCACGAACGCCACGCAGGTGGCCGCCGATGCACGGGCGGCGGGGCTGGCGCTGCTCTCCTGCACCGTGGACCCCCGTGACTATGCGGCTGCGTGCGAGGCCTTTGCGCCCTACGACAACGTGCGCGTGGGCCTGGGCATGCACCCGTGGTGGGTGGGCGACGGCCGCGTGGGACCGGACGAGGTCGTGCTCTTCGAGGAGCTTGCCCCTGGCGCACGCGTCATCGGCGAGGTCGGCCTCGACTTCGTGCCGCGACGCTGCACGGGCGACTCGTCCGAGCGTCAGATCGACGCCTTCGAGCGCGCCTGCGCCGTGGCGGCCGCAAGCTCGGACCCAAGCGCGCCCAAGGTCGTCTCCATCCACGCGGCCCACTCTGCCACGACCGTCCTCGACATCCTACAGGCGAGCGGCTGTGCCGAGAGGTGCCGCTGCATCATGCACTGGTTTTCGGGATCCAGCGCCGAGCTGCGCCGCGCCATCGACCTGGGCTGCTGGTTCTCGGTGAACCGCATGACCGTGAGCACCAAGCGCTGGCGCGAGTACGCCAAGGTCGTGCCCCTCGACCGCCTGCTCCTCGAGACCGACGAGCCCCCCGAGGGCACCGCGGTCACCGCTGCGCAGTTCCTCGACTCCCTCGCCGAGACACAGGCCTTCCTGGAGGACGTGCTGGGCCGCGACATGCAAGCGCAGCTCGCGCACAACGCACACGCCCTTCTCCCCTAACCCTACCCCCCCTGGCGCGGTGAGCGAAGCGAACTCGCGCCAACGAAACCGTCCCGACCCGCGACAACCCGGCACTCGCAAAAGGCGCGGTGAGCGAAGCGAACTCGCGCCGACGAAACCATCCCGACCCGCGATATCCCCTCCCCCGCAAAAGGCGCGGTGAGGGCGAAGCCCGAACTCGCGCCCTCGTAGCGCCCCCGACCCGCGACACCCCCGTCCCCGCACGACGACTCCCAACCACACCCCGCAAACCAGCGTGGAAGGCCGGCTTTGGCAGGGCGGGGTCATGGCTCAGCGCGAGTTACGCAGAAAGGGGAGAAGAGCAATGGCTCTTCTCCCCTTTCGAGTATGTCTGAGCGCGGAGTCATGACCCCGCCCTGTCCCACCAAAGAGACCTTACGCGCGCAACCTTTTCTCGCGCACGATGGTGGGCGACGCACCGCCCGAGACGGACTCCTTGGTCACGATGACCTGCGTGATCGAGAGGTCGTCCGGCAGGTCGAACATCGTGCCCTGCAGAACGTCCTCACAGATGGCGCGCAGGCCACGGGCGCCCGTCTCGCGCTCGATGGCAAGGCGTGCGATCTCGCGCAGGGCATCGTCCTCGAACTCCAAGTCCACGCCCTCGATGGCGAACATCTTGCGGTACTGCTTGACCAGCGCGTTCTTGGGCTGCGTGAGGATGGACACGAGGTCGTCCTCAGTGAGCTCGCGCGTGGCGGTGATCACGGGGATGCGGCCCACGAACTCGGGGATCATGCCAAACTTGTGCAGGTCCTGGGGCATGACCGCGGCCATGAGCTCGTCGGTGCGCTCCTCGACCTTGCCGGGAAGCTCGGCGCCAAATCCCACGCCGCGCTTGCCGATGCGGTCGGCCACGATCTTGTCGAGGCCCACGAAGGCGCCGCCGCAGATGAACAGGATGTTGGTGGTGTCGATGCGGATGAGCTCCTGCTGGGGGTGCTTGCGACCACCCTGCGGCGGAACGCTCGCCACGGTGCCCTCGAGAATCTTGAGCAGCGCCTGCTGCACGCCCTCGCCCGACACGTCGCGCGTGATCGAGAGGTTCTCGGCCTTGCGGGCCACCTTGTCAATCTCGTCCACGTACACGATGCCCAGCTGCGCGCGCTCCACGTCGCCGTCGGCGGCGGTGATGAGCTTGAGCAGGATGTTCTCCACGTCCTCGCCCACGTAGCCTGCCTCGGTCAGCGTGGTGGCGTCGGCGATGGCAAACGGCACCTTGAGGAAACGCGCGAGCGTCTGCGCCAGGAGCGTCTTGCCCGTACCCGTGGGGCCAAGCAGCAGGATGTTGCTCTTGGCCAGCTCCACGTTCTCCTCGTCGGCCGCGGGCTCCGAGTCGGGCGCCATGATGCGGCGGTAGTGGTTGTAGACGGCCACGCTCATCGCGCGCTTGGCAGCCTCCTGGCCCATGACGTACTGCGAGAGCTCCTCGTAGATCTGGTGCGGCGTGGGGAGGTCGGCCAAGGGCTCGGCGTCGCCCACGTACTCGTCGCGTGCATCGGTGGCCTCGGCCTCATAGATGATGTCGGCGCAGGCGTGGACGCACTCGTCGCAGATGTAGACGCCGCCAGGTCCCTGGATGAGCTTGCTCACCTGGTCGCGGCTCTTCCCACAGAACGAGCAGTGCATCCCGCCGTTGTCGTTGGTGGCCATTCCTTACTCCTCGGTCTGCTCGAAGCGCGACGTGATCAGACGGTCGACCAGGCCGTAGTCCACGGCCTCCTGCGCACGCAGGTAGTTGTCGCGCTCGGTGTCCTCGTTGATCTTCTCGATGGGCTGGCCCGTGTACTGGCTCAGCAGCTCGTTGATGTGCTGGCGGATGTAGGCCGTCTCGTCGGCGACAATCTGGATGTCGGTCTGCTGGCCCTGGACGCCCGAGCTGGGCTGGTGGATGAGGACCATCGAGTTGGGCAGCACCAGACGCTTGCCGGGCGTTCCCGCAGCCAGGAGCAGTGCCGCCATCGAGGCAGCCATGCCCACGCAGATGGTGCTGACGTCGGGCTTGATGAAGTTCATCGTGTCGAGGATGCCCAGGCCAGCATAGACCTCGCCGCCGGGCGAGTCGATGTAGATCGAGATGTCCTTGTCGGGGTCCTGGCTCTCGAGGTGCAGCAGCTGCGCGATGACCAGGTTCGCGCTCTCGCGCGTGATGGGCTCGCCGATGAAGACGATGCGGTCGTTGAGCAGGCGAGAATAGATGTCGTAGCTGCGCTCGCCGCGCGGGGTCTGCTCCACGACGTAGGGAATCAGGGGAATGTTGGTTGGGTTGTGCATCATGTACGGTGCCTCCTTTGTAAAAACGTCCCGGACGCGTCATAGTTCGTCCGGGACGTATATACCCCAAATGCGAGAAGGGCGACTACTCCTCGGTGGCCTCGTCCTCGGTGGCCTCCTCGGCAGCCTCGGCGACCTCCTCGACGACCTCCTCGGCCTCGTCAGCGGCCTCCTCGGCCTCGTCCTCGACGGCGTCAGCAGCCTCCTCGGCCTGCTTGCGGGCGCGCGAGACCTCGTCGACGATGGTGACGTCGGCGTTCTCCTTGAGCCACTCGAGCGCCTTGTTGCGCTTGATGGCGGCCTTCACGGAGGGCAGGTTGCCGTCGGCGATGAGGCGAGCGAGGGTCTCCTCGGTGGTCTCGCTGGTGTTGCTGTCGGCGGCGGCGCGCTCGATCTCGGCCTTCACGTCGTCGTCGGTGGCCTCGAGCTCGAAGTGCGACGCGATGGCGTCAAGCGCGAGGGACTGACGGGCACGGGCGTCGGCCTGGGTGTGCAGCTCGGCCACGAACTGCTCGACGCCAAGGCCGGTCTGGTTGAGGTAGTAGTCGAGCGAGATGCCGCGACGCTGGAGGTTGTTGAGGACCTCGCTGGCGTACTCGGTGTAGACCTCGTTGACGTACTTCTCGGGGATCTCCTCCACGTCGAGCAGCGCACCGGCGGCCTCGACGCAGCGGTCCTCCTTGATGCCCTCGAGGTTGGCGGCCTTGTCGGCGGCGATCTCGTCGCTGATGTTCTGGCGCAGCTCCTCGACGGTGTCGTAGCCGTAGGCCTTCTTGCAGTACTCGTCGTCAAGCTCGGGCGTGTGAATCGCGCGGATGGCCTTGAGGGTCACCTTGCACGCGACCTTCTCCTCGTGGGTGTGGTCGCCGTGCTGGTGGGTGTCGGTCCACTCGAGGTCCTTCTCGTCGCCGACCTTCATCTCCTTGACGGCGTCGCGGATGGCCTCGGGCGTACCGGGACCGTCCACGTCGAAGAGGCGGCCCTCACCGGCAAGGCGCTCGGCACCCTCGACGTTCTCGACGTCGAGCACGACGAAGTCGTCGTCGTTGGGCATGCGGTCCTCGTCCACGTCCACGAACTCGGTGTGGTAGCTCTGGAGCATGTCGATCTGCTGGTCGATCTCGGCCTCGGTGACCTCCGAGGGAGGCATCTCGATCGAGACGCCCTCGTAGGACGTGAGCTCGCACGCGGGCGGAACGTCGCACGAGAAGCTGATGGTGAAGTCGGACTTGGGGGCAACCGTGCCGCCGATCTCGTCGCCAAACGAGCCCTTGCCCACGGGCACGATCTCGAGCTCGTTGAGGACGTGCGGATAGGCCTCGTCAAGCAGGTCGCTCGTGGCCTGGGCCATGATGGCGTCGTGGCCGAGGATGCTGTCGATGACGGGACGCGGCGCGCGGCCCTTGCGGAAGCCCTGGAAGCGATACCTCGCGGCGAGATCCTTGTAGGTCTTGTCGATGACCTTGTCCACGTCAGCTGCGGCGACGGTGATCTGTGCGAGGACCTTGTCGCTCTCGGGCCTCTGCACGTTGCTTACGGTGATGTCCAACGTTCGCTCCTTCAAATCTCTTTCTTCGGCCCCGACGACGCCGGCAGCCGTTGTTCCCTGCTTCCTACCCTGCCTTGCCAAGATGGTGCGGGCGAAAGGACTCGAACCTTCACGGGACGTACCCACTGGAACCTAAATCCAGCGCGTCTACCAATTCCGCCACGCCCGCGTGCTCGGCAAAAGCTTTGTAATCATACCAAACGGTAGGGTTATACCCATCGGCAACATCGTCATTGCGTATAAATTCACGCCCGGCGGCAAGGGCCCGTGGCGGTACAAAGAACCGTGCAGGACCAGAGCGCACCAATGAGCCCATTCGCCGTTCAGTTTGTCCCATCCGCGCGGTGAGGCGCAACCGAACCCGCGCGCCACCAGGCGACAGCAACCATCCCGCGCGGTGAGGCGCAGCCGAGCCCGCGCGCCAACCGGCGACAGCAACCATCCCGCGCGGTGAGGCCGAAGGCCGAACTCGCGCGCCCGGGCTGCAGCGACAACCGCCCTTCTCCCCGCACCGGCGTGCAGGGCCTGGCCCACATCGTCCCGCGCGCAGTTTTGCGCAGCAACTGTTTGAGCACGGGGTGA
>Ga0065709_1029474_pt1 | contig 19755 bp, 14 predicted proteins | sample Hoacrofraction14_2_FD_59096 | JGI IMG/M metagenome (GOLD analysis project Ga0065709, IMG submission 59096) | Hoatzin crop microbial communities from Cojedes, Venezuela, sample from fiber fraction 14 v1 | ecosystem: Host-associated > Birds > Digestive system > Esophagus > Crop | place: Venezuela...
TTCGTTCCCAGCGTTCTTGCGCGTTATCCTCTGTGCCACATCCCCCAACTTACGCTGTTCCCAAGGCTCAGTGAAACCGGTGAAGCGCAGGGCGGGCGTGTTCTTCTCACTTGGCATCGCTAGCACCTCCCAGGAGCCTCTGGAACTCGGCGATGCCGGCCATGTCGTAGTCGTTGCCAACGAGGTCGCCGAGCATCTGGCAGAGGGACCGCTCTGCCTCCTCTATCTGGGACGTCACGTCGGAATAGGTGACCTCGTACTTCTGCGTAAGTGCCTCGATCTTCTTGACGAGGTCATCGATTGCGACGTTGGGCATGGCCATAATCTGCTCGCAGAGCGGCGTGATCCACTTAGCTGCAAGCAGCTCCTGTGCCTGCTCGTCGGTAAGGCCTTCCACGGCTTCCTTTGCCTTGACATCGAGCTCTGCCGTGGCCTGCTTGACCTGGCGCTTGGCAATACGCAGCCGGTCGGACACATCGAGCCAGTAGCGGAGCCGCTCGGAAAGGTCCTCGTCCAGCTCCTCTCGCTTCAGCAGCCTCTTTGCCGTGGCAGCAACAACCGTGCCCTTCTCGTCATCAAACGCCTCGGTCTGCTTGTCTTCCTCGGTAAAGGACTCGTTGAGCTCCTCGAGCTCCTGCTCAAGCGAGCTCTTCTCGCCCTCCGCGCCCTTGAGGGCTGCCAGATCACCCGCCAGCAGGCTCTCCTCGACCAGGGCAAAGGGGATGACGTGACCCACCCAGCCGTCCTGGACCTCGGTCTCCTTGTTGTTCTTGGTCTTGACGACCATGTTGGGGTCCACCTGACGCACGGCGTCGAATCCCTCGGTCTGGATGACCTCAAGGTCGGCAGAGATGGTTGCCCAAGCATTGTCAATCAGCTGGTAGGCGTCGTAGCGGTCAAGAAGCGGGATACCCTCCATGCGCTCGAACACGTTCTGAGCAATCTGTTGCTCCTCGGTGACCAGCGGAACGAGGCTCGCCTCGTCCACGAGCTCCTCGTACAGCTCGGTTGAAAGGTCACCGAACGACGACTCGAAGTCATCGCGGAACGCCTTGACGCTCGGATGTGCCTCGATGGCTGCTCGCACGTCGTCCGTCGCAAGGCGCGCATAGGGCTCATTGGCACCGTCAAAGATGCTCTCGCGCAGACCGGGCAGCGCATCCCAATAGTCCGCGAGCCCGTCGAGCTCCTCCTTGGGAATACCGCCGAACATGCTGGCGTAGACGTCCCAGCTCTCCGCCTGCTCGCTGGAGTCGACGTAGCGCGGGATGTTGAGGTTGTAGTCGTTGTCGCGCACCTCCTGCTTTGACACAAGGCGACTGAACTTGGGATGGTCCTCACGGCCGACGACCGTGTCGACGATGCGCTTGATGTCCGAGGCGCGCAGCTGGTTATTCTTGCCAACCTTCTGGAAGCCCTTGGAGGCGTCCACAATGAGGATGTCGTCTTCCTTGCGCTTCTGTCGGAGCACCATGACGATGGTGGGAATGCCCGTGCCATAGAAGATGTTGGCGGGCAGGCCGATGATGGCCTGGATGTGGTTGTGCTCGATGAGATTGCGCCTGATCTGGCCCTCCTCGTTGCCGCGGAAGAGCACGCCGTGCGGCAGGACGATGCACATGATGCCGTCGGGCCGCAGGTGGTAGAGCTCGTGCAGGAGGAACGCGTAGTCCGCCTTTGACTTGGGAGCCATGCCGTAGCTGAAGCGCGGGTCGGCCTCCTTGCCCTCGGGGTCCCAGTGCTGCGAGTACGGCGGGTTAGAGACGACGGCGTCCACGTAGAGGGGCTGGTAGGTGCCGGCGGGATCGTTGTCGTCGAACCACGGCCAGTCCTCGAGCAGGGAGTCGCCGTTGCGTACCACGATGTTGTCGGGCTTGATGCCACGCATGATGAGGTTCATGCGCGTGAGGTTGTAGGTGTTCTCCTTGAGCTCCTGGGCATAGTACTTGATGCCGTCGCCCGTGCCCAGGCGCTTGGCCACCGACGAGCCGATGGTGATAAGCAGCGAGCCCGACCCGCTTGTGGGGTCATAGATCTGGATTTTGGGCCTGTCCTTGAGGTGGTCGGCCACGATCTCGGACATGAGTTGCGAGACCTCGTGGGGGGTGTAGAACTCTCCGGCCTTCTTGCCGGCGTTGGCGGCGAACTTCTCGATAAGGTACTCGTAGATGAAGCCGAGCACGTCATATCCCTGCTTGCCATCCATGGGAATGTCGTCGATGAGGTGGATGAGGTCACGCACGGCCTTTGTCTGCGAGCTTGCGTTCTCGCCGAGCTTGGAGAGACCCGTCTCGAGCGTGCGGAAGATGCCGTCGAAGACGCGTTTGTGCGTGGGGCTCACCAACCTACTAAAGGCCGACAGGCCGTCGCGGACGTTAGAGATGTCGAAGTCCTTGCCCATGGCCAGCCAGGTGGAGTAGAGGTTGGGATACCCAACGAAGTAGCCGATGCTGTTCTGCAGGAACTCTACCGTCTCCTGGTCCTCCTCGACGACGGCGGGGAACTCCTCGCGGGCCATGCCCTCCTTGATGAGGAACTGCTCCTCCTGCTCGCACAGGAACTTGTAGAAGATGAAGCCGAGGATGTAGTCCTTGTACTCGTTGGCCTCGATCTTGGAGCGCATCTTGTTGGCCGACTGCCAGATCTTCGATGCCAGCTGCTGCTTGTTCATGGTTCTTCTCCGCTGTTCTGCTGGATGCACTTGGTTCCTGACCCATTGTACTTACGCTGTGGGACATCGTAAGCGGGGTGTGGCGAAGAGCCGGCGGATAAATGGCGCATATACCGCATCTGCTAACCCCAAGTTGACCACGTATTCGTTGACATGTTGTGAGCGGTGCTTGGGCAACGAATCGCCAAGACCTGGCGCGCTATACTTGCAGTCTAGGAGAGGCCCATTTGACGGGTAAGGCTTACTGACCCAGAAAAGGGAGTGTGAAGCATGTCTGAGTACCGCTATGACGTGGCATCGCCATGTGCCGACGAGTTCATCAACCACCAGGAGATCCTTGACTCGCTTGCCTATGCCGACGAGCACAAGGACGACCTTGACCTCATCTATGGCATCCTCGACAAGGCCCGCAAGAACACCGACCTTGCCACCAACCACTGCACGGTGATCAGCCACCGCGAGGCAAGCGTCCTTCTGGCCTGCGAGGACCCCAAGGTCAACGAGGAGATCAAGAAGCTCGCGCGCGAGATCAAGCTTGCCTACTACGGCAACCGCATCGTGCTGTTTGCTCCGCTGTACCTGTCCAACTACTGCGTCAACGGCTGCCTGTACTGCCCCTACCACGCCAAGAACCGCGACATCCCGCGCCGCAAGCTCACGCAGGACGAGGTGCGCGCCGAGGTCATCGCGCTGCAGGACATGGGCCACAAGCGCCTGGCCATCGAGGCCGGCGAGGACCCCGTCAACAACCCCATCGAGTACATCCTCGAGTGCATGCACACCATCTACTCGATCAAGCACAAGAACGGCGCCATCCGCCGCGTCAACGTCAACATCGCGGCCACCACGGTTGACGAGTACCGCATGCTCAAGGAGGCCGAAATCGGCACGTACATCCTGTTCCAGGAGACGTACCACAAGGACAGCTACCTCGAGCTGCACCCCACCGGCCCCAAGCACGACTACAACTGGCACACCGAGGCCATGGACCGCGCCATGGAAGGCGGCATCGACGACGTGGGCCTGGGCGTGCTCTTTGGCCTGGACAAGTACCGCTACGAGTTCTGCGGCCTGCTCATGCACGCCGAGCACCTCGAGGCCCGCTTTGGTGTGGGTCCGCACACCATCAGCGTGCCGCGCCTCAAGCGTGCGACCGACGACATCGACCCCGACATGTTCGACAACGGCTTCCCCGACGACATGTTCGAGAAGATCATCGCACTCATCCGTCTGAGCGTGCCCTACACGGGCATGATCATCAGCACCCGCGAGAGCGAGGCCGTGCGCGAGGCAGCCCTGCAGTACGGCATCAGCCAGATCAGCGGCGGCTCGCGCACGAGCGTGGGCGGCTACATCGACGAGGAGCGCCCGCACGACACCGAGCAGTTTGACGTGAGCGACCAGCGCACGCTGGACGAGGTCATCAACTGGCTCATGCGCTGCAACCACATCCCCAGCTTCTGCACGGCGTGCTACCGCGCCGGCCGCACGGGCGACCGCTTCATGAGCTTCTGCAAGAGTGGCCAGATCCTCAACTACTGCCACCCCAACGCCCTGATGACGCTCGAGGAGTACCTCACCGACTACGCCAGCGAGGAGACTCGCGCCATGGGCCACGCCCTCATCGAGCAGGAGCTGCAGAAGATTCCCGACGAGAAGCGCCGCGAGCTCTGCGCGCAGCACATCCAGGAGATCCGCACCTCCGGCGCGAGGGACTTCAGGTTCTAGTAGCCACAGGCCCTTCTCGTCCAAAGGCGAGAAGGGCCTTTTTCAAGGGGAGCCATATGAGCCTCAACGACACGCCATCCGGCGAGCGCGTGCAGATCGCCTTCTTTGGCCTGCGCAACGCCGGCAAGTCGAGCCTCGTCAACGCCGTCACCGGCCAGGACCTCGCCGTGGTGAGCGACACGGCGGGAACCACCACCGACCCGGTGCGGAAGGCCATGGAGCTGTTGCCCGTGGGTCCCGTGGTCATCATCGACACGCCCGGCATCGACGACGTGGGCGAGCTGGGCGAGCTGCGCGTGCAGAAGGCCCGCGAGGTGCTGCGCCGCTGCGACGTGGCCGTGCTCGTAACCGAGGCGGGCCGCGCCCTCAAGGAGCCCGAGTCGGGCCTCGTCGCCCTCTTTGAGGAGCGCCACGTGCCCTACGTCATCGCCCTCAACAAGGCGGACCTTCTTACCAACGCGAGCGACGCCAACCCCGAGGGCCGCGACCACACCCTGGTCGTCAGCGCCCTAGAAGGCATGGGCATCCACGAGCTCAAGGAGAAGATCGCGTCCGCCGCGCACGTCCGCGGCGAGGAGCGCTGGCTCATCGCCGACCTCCTCTCCCCCGGTGACATGGTCGTCTTTGTGGTGCCCATCGACTCGGCCGCGCCCAAGGGACGCCTGATCCTGCCGCAGCAGATGGCCATCCGCGACGTGCTCGACGCGCATTGCGCGTGCTCCGTCTGCCAGGTGGGCGAGCTTGCCGCCACGCTCGAGGCACTCGTGCGGCCGCCGCGCATGGTGGTCACCGACTCGCAGGCCTTTGCCGAGGTGGCGCACATCGTGCCCGCTGACGTGCCCCTCACGTCCTTCTCGATGCTCATGGCCCGCTACAAGGCAGACCTCCCCACGCTCGTTGAGGGCGCCAAGGCGCTCGCCGGCCTCACCGACGACTCGCGCGTGCTCATCGCCGAGGGTTGCACGCACCACCGCCAGTGCGACGACATCGGCTCGGTCAAGATGCCTGGCTGGATCCGTGCGCACTGCGGCGCCGACCCCAGCTTCGAGTTCTGCTCGGGCGGCACCTTCCCCGATGACCTTGGCCCCTACGACGTCGTCGTCCACTGCGGTGACTGCATGCTCAACCGCCGCGAGATGGAGTCACGCGTGGAGCGGGCGCGCAACCAGGACACGCCCATCGTCAACTACGGCGTTGCCATCGCCTGCATGCACGGCATCCTTAGCCGCTGCCTTTCGCCCTTCTCGACTGAGTAGCACCCCTACTCCCCCACGGCCTCCTCGCCGGCGCGGCACTGTGCAGGCGTGATGCCAAACTTCTTGCGGAACTTCTTGCCAAAGTGGCTCGCGTCGAAGCAGCCCACCTCCTGCGCGATGCGCGAGACGGACATGTCGGTGTCGCGAAGCAGCTCCCAGGCCTTCTGCATGCGCACGTCTGCGACAATCGCGCTGAACGTCTTGCCCGTGTACCTCTTGATCATGCGCGAGAGATAGGCCGACGAGTAGCCAAACTGTCGGGCCGTCTCGTCCAGGCGTGCGTCCTGGTAGTTCCTCGAGAGATACGAGAGGATGGCAACCACGTGGTCGTTCTGCTCGTGGTCCTCGGCCGTGGCAACCACGATCTCGTCCTGGTACGTACGCACAAGGTGCAGGAAGAGCAGACGCGCAAGCAGACCGACGCCGATCTCGTAGCCATAGGCCTCGTCGCGGTACTCACGGTAGAGGGTCTGCTCGAGGTGCTGGACAACCGGGTCGTCTGCCGTATGGAACAGCAGATAGGGAGCAGAATGCACGCCGTGGAGAAGACCCTGGAAGAAGTCGGACAGGGCCTCCTTGCCCTGCACGATGTCGAGGAAGTACCTGTCAAAGAGGGGCAGGTCGATCATGATGTTGATGATGATGGTGTCATCACGCGTGCATGAGATGGCATGCAGCGCATTGGGAGCAAGAACGCAGATGTCGCCCTTCTCCATGGCAAAGGAGTGGGAATGCAGGAAGTGCGTGCAGGAGCCCGAGGCAACGAGCACGACCTCAACGTAGTCGTGGTTGTGCAGCACAGGATAGCCATAGCGACGATGAATCGTCAGCATGATGTTGCGCTCTGAACTAAGTTGCGAGACGCTGCAGATGGTGACACCCAAGAGATCCCGCGACTTGTCACGGTAGTACGTGGACTTGGGCGTGATGACGAGCTCGCCAGCCTGCTCGAGCTCGTGGTACTCCTCAAAGGTCATCGCCCGCTCGTAGAAGCGCTGACCACCCGTGACAAAGCCAGCCTTGCCAGCCCTCTCGTCGTCGTCAAGAGGAATTGACTCGAAGTGAATCTCGTCCATGCGTGCTCCCTCGGTCGGCAGGCGGGCTCACAGATGAGTATAGCCGCCCGTCCCACGCGCGCGGAGGCAGTGGCGCGAGGGACGGGCGGTCATGCGGAGGGATCGAATCCTATTCCTCGGGGCCGCCGGCGCCGACCTCAAGAAGGAGGCCAATCTCCTGCAGCATGTCGGCATAGAACACGATGGGCGTGCCGTCGGGGAAGCGCACCGACAGCGCAGGGTCCCGGCCCGAGACTCGCTTGGCCATGGCGAGGGTCTCCTCATAGCCCTCGTCGCTCTGCAGCATCACATGGTGGACGCCGGGGCCATGCTCGTTGAGGAAGTCCATGTAGATACTTGGCCCCACAGGCTCGATGACCTCGATCTCGTAGCCGTCCTTGCGAAAGATGCCACAGGCCATGTCCATGCCCACACCATCATTGACCAGCTTGTCGGCAAAGAACGGGGCGTGCTCCGAGAACTCCCACGGGCCGATGCCCATCTCGTCCTCAAAGATCTTCATTGCCCTCTTGGCGTCTGCCACCACGATGCCCAGGTGCAAGACGCGCCCATACTTCTGCTCCATGCTCTTCTCCTCTTCGCTGGTGGGCTAGTCCTCGAGATTGAGCCAGGCGACCTCGTTGGCGCTGAGCTCAATCTTGGAAGCCTCGAGGGTCTGCGCGTACATCTGGGCGTTCTCGCCGCCCTGCAAGGGGATGACCGTGATCTCCTGGTTAAAGAGCCAGGCCATGGCAATCTGAGCCACGCTCACCCCGCGCTCTGCGGCAAGCTGCTCGGCACGCGCCAGGCGCTCGAAGTTCTCGTCGGCGTAGTAGCCAGTCATCGCCGGGGGCGAGAGAAACTCCTTGGCGCCCGCACGGTCGTCGCTCCTGAAGGCGCCCGAGACGAAGCCTCCCGACATGGATGAGTACGCAAAGACGGGCATCTGCTGCTCGATGAGCCAGGCACGGTCGTCCGCATGCTCAGGGCCAGTGAGGGAGACGCCGCCACCCCAGGGGTCCTTGATCTGGTGCGCCAGGCTGTAGTGCGGACTGATGGCGCGGAAGCCATCCATGCCGTTCTCTGCAGCAAAGGCGTTTGCCTCGCGCACACGCTCCATCGACCAGTTGGAGGCGCCGTAGATGCCGAGCTTCCCCTCCTTTTGCAGCTCGTCGAGGACGGGAATGATCTGGCTTACGGGCACGCTGGGATCGTCGCGGTGCAGCATGTAGATGTCGATGTAATCGCGCCCGAGCTTTGCCAGCGAGTCGTGAAAGTCGCTCAGCAGGTCGTACGGTGTCACGCGGTTGCGGTAGGCATTGGGATGGCAGCCCTTGGTGAGGATGACTGCCTCGTCCGCGCGTCCTCGCGATGCCAAGTATGCGCCCAGGCTCTTCTCGCCGTATCCCGCGGAGCAGTCAAAGGTGTTGAGGCCCATGTCCCACAGCTCGTCGATGGCGGCAAACTGCTCGTCTTGGGTCAGGTCGGTGTGAATCCATGGGGTGGTCTCGTCGGTGAAGAGGGCGGATGAGGTGCCCACCACGATTGGGGCCAGCTCGGCGTCGAGGCCGTTGATCTTCATGGCAGTTCTCCTTTGGATGATTTAGCAAGGAGGTGCGGCTTCCCATGCGGAAAGCCGCGCCCAAGGGAGGAAAAAGGGTTCAGCCGAGAAGTGCTGCATGCCCTAGGCGTTGGCTGCGGCGCTCCTGCGCTCCTGGAGCTCCTCGGTGATCTGCGTCATCTTCTTCTCGTCAAGACGGTACTTGAAGATCATGGGCAGCGCGCTGATGACCATGAGGACGGCGGGGAGGATGTTGACGATGCCGTTGATGGCGACCTGCGTCGTGGCGGCCTGCGCCTGGTTGGCCACGTAGCCCACGGCCACGAGCAGCGGGGCGGCAACCGCACCGGTGATGGCGGAGGCGAGCTTGACGCCAAAGCTCATGATCGAGAAGGCCAGGCCGTCGTCGCGAACGCCCATCTTCCAGTCGCCGTACTCGACGGCATCGCAGGTGAAGGAATAGCTAATGGAGCCACAGGCGCTGAAGAAGCCCTGGAGCGCCGAAAGGACGATCAGGGGGATGGTGGCCCCGGCAGGGAGGAAGAAGATGGCGACAAGGCAGGCGGCGATAGCGAAGGTGGCAATCAGGAACCAGCGAATCTTGCCGAACTTCTGGGTGAGCCAGGGCAGAGGCACGTTGCCAACCATCTGGGCAAGCGAGAGAATCATGAAGATGGGCGAGATGAGCTTGTAGGAACCCATGACATAGATGAGGTAGTACGAGAGCACGCCGTAGCGCCCGATGATGCCGACACACGAGAGGAAGACCGTGAGCGTCGAGGCGATGAGCTGGTCGTTCTTGGCGAGGGCCTTGAGGGATTCCATGACGCTGCGCTTGGGGGCGTCAGCGGCGGCCTTGGCGGCATCGGCATCGGCCTGCTCGGGGGTCTCGTTCTCGACCGAGATCTCGCGGCACTTCCAAGCGGCAAGCCACATGAGGGGCAGCGTGCAGACGCTGATGATGAGGGTGCCCATGAAGTAGCCGTGGGCGTCGGCAACGTCGCCAGCGCTGAAGTGCAGGATGATCGGCATGAGGACGGCGGCGACGGCGGTCTGCAGGATCTGGTTGCCAATCTGTGCCCACGAGATGACCTTCATCTTGTTCTCGGGCTCGACGCACAGGCGGTTGACCAGGCCGTTAATGGCCACCTGGACCACGGTGTAGGCCATGCCGGCGCCGATGTAGCAGACACCGCAGACTATTGCCTTGGTCGCGCCCGTCAGCGGGAAGACCGTGAAGGTCAGGATGTTGAAGATGGCAAGGAAGGGAGGGCCAACGATGAGCCACGGGCGGAACTTGCCGAGCTTGCTCTTGGTGCGGTCCTCGATGATGCCCATCATGGGGTCGTTGGCGGCGTCCCAGATGCGGGCGATGAGCATGATGGCCGAGATGGCTGCGGCCGCAAGGCCCACCACGTCGGTGTAGAAGAGCATGAGGTAGTTGTTGATCATGTAGAAGCTGACGTTGGCGCCCGCCGAACCAAAGCAATAGCTGATGACCGACGTCGCGTTGAGCTTCTCTTTTTGGTCCTTCTGGGCCATCGTACCGGCCTGGTCGACCGTGGTTGCTGCCGCGCTCATGATGTGATCTCCTTCCAATAATTTTCTTTATATATGAAATTTCTTTTCATGACCTGTAGATAGCTTACGCACTGGTAAAAGGCGGTGATTGTAGTTTCCTGACCAGGGTGCGTAAAAATTTGACCTCGTGACGAAGGTGCACCGCAGCCCTAGTGACGCATGGTCGCCGGGGCTGCGGGGGCGGGCTACGCCGTCAGGATCCGCACGCTGCCAAAGAGTCCCGTGGGCTCCAGCACCGTGCGCTCGGGGCCAAAGATGCACGGGAACGTGTTGGCGTTGCGAAGCGGCGTCGTGAGGACGGTGAGCACGATCTCGTTCTCGCCCTCCTGGAGGTATGGCGCGATGTCAGCGACATACGGCGGGGCCACAACGAGCGCCGCATCCTGTCCGTTGACGGTGACCATGAGGTTCTCCCCCACGTGCTCGCACGCAAGCTCCGCCGCGGCAGGCACCTCGTCAAGCTCGAACGTCGTCACGTACTCGATGCTGCCCGAGAACGTTGGGCGTACAGCGCTCACCGGGACGAGCGCCTCCATCCCAAGGGGCTCGGCCTCGTCCTTGCACATCTCGTGCAGGGTCACATCGAAGTCCGCAAGCTCGATGCCCTTCTCGCCCGTTGGCCTTGCAGGCACGGGGAGCACGTCTCCCATGGGCTCGGTCACGACAAGGAGCGACTCGTATGGCGCAAGCGAGAAGCACAGCTCACCGTCGGCCACGGGGGCCTCAAAGGTCTTCTGGTCCATGGCATCGTAGACGTAGAGGTCGCCGCCGATGTTGACCTTGGCGCACACATCGACCGTACGGCTGAGCGAGGTGTTCATGAAGAAGAGGACGTCAGCAGGGTTCTGGTAGTGGTAGACCCGCAGGTCGGCATCTGCCTCGACGCTCACGGCGCCGTCGCCCACACCCATGGCGCGCAGCTGTGCGGCAAGGTCCGCCACAGGAACCACCGGACGCGTCTCAAAGGAGGGCGCCTTCTGGGAGCCGCTCCCGCAGACGAACTCGGGGTACTGACCCACAAAGACCACCGGCAACTCCGGGTTGGCCAGGATGAAGTCGGCGACCACCTGGGGGATGAACTCCTTCTGGGGGACGACCAGCACCTGCATGGTGCGACCATTGATGCAGAGGCCGCCATCCATGACCGCGACCTCGCCGTCGCGGAAGGAGTCCGCGGGGACGTAGGTGAAGTCAATCTGGGACGAGAGGAGCGCCTGCGCGGTGCGGCTACTGTCCTCGCCCGGGCAGGACCAGTCGGCATCGGCCTCATAGAGCACGGCCGCGGGAGTCACAGCGGAGCCGCCGCTCAGCTGGTCGGCCATGCGGTTGACATACTTCATCAACTTGCAGAACGCCGGGAACTGCGGATTGTTCCCCCGAGCATAGAAATGCGGCGGGCAGTCCATGTCGGGGTACTCCGCCATCGAGAATGCATGCGGCACAAACATGTTCACGCCCTGCGACAGGTGGAAGTCGGCAATCCACTTCATGTCACGTGGGCCAAGACGCCAGCCGTACGCGCCAAAGTCCTCGATGAGGACACGGCCCCTCTTGTTGGGATCGATGGCCGCGGCCGAGGAGGCAAGCTTGGCGATCTCGTAGTGATAGAAGCGACCGCACAGGTCCTGGAAGCCGGTATGGCGGTCGGCGTTCTCGTTGCCGGGCATGAGCTGGTAACCGATGTTATCGATGCCAGCCACATCCTGGCCCTTCATGGCCCTGAAGTAGTGGCCGACGCCGGCACCCAGGCGCATGTGGCCCGAGCTGTCCTCGACGATGTGGCCAATGTACTCCACGCCGTGCTCGTGGCACCAGTCGCCCAGCTGGCAGCAGAAGTTCTTTGAGTACAGGTGCGACACGAGGTCCATGTAGGTGTAGCGAAGCTGCTCCTCCCGGCCGTCGACGCACGGGGCAAAGAGCAGGGGGAGCTTGGCAGACCAGCCCTCGCCAACAGCCGCCGAGAAGAGCTCCTCCATCTCGGCGCCCCAGGGCAGCGGCATGTCGAGGCCAACATAGTTTTGGGAGCCAAACGAGTCGATGTTATAGAAGCCCGGCTCATCGCTGAAGAAGCCCAGAATGGTCTTGCCAAACTCGTCGGCATAGTGCTCGAAGTGCGGCTCATAGACGGCATCAATCTGCACGCGCACAGAGTCATGGTCGATGTAGTTGATGCGGTCGGGGTTGGCGCCAAAGGCCGTGGTGGCAAAGCTCACGAAGATGCGCCAGGTGCCCTCAGGGACGTCAAAGGTCAGGATGCCGTCCGTGACCTGGGCCGTGAGGTCGACGAGCTCGCCGGTGAGGGTGTCCCCCTCCGCGACCTTCGCAGCGACGACAGAGAGCAGGCGCGTCTCGTCAAGCAGCGGCTCGACAACTGGCTTGCCAAGGTCCATCCATGTGACACGCTTGGTGGTGAGCAGGTCCACGTCCACGTTGGCATAGGGCATGGGGCCGGTGACATCGACAAACTGCGTGTAGACAAAGCGGCGGGCGGCCTCGGGGTGCTCCGCCATCGCCCCGTTTGCGTTGCCCGTGGGGAAGTGCGCGTCATCAAGAATCCAGATCTTCATGTCGCGCTTCTTGGCCTCGTCGAGGATGATATCGACGTCATGCCACCACTGGGGGCCGGCAAAGTCGGGGTGGGGACGTGCCTCGATGCAGACGGCGCCAATGCCGGCCTCGTCGATCTTCTCCATCTCCTCGCGCAGGACGGCCTCGTCCTCGCCGCGCATCCAGAGAAACGGAAGAATGTGGTTGTCCTTGATCATGGGTGAGTTCCTTTCGGGCATGGGGTGACGGTATGCTTTGAGCCTACTCACGACCAGGCGCGCGGGATTGTAGCCAGGCGCCCACCCGCTGGTAAGAATTTGACGTGCTTGACGGAGGACGGGAAGGCCGCCATGCGCCTATGCCCGCGCCTCGTGATGGTACACTCATGGCACACCCACAACCCGAGGGAGGCACCCATGGACACCCGCGTCGCCGCCATCGCCATCATCGTCGAGGACACCGAGTCGGTCGAGAAGCTCAATGCGATCCTGCACGAGTATCGCGACTACGTCATCAGCAGGATGGGTGTCCCCTATCGTGCCAAGGGTATCAACGTCATCACCGTCGCCGTCGACGCACCGCAGGACGAGATCAGCGCGCTCTCGGGCAAGATCGGTGCGCTCTCGGGCGTCACGGCAAAGGCCGTCTACTCGGGGTAGGGTCTCCCCGCCCCTTGGAGGGGCCTCATGACAACCAATGACGACAAGCTCACCACCACGGGCCTTGCGCCGAGCCTCGACCTTCCTGACGTGCGGCTCGAGGACATCCCCGCACTCGTGGCCAACATGCCGGGCAACGTCTTTGTGAGCCTGGCCAAGCCCGAGGGCTACCCACTTGTGTACTTCTCGCCCGGAGCGCCCATGACCATGGGCTTCTCGGACGAGGAGTACTATGCCTTGGCGGCAGACAACGTGCTGACGCTCTTCTTTGAGGGCGACCTCGAGCGCGCCTTGGGCGACGTCCAAAGCCAGCTGTTTGCCACGGGGTCGCTCGATGGCTACTACCGCTTTAGGCACAAGGTGGCAAGCGTCGTCTGGATTCACGTGATCGCCCAGGTCATCGCCGTCTGCGATGGCACGCCCGTCTGCGTCTTCAACTTCCAGGGGACCCTCTCGGAGGGCGACCTGGGCACAAGCGTCCTTGACTACTCCCCCACCATGGTGGTCATCTGCACCTACAAGACGCACGAGATCCTCTACATGAACCAGGCCGCCTGCGACCACTACCACACGTCGCGAGAGGAGGCCTACGGCCTGCACTGCTACGAGGTCATGCATGGCTTGGCGGCGGCCTGCCCCTGGTGCCCGAGCCTCACGACGGGCGCGGGCACGGGCTCGCGCAGCGAATACGAGGACGGCGAGGGCACGTGGCGCAGGATCACGGCACGCCGCCTTGTGTGGAACGGATTTGACGCCTACGTGCACTTCGTCGAGGACGTCACCGGCGAGCACCTGCGTCAGGACCGCTACCGCGACAGCATCCAGGCGCTGCTTGAGGCCAACCCGCAGTCGCTCTGCACCTTCCTGCTCAACCTCAGCACCAACGAGTGCGTGGAGAAGCACGGCTCGCGCCCGTTCCTCGTGGAGCACATCAAGGGAGACACCGCGGATGACGTCATCACCAGCATCAGCGAGCTGGCAACAGGCGACGACGACCGCGCCAAGGTCCTCGAGGGGCTCGGCCGCGAGCACCTGCTTGCGCTCTTCTCACAGGGAGAGCGTGGCGCCTCGGTGGAGTACCGCCGTGCAGACGAGAAGGGCCGCTCGCGCTGGGTCGACAGCTTCATCAGGATGGTCCGCAACCCCGCCACCGACGACATCGAGGGTGTCCTGTACTCCATCGACGTCACCGACCGCGTGCGCGAGCGGGCGATCCTCTCGACGCTCGCCTCAAAGGAGTACGACTTCGTGGGCCTGCTCCACCTCAAGACCAGGCAGATCGAGCCGCTGCGCTTCTCAAACGACCTCATCGACCGCTCGTACAACCGGCTGAGCATCAGCGGCGGCGAGCGCTACCCCTACGATGAGGGCATGCGGTTCACAGCAGACAACTGGTTTGAGGGAGAGGAGCGCGAGGAGTACCTGAGGCGCGCGAGCATCGACGCCATCGTAAGCGAGCTCGATCGGACGGGTTCCTGCGAGTTCACCGTTCGCGGGCACGACATGGACGACCACGCCAAGCTCTTCTGCCGCAAGTTCGAGCACTTCTACCTGGCACAGGACCACGACACGATCCTGCTCGTGCAGTCCGATGACACGGAGTCGTACAAGAAGCAGCTCGCCGACATCGAGCGCGAGAAGGACCTGCGCATCCGTGCCGACGCGGCCAGCCGCTCTAAGTCGGAGTTCCTGAGCCGCATGAGCCACGACATCCGCACGCCCATCAACGGCATCACGGGCATGGTCGCCATCGCGCGCCAGAAGCCCGGCGACGTGGAGCACGTGCTCTCCTGCCTTGACAAGATCGACTCGTCCTCGCACCACCTGCTCTCGCTCATCAGCAACGTGCTCGACATGAACAAGCTCGAGCATGGCGAGGTGGAGCTTGCGCCTGGCCCGCTTGACCTTGTTGACCTGCTCGAGAGCTGTGTCCAGATGGTCTCGATCCAGGCCACCGAGCAGGGCCTCGAGCTCACGAGCGACTTTTCTGGCGTCACGCACCGCCACCTCATCGGCAGCGAGCGCCATGTTCGCCAGGTGCTCGTCAACATCCTGAGCAACGCCGTCAAGTACACGCGCCAGGGCGGGCACGTCTCGTTTGGCGCGACCGAGCTTGACGCCACGGACGACGTCGCCAGCTTCCGCTTCACCATCGCCGACACGGGCATCGGCATGACGGAGGAGTTCCAGAAGCACCTCTTTGAGCCCTTCACGCAGGAGAACGAGGGGGCACGCTCGCGCTATGCGGGCACCGGTCTCGGCATGGCCATCGTGCACGACCTCGTGGAGCAGATGGGCGGCACCATCGACTTCACGAGCGAGCGCGGCAAGGGAACCACGTTCTTTGTGACGCTTGCCTTCCCGCTTGATCTCGAAGCAGTGGGCGAGGCCGCAGACGCGAGCGCCCAAAACGTGGACCTTTCGGGCCTGCACGTCCTTCTCGCCGAGGACAACGTCATCAACCAGGAGATCGCCACGTACTTGCTGCGTGAAGCAGGTGCCACGGTCGACGTGGTGGGAGACGGCCAGGCCGCCGTCGACGCGTTTGCCGCAAGCGAGAAGGGCGCCTACGACGTCGTGCTCATGGACATCATGATGCCGCGGCTCGACGGGCTTGGTGCCACGCGTGCCATCAGGGCCCTCGACCGTGCGGATGCCGGCTCGGTGCCCATCATCGCCATGACGGCCAACGCCTTCCTCGACGATGTGCAGCGCGCAAAGGAAGCCGGCATGGACGACTACCTGGTCAAGCCGCTGGACATCCCCCGCATGTTCCAGGCGCTGACCGCATGCCAGCAGAGGGCGTCACGGTAGACGCGATAACCCAGCCATCGAGAAGGGCGGCCAGGCCATGTGCCTGCCGCCCCTATTCATGCGCGTCCTCTTGCTGCCCTAGTACCACATGCTCCGCAGACAGTCGCTCGTCGCCTGGCTCCGCATCCTACGCGTTGCCGCGCAGGGAAGGATCCTCCACAACCTCATGGCAAAGCCCAGGAACCGCCAGCGACGCCTAGATCGCATCTGTGGGGCCTCCCTCCTGCGGGACGGGTGCGGTGATCTCGAACGGAAACGTCCCGGCACGGTTGAATGCCGCGATGAACATGCGAATCGCGTTCGAGGGTGTTGTGCCTATCTGCTCGGTCGCCTCGAAGAACCGGTCCTTCTCGGTGGGAAGCACCTTGGCGACGATCGGGGTCATCTTCTCTTTCACGAGGGCCTCTGGGCTGCGTTAGTGGTATGACTTGGTATGTTTTTGTTATACCCTGAACGACACCATAGCAGATATCGCCTGATGTCAAGGCCGGATTTTGGGAAATGCGCCGTACGGCGCCCATATAGCCCCTCTGCGGACGCCCTTCTCGCCGTGCTACCCTAGGGACACCCAACCTAAGGAGAGCCGCATGGACATCCAGGAGTTCTATCGGGGCAAGACCTTTGACGCGCAGGACTTCCTTGGCGCGCACACCGTACCCACCGGCTGCGTCTTCCGCACGTTTGCCCCCGCCGCCGCGGGCATCACGATTCTGCACGACGGTTTCGAGACGCCCATGCAGAAGATCGAGGACGGCAACTTCTGGGAGGGCTACGTGGAGGGCGCCGTGCCTGGCGACACCTACGAGTACCGCATCTACCACCAGGACGGCTCGTACACCGACCACGCCGACCCCTACGGCTTTGCCATGGAGCTGCGTCCGGCGCACAAGTCGGTCATCTGCTGGCTGGGTGACTACGAGTTTGGCGACGACGAGTGGATGGCGGCGCGCACCGAACGCATCGGCGAGCCACTCAACATCTATGAGGTCCACGCCGGCAGCTGGCGCAAGCGCAAGGACGGCGAGGTGGACCCCGCGGTCGACGGCGGCAACGCACGCATCGTCGACCCGGCCGACTGGTACACCTACGACGAGCTGGCAGAGCTCCTTGTTCCGTACCTCAAGGAGAATGGCTACAACTACGTGGAGCTCATGCCCCTGGCGGAGCACCCCGTAGACATGAGCTGGGGCTACCAGACCACCGGGTTCTTCTCGCCCACCTCGAGGTACGGCACGCCACAGCAGCTGATGGCCTTCGTGGACAAGATGCACCAGGCGGGCATCGGCGTGCTGCTGGACTTCGTGCCCGTCCACTTTGCCACAGATGACTACGGCCTCAAGCAGTACGACGGCACGGCGCTCTTTGAGTACCCGCACGCGGACGTGGGCCAGAGCGAGTGGGGCAGCTGCAACTTCATGCACAGCAGGGGCGAGACGTGCTCGTTTTTGCAGAGTTGCGCCAGCTACTGGCTGGGCGCCTACCACTTTGACGGCCTGCGCATGGATGCCATCAGCCGCATCATCTACTGGCAGGGCGACGAGGCGCGCGGCGTCAACGCCAACGCGGTGGAGTTCGTGCGCACGATGAACGCCGGACTCAAGGCGCTGCACCCCGGCTGCATCCTGGCCGCCGAGGACTCCACGGACTACCCCGGCACCACCAAGGGCGTCAGCGAGGGCGGCCTGGGCTTCGACTACAAGTGGGACATGGGCTGGATGAACGACACCCTGGACTTCCTCAAGCACACGCCCGACGAGCGGCGCGACCCAAGCGTCTACCACAAGCTGACCTTCTCGATGATGTACTTTGGCAACGAGCGCTACCTGTTGCCCCTCAGCCATGACGAGAACGTCCACGGCAAGGCAACGGTGCTCAACAAGATGTGGGGCGACTACGAGGGGAAGTTCCCCCAGGCCCGCGCGCTCTACCTGTACATGGCGGCGCACCCCGGCAAGAAGATCAACTTCATGGGCGGCGAGCTGGGGCAGATGCGCGAGTGGTCCGAGACGCGCCAGCAGGACTGGGACGTGCTGAGCTACCCCGCACACGACGCGTTCCACCGGTTCTGCCGCGAGCTCTGGACGTGCTACCTGGCGCATCCGGCGCTCTGGGCCTGGGACTACTACGGGCCGGGCTTCCGCTGGCTCGACTGCGACCAACCGGACCGCTGCCTCTATGCCTTCGAGCGCGTCGTCGACGGCGAGCGAATTGCGTGCCTGCTGAACTTTGGCTGCACGCGCCAGGACGAGTGGCGCATCGAGGTGGGTGATGTGGCCGGCAGCCCGGAGGTCCTTCTCGACAGCGACTGGCAGCGCTTTGGCGGCTCCACCCCAGAGGGCGAGACGAGCGCCGCGCTCGAAGGCACGACGCTCGTCGCAAGCCTGGCGGCCTTCAGCGGGATGCTCGTCAGGCTCTAGGGCTTTCTGAAGCTGTAGGCTGCCGTTACTCGGCGGCCTCGAAGAGGTACGACGTCATGGACATCGAGCCGAGCTCACGGTACTCGTTCCAGACGGTCACCTTGTCGGTGGCGTCTGCCGCACCAAGGGCGGTGAGCAGCGGGTAATAGTGGTCGTTGCTGGGGATGGCCTTCTTCCAGTCCTTGAGGTCCTGGAAGTTCACGAGCTTTTGGAAGTCGCCGGCCAGGATGGCGTCGCGGGCGGCCTCGTCAAACTCGTCGGCCCAGGCGTAGCCGTTGTCCATGTCCCAGTTGACCAGGCGCAGGTTGTGCACCACGTTGCCGCTGGCCACGATCATGGCGCCCTCCTCGCGCAGGGCCGCCAGGCGCTTGCCCACCTCAAACTGGGCAGCGGCGTCAGCCGTCATGTCGGTCGACACCATGACCACGGGCACGTCGGCGTCGGGGTACATGTTGCTGAGCACGCTCCACACGCCGTGGTCAATGCCCCAGTCGTTGCCCTCCCCGCCCATGGGAGCCAGCAGCTCGAGGGCGCGCTTGGCGACGTTGGGGGCGCCGACGGGCTCGTAGTGCACGCGGTAGAGCTCCTCGGGGAAGCCGTACATGTCGTTGATCTGAGGGTTGTCGGCAGCCGTGCGCACGCCCAGGCCGCGCGTCATCCAGTGCGCCGACACGGCGACGATGACCTCGGGCTTGCCGAGCTGCTTGCCCATCTGGCGCCAGCCGTCGCGGGCGCGGTTCTTGCCGATGGCGTTCATGGGGGAGCCGTGGCCAACAAACAGGACGGGCATCTTCTTCGTGGTATCCATGTCTCTCTCCTTCTGACCGCTCCTGCGGTCCGCATGTGTAATTCCTACCTTGCAACTACAGTTTTATGGATGCGCTTTCCCTTGTAAATAAGGCAATATTTTGTAATATTATTTCGCTTTGCAAAGCTGCTTCATTTTCTAAAGAGATAGAGGTAAACGTATGGCTAATGTCAACAAGCCGGTCACACAACCTCCAACATACGATGCGGTGTGCCTCAGCAGCATCCAAAAGGTGTCCGAGATCTTCAGCGGCAAATGGTCGTTTCTCGTCATAGAGCAGCTGCACATCGGGACGATGCGCTTCAGCGAGCTGTCACGCGCGTTGGGGGCATCAACCAAGTCCCTCACCGACACGCTGCGCCACCTCGAGGAGCATGGGGTCGTGCAGCGCGAGGTCAAGCCCACGGTACCGGTGACCGTAGAGTACTCCCTCACCCAGAAGGGCCGAGCCTTCGACGACGTCCTTCTCGCCATGAAGGCCTGGTGCAACGACTGGGCCAAGGAGACCGACAGCAAGTAGCCGCTTTGCAGGGGAGACGTCACGTGCCCCACTGGGGTCAGGTGTTTTGGTCCCGTCCCACTGGGGTCAGGTGTTTTGGTCCCGTCCCACTGGGGTCAGGTGTTTTGGTCCCGTCCCACTGGGGTCAGGTGTTTTGGT
>Ga0065709_1006085_pt1 | contig 19716 bp, 15 predicted proteins | sample Hoacrofraction14_2_FD_59096 | JGI IMG/M metagenome (GOLD analysis project Ga0065709, IMG submission 59096) | Hoatzin crop microbial communities from Cojedes, Venezuela, sample from fiber fraction 14 v1 | ecosystem: Host-associated > Birds > Digestive system > Esophagus > Crop | place: Venezuela...
GCGCTGGCGGGCCTGGTGCCGCGGGCGGCGATGGCGGAGCAGACGATCCGGATCGATACCCGCGTCGATATGACGGAGGCGCGCTCGATGCTCGCCATGATCAACGCGTGGCGGACGAGCGGGAGCTGCTGGGCGTGGAATGAGTCGAACACTACGAAGGTGACGTACCCGAGTCTCGGCGCGATGCAGTATGACTATGCGCTGGAGATTTCGGCGACCTTCCGGGCGGCGGAGACGGCGCTGCAGTACTCCCATACGCGGCCGAGCGGCGAGAGCTGTTTTACGGCATTTTCCGTGACGGGCGGGTACAGCTGGCTCGGTGAGAACATCGCCGCCGGGCCGACGACGGCGCGCGCGGCCTTCGAAGCGTGGAAGGAGGAGAATGATTCCTACTCCGGGCAGGGGCACCGCCGCAACATGATCGAGGCCACGCGGGTCGGCATCGGCCACGTGATCTACGGCGGCGAGCATTTCTGGACGATGGCGCTGGCCAACGGCAGCGCGTCCGTGGCGGCCACGCAGGCGCTCGACAACCCGTCCGTCTTCACCATCCGCGTGCGGGACGGCCTGATCTCCAATCTGTCGCTGCGCACATCCTCGGGCCAGTCCAGCGCCACGCTCGGCAGCGGCAGCAGCCTGACGCTGGGCGACGACATCTGCCTGCGCTTCGGATACACGCCGCTGCTGAGTCCGGACATCGAGTGGGCCGTGTCCGGCAGCTGCGTGAAGGTCGAGGGCGACCAGCTGAANGCCGTCTCCCCGGGCAGCGCGACACTGACGGCCACCGTCCTCGGCCGGTCCGCGACCATGCAGGTCAAAGTCGCGAAGGTGAAAATGTCGGAATGCGACATCACCTGTGAATCCTACGCCCACTACACCGGCAGCGCCACCAAGCCGGCCGTGACGGTCAGCTACGGCGGCAAGACACTGAAGGAAGGCACGGATTACACGCTCTCCTACGCAAATAACACCCGCCCGGGCACCGGTAAGGTGACCGTCAAGGGCAAGGGCAACTACACCGGCAGTGCGGTGAAGACCTTCACGGTGCTGCGCTCCGGCAGCTCGGCGCCGCGCGGCACGATCCTGAAGAGCGATGACGGAAGTGCCGACTTCCGCGTGACGAAGACCGGCAAGTCCGGCGCCGCGGAAGTTTCCTACGCGGTCTGCCGCGACACGGCCACGAAGAAAGTGATCATCCCCGACACGCTCAAAAAGCAGGGCTTCGTCTACCGCGTCACGTCCGTGACGGGCCATCCGTTCAAGGACTGCACGAACCTCAGGCGCGTCGTGCTCGGCAAGTACGTAAACTACATCGGCACCGCCGCCTTCCGCGGCTGCACCACACTCGAGACCGTCGGCATGGTCCACGCCGTGACGAAGATCGGCCCGAAGGCCTTCATGGACTGCACGTCCCTGAAGGAATTCGCCGTGACCTCCCAGGTCAAGTCGATCGGCTCCCGCGCCTTCCGCGGCTGCACGTCCCTGAAGAAACTCGAGATCCGCACGACGCTCCTCACGAGCAAGTCGGTGGGCTCCTACGCCTTCAAGAACGTCCCGCGCGACGCCGAGATCACCGTCCCGGCCAAGGTCGCCGCGAAATATAAAGAGATACTGACCAGCCGCGGCATCAGCAGCGCGGCGACGATCCGCGAAGTGTGAGAAAGTGTACGAAAAGGAATACACAGCATAGGGCGGCAGGATATCGAACAGCGAACAGATCACATACAACACAGAACAGACAACATACAACATGCAACAGAGCCCCCATCAGGGTACAGGCAGGACCGGGAAACAGCATCCCGGCCCTGCTTTTTTCATCTGATTTTAAAACGTAACCCGATACCGTAGCCGCCGGCCGAGGCCGACGCTGCAACCCGGGGCCGGCCCGATCACCGTGTACGGCGGCGAAGGCTCCGACTTCGACCAGATCACGGTGACGTGGCCCGGCAACGAAGCCTGAGAGTAACTGTTCAGAACGCGTAACTGTTCAGAACGCTTCGCTGAACAGTTACGCCTGAGAGAACAAGAGCGACAGATTGTGAAACACAGCGACGCGGGTGCCCGACCGGCGCCCGGAGCCAGTTCGACACCTACGCCGAGAGCGCGACCTTCCGCAGGGCCGTGCGCCAGGCCGTCCACCGCTACCTCTACACGGTCGTCAACTACAGCGCCGCGATGAACGGCATCTCCGACGCGAACGAGATCGTCCCGGTCACCCCGTGGTGGCAGATGGCCATCAACGCCGTCCGCTGCGCCACCATCGCCCTCGCCGCGATCGCAGCGGTGCTGATGGTCGTGTCGATGGCGAAGAAGGCCGGGGAGGAGAAGGCGGCGAAGAAGCAGGCCGGCGCGAACGGCGGGAATGCGTAAGACAGTGAGCCGCTGTGCCGGGAGTAACATCCCGGCGCAGCGGCTGGATGGTGAAGTCGACAGCCATTGAAAAATTGCGGGGCGCGCAGGCGCCCGGTCATACGGCGGAGTTCCGGCAGGTCCGGGGCTCCGCCGTTTTCACGTTCAAGCTGTTTACCGCATCGGAAATGTGGTATAAAAGTACTGAAGCACAGCAGAGACAGCGACCCGAAGAAAGACGCACTGACTGATTCAGACGGCCCGGCAGCCCGGCGGAAGGATGGCACGAACTATGAAACGAAAACTCTCGCTCGGAGTCCAGGAATTTACGAAAATCCGTAAGAACGACTATGTCTATGTGGATAAGACAGCGCTGATCTATCAGCTGGCCACGGAAGGGGAATCGTATTTCCTTTCACGGCCGCGCCGGTTTGGAAAAAGTCTGCTGATTTCGACGATGGAAGCCTATTTCAGCGGCCGGGAAGAACTGTTTGAGGGACTGGCCATTCACGATCTCGAGCAGGCGGCACCGGCAGATTCGTCCGGAGAGGCCTGGGTGAAAGGACCGGTGATCCATCTGGATTTCAGCACCGGCGACTGGTCGGGCGTTGAAGAGATGAGGGAAACGCTGCGCGAGAAGCTATGGGCATATGAGAAGATCTGGGGCGCCGACCCCGAGATTCAGATTCTTCCGCTGCGCTTTTACCACCTGATCGAAACCATGCATCAGGCCACAGGTATCCGGGTCGCTGTGCTGATCGACGAATATGACAAGCCGCTGCTGCAGTACATGTATGATGAAAAACGGACGGAGGCGCTGCGCACGGAGCTGAAGTCATTTCTGACGGTGCTGAAAAGCGCGGGTGCGCATACGAAGTTTGTCTTTATCACAGGTGTGACGAAGTTCAGTCACGTCAGCATCTTCAGTGATCTGAACCAGCTCCGGGATATCAGTATGGATCCGCAGTTTAACACCATCTGCGGGATGACGAAGAGCGAGATGGAGGACAGTTATCAGGCGGAACTGGCGGCCTTTGCCGCAGAAGAGGAGAAAGACCCGGAACAGCTGCTGCGGGAACTGGCGGCGCAGTATGACGGTTATCTCTTTTCACGCAGGGGCGAACGGCTGTTTAACCCGTACAGTCTTCTCAGCGCGCTGCAGCAGAAGCGATTCGCCAACTACTGGTTTGACTCGGCGACACCGACATTTCTGGTGCAGACGGTACAGCAGTCCGGGTTTGAGATCCCGAAGTTCGGGGACGGCATCCGGGCCCTGGAGGAGGAATTCATGTCCTACCGTGCGGATCCGGGTCATCCCTTGCCGCTGCTGTACCAGAGCGGCTATCTGACGATCCGGCAGTATGACCCGCAGTTCCGGCTGTATACACTGGGTTTTCCGAATAATGAGGTAAAATACAGTTTCCTGAACTGCCTGCTCCCGTTCTGTACAAACATCCCGGAAGGCGAAACCGGACTCAGCATCGCCGGTTTTGTCAGCAGCATAGAGGAGGGCGATGTCGACGCGTTCATGCAGCGTCTGAAATCCCTGCTGGCCTCGGTAAAATATGATGACAGCCGCGGTGCGGACAAAGCACTCCGCTACGAGTATACCTGGCATACGGCGCTGTACCTGATCTTTACACTATGCGGGCAGTATTTCCGTTCCGAGGTGCATATGGCAGGCGGCCGCTCAGACGGCATCATGGAAATGGCAGATCTCGTGTACATCTTTGAATTCAAGATGGCGCCGGCGTCCGCAGCGGATGCGCTGGCTCAGATCGAAAAGAATCAATATGCTGCGCCGTATGCGGCGTCCGGGAAGCGAATCGTCCGGATCGGCGTGGTGTTTGATGCACAGACGCGTGGGATCAGCGATTATGCCTATGAGTGATCCGGCACCGGAAATTCGGACAGGAAAAGAAAAGCGGCCATCGCGATGATGACCGCTTTTTTTCTATGCACATTGTAACTGTTCAGAACGCTTCGCTGAACAGTTACTGCACATTTACGATCGACCGGTATTCCGCAGCTGATTTTGCTGTGCGATTTCCTGTGGATCGATCGATATGTCGCTTTCGGCTGTGCCTGGTTTTAGCGCCTCACAGCAGCATAATCGCCTTCTCATACGACATCTTCTTCACAGAATTCAGGATCTTGCTGTCGGAATAGAAAGTCACGCGCAGTTTCAGCACGCTCAGTCCGTTCGGCAGTGAAAATGTCAGAACGGAATTCCCGCGCATCCAGCTGATCGGAAGGTTCTTGCCCGGGATCAGCCTGGCCGTCGTCATCGACGTATACAGATACCCGCGGCTCGTGTCGCCGTCCAGATCGCCGAAGAAGAACGGCGTGTCGGTGCGGTAGCCCTCCGCCTTCAGCACCTTGATCTTCACCTTGTAGAAATCCGTATTCTCCGCCTTCACGACGCAGGACTGCGACAGCCGCTTCCAGCTTTTCAGCGTAACCGTGACCGATTTCTTCCGGACCGCCGCCTCCGCGCGCTCCGGCGCCGCCAGCATCAGTGCACTCGTGACCAGCACCAGAAGCAGCAGCGTCAGCACGCTCCGCTTACCGATGCGTCGTACATTCATTTCTCTCATGTTCCGGTCTCCCTCCCAGATGGCCTCCCTGCAAATGGCACGGGCTTCCATCAAAAATCCGCAGCTAACCGCCGCTTAGATATTCCGGCGGCGGCTGACAACGGAACCATTGTAGCATTCTGAAAACCGGACTGCAACCCGAATTGCGGGCAGGGGACGCTTCATGGAATGGTATGCGCCTTCAGATCCGAGATCACGTCCGTCATGACATACCACAGCGTCTCGTAGTGCAGAAACTGCGTCATCGACGCTTCCCACAGGAAGCGGAGCGAGGCCGGGAAATCTTCGTCGGCGCTCCAGAACTGCACCCAGACGCGCAGCGGCGGCTGCAGGGACGGGAGCTCGATCACCGGGATGACGAAGCTGACATCGCCCATGTCCATCGGCTCGCCGCCGAGTTCCTGCAGGCGCCGGCGCAGGGCCGGGAGATGATGATCCAGTTCGGCGGCCTGCGACATATTGCTCAGCAGCGGATCGTGCCCGGAACTGATCGCGCCCGCAAAAGCGCTCGTCAGCTTCCACTCCCCGCTCCGCGCCGGAATCGGCCCGCCGCGCGAGAGAAGATCAAACAGGGCAAGCGACACGCCGAAGGTGTCCGGGCGTTTGGCGGCGGCACCGCCGGTGCCGGGAACGGTCAGGAAATCTTCGCCGTCTGACACAGACTCGCACACCTCGTTTTCGGATCCGGAAACCGGCGTGATCACCGCCGTCCGTCGGCAGAGCCGGTACCGCCGGCCGATGTAAGTAAAGTAGAAATAATCATCGTCGTGCTCAGGCCGCCACGTCCGCAAAATTTCCTCCTGGTCATGCGAAAGAAAGAGATTCCGGGCGTGTTCTTCCATTTTTGCGTAGTTGTTCGCTGAAGTCATGATTCCTCCTGCTTCCTGCCGGAAGCTTTTGCAGATACTGCAGATTCCGCCCGGCGCTGCCGCGAACGGAACGAGTGATGTGAATATTCATAATGATATTCAGATAGTTAGTATAGCATTACGGAGAAGACAGGTAAACGGGCGGCGTACGGCAGAGCACTGAAAACAGTATAAAAATCGGGCAGCGGTAAGTGCCGCTGCCCGAATGTGCATCCTGAGATAATTCCTGAGTATTATTTCTGAGCACAATTTCTCACGGAGATCAGTAATCATACTCGTTATATTCCGTCACATTCCCATCCTCATCATACCACGTCTCCCTCACCAGCCGCCCGGCGCCGTCGTATTCATACCCCACGGTGGAGGTGCCGCCGTTCACCTTGTCGGTGATGGTGCTCAGGGCCAGCTGGTCCTGTGTGTCGTACACGTTCTCGTAGACATCCTCCGTGATGACCTCGCCGTCGGCATCGGTGCGCGTCTCCAGGGCGATGTGACCGTGATCATCATATTCATAAGTATCGATGTAGTTATAGGCGCCGTCTTCCGATTTCCACACGACCTTAGTGAGATTCCCCTCCGTGTCGTACGTGTAGGTCGTGGTCAGCCCCGCCTCGGTCCCATCCTCCAGATAGCAGATGCCGGAGAGCCGTTTTCCCGCACTGTCCAGTTCGTACACGGCGTCCATGCCGGCCGGGATGCCTTGCGGAGAGCGGACTTTGCTGGCGGTGACAAAGCCATTTTCGTCCAGCTCGCGCGTGCGCATCAGGACCTCTGTCCCGTCCGCCCGGCAGGTACGGCAGGTCACCCACGTTGCCTGCTCGTCGGCTGTTGCTTCGCCGGCCTCTGATGTGCCGGACTCCGATGTGCCGGCAGACGTTTCGCTTTTGGCCGCGCCATCCGTGGCGGCACCCTCATCTGCCGTGACGTCTGCGGACAAGCTGGCGTCTGCCGTGGCGTCCGCGGCCGAACCGGCCTGTACTGCGATCTCCGATGCCATGTCGCCTTCCGTTATGATTTCCACCACCGCTTTACTGTCCGCCGGCGCCGTTCCCGCCGCGCTGACGAACATGACCGCTGCCGCGGTCAGCAGCAGGGCGCTGCTGCACAGGGCAGCTGCATTCCGTTTTCTGTATTTCATCACAGCCTCAATCCTTTCTTTTACATGTTCATGACTGTACGCACTCTGCAGGTACACCGGCCGGCGGAAGCCGTCGGCCAGGTCCAGGATGGACGAAGCGTAGTCCCGCCGGCAGTCGCTGCCGGTGCGCGCCAGAACGGCCTCGTCGCAGGAGAGCTCGATATCCCGGCTGAGCAGCCGCACCAGGATCCACGCAAATGGATTAAACCAGTGCAGTGCCGCTGCCCCATACGCGATCAGCTTCAGCAGGTTATCCCGGCGCCTGGCGTGCGTCGCCTCGTGGAGCAGAATGTACATCAGCTGCCGGTCATGGCCGGTGCCCGGAATGCGGGCCAGGATCACCCGGGGCCGCAGGAATCCGGTGCACACCGGTGTCCGGAGCCGGTCCGACAGGAGGAAGCGCAGCCGCGGCTGCCCGTCCGGCCCGAAACCGAAATCCTTCAGCGACAGATTCCGGGGCTTCGCCGCTTCGATATAGGCCAGCAGTTCCTTCAGCTGCGGCTGAGTCAGCGGCAGCGCCTCCCGGAGAATCTCCCGCTCCTGCCGCCCGCTGCGCCGGACCAGCCAGACACAGAAGAGCAGGCCGGCCAGGCGGATCACGAGCAGGGCGGTGGCGGCAGCCGTCTTGTTGGTGGAAGTGGAAACTGCGTCCTGCCATTGTGTCGCAGCATTGTTTTCGCTTTCTTCCGATTCAGCTGCTTTGCCGTAGTTGCTGTCGGCGACGGTGAGAAGCAGTTCCAGCCATTTCCGCACAGCAGATCTGCCTGACTGTGAACCGGCGGTGCCGCTCGACATTGATTCGGCGGCGTCGCCCGACAGCGATCCGGTGGAGATGTCCGACAGTGGCGCCGGCACGCTCACCGGGAGCGCGATGTTCACCGGCACACTTACCGCGGCCGGGATCAGCAGCCGCACAGCCGCGGCCATCCAGAGCAGGACCATGACCCGCGCCGGAATGCGGCCGCGCAGCCACCGCCGCAGCAGCGCCAGCAGCGCGATAAAAAGCCCGGCTCTCACACCGGCAGAAACCATACCCGCCACCTTCCTTCCTCACTCCATGTGATCCGCCCGATGCCGCGTGCACTTCGAAGCGCGGCGCGGCCCGGCCGGACGATTGCTTCCTCACTCCATGTCATCGATCAGTTTCCGCAGCTTCTGTACCTCTTCGCGGCTCAATCCGTCGCCCTCCAGAAATGCCGACAGAAACGCATACCCTGACCCGTCAAACATCCGGTCGATCAGCTCCTGCGTCTCATATTTCTGCACCTCGCTCTTCGACAGCTCCGCGTGACAGATGAATTTCGGATCCGTCCGGCTCACGGCGCCCTTGTCGATGCATTTGCCGATCACCGTGTAGGTTGTGTTCCGATTCCAGCCGACGCGCTCCTTCAGGATCGCCGCGATCTTCGAGGCCGGCAGATCGCCTTCCTCCCAGAGGACCTCCATGATCTTCCGCTCCGAGTCAAACAGTTTGTTCATGATCTCTCCCTTGTCTTTTCATGCATGAAAGTGTAGGCCGGGCGCGTGTCTGCAGCACGCAGCGGCCGTTTATAAAAATGACTACTGCGATAGTCTACAAAAAGACTATCGCAGTAGTCAAAACTTGTCAAGTCATTTTTTCCGCCGCACACTGTATCCGAACGTGCCGAGCTTCTTCCCGAGCCCGTAGTACTCGCCGTGCGAGTAGACGATGAGGCCGGATTCGTTCAGGTGGAGGCGGCTCTTTTCGTCGATGCGGCGACTGTCCACGTCCACGCACTCGACGCGGGCGAGGAACATGTCGTGGCTGCCGAGGCGGAGGATCTGGGTGACGCGGCACTCGAGGCTCAGCGGGCTCTCGGCGATGAGCGGGGCGGTGGTGAGCGCGTGGGCGGGGAGCGGGGTCAGGCCGCACTCCCGGAATTTGTCGACCTCCCGGCCGGACCGGACGCCGCACCAGTCGCAGGCGCGGACGAGGTCTTCGGTGACCAGGTTGACGGCGAACTCGCCGGTCTCCTCGATGATGTCGTGCGAGAAGCGCGACGGTTTCACGGAGACGGAGACCATGGCCGGATCGCTGCAGACCGTGCCGGCCCACGCGACCGTGATGATGTTCGGCACCTCGCCGGGACGGGCACAGCTGACCATAACCGCCGGCAGCGGATACAGCATATTCCCGCCGCGCCAGACGGTTTTCTCCGCCGGAGCCTGGCCGGCAGCGGGCGTGCGGTCGGCAGCCGGAGCGTGATGGGCGGCCGGAGCCTGGCCGGCAGCGGGAGCGTGATGGGCAGCTGGTGTGTTGTGAGGAAGTTTATGGCCGCGGGAAATGGCTGCCGACCCGGTGTGCTTGCCTGCCGGTTTGTCTGCGTGTTTGCCAGCCGGTCTGCCTACGTGTTTGTCTGCCATGAACCCTCCTTGCTATGTGCTGAAAGCGCAGCACGTAAGAATACGCAGATGAAAAGCGGCCTGTTCAGGCTTGTCTTTCCCAGTGTACTACAGCCTGCTTTCCGACGCAAACGAAGCAGCCGTCAGCCGGTGAGAATTTCGGAGACAGGGCCGCCTGCCTGTGCTATAAAACATGTAGAGGCATGATAGACTGCTCCGACAGCAGCAGGCAGCAGGCGGCAGACAGCTGACGGCATCACACAAAACCAGACGAAAACAAATGGAGGAACATTTTTGATGCGCGGAGGCACTATGAAGGCGAACATCAAACGGATCAGCGAGGAGACGGGGCAGCGGTGCAGGAGAGAGAATCGGATCGCGGGCGGACTGCGGCAGCATGTAAACCCGCCACGGCAGACGGAATGGAATGAATGCCGAAGAACAGAATAAAACGGGGGGCGCGATACCCAGACACACATCGGACTGTCACTGAACAGAACGGATGCGTTTCCGGGCGCCGCGCCCCCTTTTCCATTTGCCTGTGTTCATGCTACAATGGTTCAGCGCTGCCGGGCGGGGTCATGACGGCGGCGGACGGACATACGAGGGAGGAGACAACGGCATATGCAGGAGAGAGAAACCTTCGGCTCCCGGATCGGGTTCATCCTGGTCTCGGCGGGCTGCGCGATCGGCATCGGCAATGTGTGGAAGTTCCCGTATCTGTGCGGGCAGTACGGAGGCGCGGCCTTCATACTGATCTATCTGGTCTTTCTGCTGATCATGGGCATTCCCGTCATGGTGTGCGAGTTCGCCATGGGCCGGGCCGGCCGCCGGAGCGCGGCGCGGTGCTTCGAGGCGCTGGAGAAGAAAGGCACACACTGGCATCACCTGAAATGGATCAGCATCGTCGGCTGCTTCATGCTGATGATGTACTACACCACGGTCACCGGCTGGATGCTGAGCTACTGCGTCCGCCACATCCGCGGCGAGTTCGCGGGCGACGCGGGGGCGGCGACGGAGGAGATCACGCAGCACGTCACGGACGTGTTCAGCGGGATGCTCGCCTCGGCCGGGAGCATGACCTTCTGGACGATCCTGGTCTGCGTGATCGGCTTCGCGGTCTGCTTTCTCGGGATCCGCAACGGCGTCGAGCGCGTGACGAAGGTCATGATGAGCGCGCTCTTTCTGGTCATGATCGTGCTCGCCCTGCACTCCCTGTTCCTGAAGGGGTCGGGTGAGGGCGTGCGCTTCTACCTGGTGCCGGATTTTGAAAATATGGCACAGAAGGGCATCGGCAATGTCGTCTTCGCCGCGATGGGCCAGGCGTTCTTCACCCTGTCCATCGGCATCGGCGCGATGCTGATCTTCGGCTCCTACATCGAGAAGGAGCGCTCGCTCACGGGCGAGGCCGTCACGATCACGCTGCTCGACACGGCGGTGGCGGTGATGGCGGGCTTCATCGTGATCCCGGCCTGCTTCGCGTACGGGATCGAGCCGGACGCCGGGCCGAGCCTGATCTTCCTGACGATCCCGCGGATCTTCGCGCAGATGCCGGGCGGGCGCGTATGGGGCGCGCTGTTCTTCGTGTTCCTCTCGTTCGCGGCACTCTCGACGGTCATTGCGGTCTTCGAAAATATCATCGCCATCGGCATGGACCTCTTCGGCTGGTCCCGCCGCAAAAGCGCGGTCATCAACTCGGCGCTCACGGCGCTGCTGAGTCTGCCGTGCGTGTTCGGCTACGCGCTGTGGCCGGGCTTCGCACCGCTCGGCGCGGGGACCTCGGTGCTGGATCTGGAGGACTTTATTGTGTCGAATAACCTCCTGCCGCTGGGGTCACTGGCATTTATCCTGTTCTGCACGCGGGAGAACGGCTGGGGGTATGAGGCCTTCCTGCGCGAGGCGGACACGGGGCGCGGGCTGCGCTTCCCGAAGGGGCTGAGGCCGTACATGACGTGGGTGCTGCCGCTGATCATCGCGGTGATCTACTTCAAGGGGTACTACGACTTGTTTAAGAAGCAGGGGACGGCGGTGCTCGCCGGGTGGATGGCGGTCGCAGTGCTGCTGATGCTCTTCGTGCTGTACTGCGCGCGGGGCGGGAAGAAGGCGCAGCGCTGAGGCGGTGCCCGGCCGCACACAGACGCGGCCGCCGCACACCCGGCTGCACAGAACAGCCGGAACAGAACAGCCGGAACAGAACAGCCGGAACAGAACAGCCATACAGAGAGGACAGCTTCAGAGAAATTATGGCAAGAGAAGAAAACAAGATGGGCGTCATGCCCGTAAAGAAACTCATCATCAGCATGTCACTCCCGATGATGGTATCCATGCTGGTGCAGGCCCTCTACAACGTGGTGGACAGCATCTTCGTCTCGCGCATCAGCGAGAGCGCGCTGACAGCCGTAACGCTGGCCTTCCCGATGCAGAACATGATGATCGCGCTGGGCTCCGGCACGGGCGTGGGCATCAACGCGCTGCTGTCGCGGTCCCTCGGCGAGAAGCGCTTCGAGCGCTCCGACGCGGCGGCGAACACCGGATTGCTGCTGACATTTTTCAACAGCGTCCTCTTCATGCTGCTCGGTCTCTTTGCGTCAGGGGCCTTCATCGGGACGCAGATCGACGACCCGGAGATTCTCGCCTACGGCACGACCTACCTGACGATCTGCTGCGGGATGGGCGCGGGCGTCTTCTTCCAGATGACCTTCGAGCGCCTGCTCCAGTCGACCGGCCTGACCATGTACAGCATGGTCTCGCAGCTGCTCGGCGCGGTCATCAACATCATCTTCGACCCGATCATGATCTTCGGCCTGCTCGGCTTTCCGAAAATGGGTGTCGCCGGTGCGGCCTACGCCACGGTCCTCGGCCAGTGCGTCGCGGCGGCCGTCGGGTGTGTGCTGAACCTGAAGAAAAATAAGGAAATCCATTTCTCCCTGAAGGGGATCCTCCACCCGAAGGCGGATGTCGTGCGGGAGATCTACTTCGTGGGCGTGCCGTCGATCCTGATGATGTCGATCGGGTCGCTCATGACCTACATGATGAACCGGATCCTCGGCGCGTTCTCGGCGACCGCGACCGCGGTCTTCGGCGTGTACTTCAAGCTGCAGAGCTTCTTCTTCATGCCGGTGTTCGGCCTGAACAACGGCGTGATCCCGGTGCTCGCCTACAACTTCGGCGCGCGCAAGCGGGACCGCCTGCGCGAGGCGCTGCGCTTCTCGATCACGCTGGCGGTCTGCATCATGACCGCGGGCTTTCTCGTGTTCCAGCTCTTCCCGGGACAGCTCCTCAGTCTCTTTGATGCTTCCGGGGAAATGCTGAAGCTCGGCAAGCCGGCCCTGCGCGTGATCAGCCTGTCGTTCCCCGTGGCGGGCATGTGTATTGCCATGGGGTCGGTGTTTCAGGCATTTTCGAAGAGCTATTATTCGCTGATCGTGTCGGTGGGGCGGCAGCTCGTTGTGCTCGTGCCGGTGGCGTGGATCTTCTCGAAGATCGGCGGTGTGGGCCTGGTGTGGTGGGCGTTCCCGATCGCGGAGACGGTGTCGGCGGTGCTGTCGGTGATCTTCTACCGGAAGATGTACCGGGAGCATATGCGGGAGCTGAAGGAAGAGGAGATGGCGCGGCCGTAAGGAATGGACCGGCGGCGGCCGCGGCAGCGCTCAATGGGTATGAGATGACGCTCCGGCAGTACACGCACGGGGCCGGGAGCCTGATGACGCAGTTTGCGGGGTACGGGCCGTGCAGTGAGGCAGATACACAGAAATTCTGTGAGGAGACCGGCTACAAACCGGAGGAGGACCGGGAGAATCCCTGCGGGTCCGTGTTCTGCGCCCACGGGGCCGGGTTCTATGTGCCGTGGGACGAAGTGGAGCAGTACATGCATCTGCCGGCGCTCGAGCATGTGGAGTGACGGGGAAGTTAAGCGCGGTGAAAGGAGAGGTCATGGCGACGGGACAGGAAGGCATTACACTGTGTATGAATCAGGTCGGATACCGGCCGGGCGAAACGGGGCGACTGACGGTGATGCTGCCGGAGGCGGCCGCAGGGGCGGAGAGCGCCGGGGCGTTCCGGGTGCTGACGGAGAATGGCACCGTGATCGCGCAGGGCGCGCTGAGTGCGCCGCGCTTTGACGCAGCCTGCGGGCAGCTGTGCGCGGGGGCAGAATTCACGGCGAATTTGCCTGTGGGCGCGGGCGGTGCGGAAGCGGCCGGCAAAAACGCTGCGGCCGGCGGGTCTGACATGGGCGATGCGAAGACGGATGCGGCCGGCAGAAGCGCTGCGGTTGCCGGCGCCTGCCGGGCGGAGGTGACAACGCCTTTCGGGCGCGCGGAATGCCGGTTTGAGATCCGGGACGATGTGTATGAGGAGCTCTTCGGGGAGCTCTTTCGCATGCTGTACAGGCAGCGGTGCGGGGTGGAGATTCCGGAGGGGGCGGGAGGTGCGTTTGCGCATGGGGCCTGCCATTTGCAGAGAGCGAGGGTGTACGGGGAGGACCGGTCGGCGGACGTGCACGGCGGGTGGCATGACGCGGGCGACTACGGGCGGTATGTGGTGCCGGGGGCGAAGACGGTGATGGATCTCTTCCTTGCGCTCGCGTGGGCGCCGGCGCGCGGCGATGGCTTCGGCATCCCGGAGAGCGGCAGCGGGGTTCCGGACCTCCTCAGCGAGGCGCGGTGGGAGCTCGAGTGGATGCTCCGCATGCAGGATGAGCAGACCGGCGGCGTGTGGCACAAGGTGACGGGCGCGTCGTTCCCGGGCTTCGTGATGCCGGAGGAGGAGACGTGGGAGATGATCCTCTCGCCGGTGAGCACCGCCGCCACGGCGGATTTCGCGGCGGTCATGGCCCGGGCGGCCACGGTGTACCGCACGTACGACGCCGATTTCGCCGGGCAGTGCCGGGAAGCGGCGCGGCGGGCGTGGCGGTATCTGGGGGAGGCGGGCGAGGCCGCTGCCTTCCGGAATCCCGAGGGGATCGTGACCGGCGAGTACGGGGACGCGGAGCTGTCGGATGAGCTGCTCTGGGCGGCGGCCGAGCTGTACCTGAGCGGAGAGACGCAGCTGGAGGAGACTGTGCGCTCGCTCCTGCAGCGCGCCGCCGAAGACGGCATGAAGATGGACCTCGGCTGGGAAGACATCGGCGCGTATGCGGTGTGGAGCCTGGCCGCGGCCGGAAGCGCCGGGAAGGCGTCGGCCGGTTCGCAGACAGCGGCAGCGAACGGGACGGCGCAGGCTGAGTCAGCTGAACCGGGGGCGGACAAAGCGACAGCGGCAGAGGCTCCGTCCGGCGCCGGCTTGTATGCCTGCGCGCCGGACATCGCTGCGCTGGCCGGGCGCCTTCTGGTCGCGGAGGCAGCCAGGCTGCTGGCTGCGGCGGAGGCGAGCGCCTGGGGGATCACGATGACCGACGATTTCCCGTGGGGCTCGAACATGACCATCGCCAACCAGGGCCTGATCCTCTGCGCGGCGGCAGATCTCACGGGCGAAGCGCGCTACCGCGCGGCGGCCCGGTGGCAGCTGGACTATCTGCTGGGCCATAACCCGGCCGGATATTGCTACGTCACCGGCTTCGGCACAAAGTCGCCGCAGCATCCGCACCACCGCCCGTCGGTGGCGAGGCAGAGCGCGATGCCCGGCATGCTGGTCGGCGGCCCCGACAGCCGTCTGGAGGACCCGTGCGCGCAGCAGGCCCTCGCCGGCCGCGCTCCGGCACTGTGCTACATCGACGACGACGCAAGCTACAGCACCAACGAGATCACCATTTACTGGAATTCCCCGCTGCTGGCCCTGATCGCGCGGAGCGCGTGAACGGCGCGGCTGCATTTTCAAAAAAAGATCATCAGCCGAGTTAAAACAAAATTATTGTTTTAACTCGGCTGATATGTTATCCTGAGACCAGATCGACCCGGATTTATTTCGCATATCACGGAGGAAGGAGGTTTAACCTTATGAAACTGCTGTGTGTGCGTGCCAATCATTTCAAGAATTGCGCGGATGGCTACGAAATTGATCTGATCGCGCGTTCCAGAAAGACGGCTGAGGATAAGGAATACGAGCTGCAGGAAATCGCACCGGAGCTGTATGTGTACAACACCGCTGCGTTCATCGGGAAGAACGCCTCCGGCAAGACGTCAGCGGTTGAGCTTCTTGACTGTTGCTACTCCATTCTCGGGGACTTCCGGCTGGAGGGCAAACATTACATTTATCAGGGGATTGAACTGGAGATTTTCTTCTATCATGAAGACAGCGTTTATCTGTATACGGTGACGCTGGGAGAAGATACCACACTGGGGAATCAGGCGACCTTCCGCGATGAGCACATATATCGGAAACCTTATTACAAAACGAATCTGAAGGATATATACCGAAAGGAAACCTTTGATGAACTGACGGGGCTGGGAGACTTGCCGGAAGACACTTCCGACATATTCTTTGTGCTGAAAAAGCGGCAGACACGCGCCATTTACTGCGACAGCTTCGGCGACGGAGCGGATACGTATCAGTTGATGTTCCGGGCGCTGAGAAATTATCAGATCAGCACGGATGTCCTGGCCACGATCCTGCGGATTTTTGATGAAAATATCGAAGAGCTCACCAGACTGGATGACCACAATTATCGTCTGGTATTTCGCGGAGAAGAGCGAATGCTTTCCGACACGCAGCTGGTATATATGCTCTCCAGCGGTACCACGAAAGGCATGCTGCTCTATACGTTGATGGTTGCTTCCCTGCAGGGAGGATTTGACCTGCTGGTCGATGAGATTGAAAATCATTTTCATAAAACGCTGGTTGAAAATATGATCAGTCTCTACAAGGACAAAACGGTGAATAAACACAACGCCTCCCTCATCTTCACCACGCATTACTGCGAGGTGCTGGATCAGATGGGGCGGCAGGATAATATCTGGATCTGTAAGGCTGATGTGCAGGTTTACCTCTCCAACATGTACTCGGATTACCGGATTCGCCCCGAACTCCTCAAGAGTAAGCAGTATTACGGCAATGCGTTTCAGACGGCTGTGAATTATGAGGAGCTCATGAATCTGAAGAGGGAGCTGAAGAAGTGAAGCGGCTGATTTTGTGTGAGGGACCGAATGAACGGGAGATCATCCGGATCCTTCTGGAGCATGACCGACTGATCTTCGGAGAGGACGAGCTGATCGGTCTGACTCCTTATCATGCAAGGCAGATTACAACCAATGCCCATGTCCGGACAGAACTCAATCTGTATCCGGGAAATGATGTGCTGGTTATGCGGGTCGGCGACAAGCAGAGCGATCAACTGAAAATTCCGAAGGATTATTCCGGAAAAATTGCGGCTGTCGAAAAATATTGTACCAAGCCGGAGCTGGAGATGCTGCTGATCATCGCCGAAGGGCTGACGGAAGAATTCGAAAAAACAAAATCCACGATGTCGCCTAAATCATTTGCCAAGGCGCATATCCGCTGCGGACGCCGCCGGTATGATAACAGCACGGCTTTTTACCGGGACTATTTCGGCAATGACCCGGACCGGTTGACAGAGGCTATTCTGGAATACAAGAGAAGCCGCGGCGCTCACAAGAAAGATGAAATGTATCTCGCGGATCTGATTCGCAGTTAATTTAAAAGACGGAGGGGGCCTTAACAGGCAGTGTGTATGCGAAGCGGGCCGAAACGAAGCATAAGATGATCAGAAAGGCAATGACGAAGCCTGCCGGGTGTGTTATAGTATTAACGATATGACCGCCCGGCGGGCTTTTGCGCGTTAGCAATGAGCCGGGTGAACACGCTTGCGTGTACATCCGGCGAATGCCGCGGCGCTGAACGGTGCTGCGTGCCAGTGGCACGCGGTTAGCACCGACCGAAGCGAAGCGGAGACCCAGTGGACGTTCGGGAGCGCCGACCGTAGCGGAGCGAAGACCAATCGAGGAGGACTTGTCCTGCTCGATTGCTGCCCTGCTGCGGTGGAGGAAGCAGTAAACGAAGCGTGGAGAACGAAGCGCGGAGAACAAAGTACGGAAAACAAAGTACGGAAAACGAAGCGCAGAAAACGAAACGCGAACAGAGCACAAACAGGAGGAAAAACCAATGGCTGCGAGAATTGTACTGAACACGGTGTCGTATCACGGCAAGGGCGCGATCGCGGAGATCCCGGGGATCGCGGAGCGCGAGGGATTCAAGCATGTCTTTGTCTGCTCGGATCCGGATCTGGTGAAGTTCGGCGTCACGAAGAAGGTCACGGACCTGCTGGAGCAGGCCGGCATTCAGTATACCGTCTACTCCGGCATCAAGCCGAACCCGACGATCGAGAACGTGCAGGAAGGCGTCAAGGCGTTCAAGGAGTGCGGTGCCGACTCCATCATCACGATCGGCGGCGGCTCGTCCATGGATACGGCGAAGGCGATCGGCATCATCATCATGAACCCGGAATTCGCGGACGTGCGCTCGCTGGAAGGCGTGGCCCCGACGAAGAATCACGCGGTCAAGACGATCGCGGTCCCGACCACAGCCGGCACGGCAGCCGAGGTCACGATCAACTACGTCATCACGGACGTCGAGAAGGAGCGCAAGTTCGTCTGCGTGGACGAGCATGACATCCCGGCCTACGCCGTGATCGATCCGGAGATGATGTACTCGATGCCGAAGGGCCTGACGGCCGCGACGGGCATGGACGCGCTGACCCACGCGATCGAGGGCTACACCACGAAGGCAGCCTGGGAGCTTACGGATATGTTCCATCTCGAGGCGATCCGCCTGATCTCGAAGAATCTGCGCAAGGCCGTCGAGAATGATCCGGAAGGCCGCGAGGGCATGGCGCTCGGCCAGTACATCGCCGGCATGGGCTTCTCGAACGTCGGTCTCGGCATCGACCACGCGATGGCGCACACGCTGTCCGCTCACTATGACACCCCGCACGGCGTGGCCTGCGCCATGTTCCTGCCGATCTCCATGGAGTTCAACAAGGAGTACACCGGCGAGCGCCTGCGCGAAGTCGCCCGGGCCATGGGCGTCGAGGGCGTGGACAGCATGAGCCAGGATGAGTACCGCCAGGCGGCGATCGACGCGGTGAAGAAGCTTTCCGCCGACGTCGGCATCCCGACCCGCAACGAGAAGATCCGCGAGGAAGACCTGAGCCAGCTGGCCGACGACGCGCTCGCCGACGCCTGCTACCCGGGCAACCCGCGCGAGGCGACGAAGGAGCAGGTCATCGAGATGTTCCGCATGATCATGTAACTCCCCGGAAACGGCAAATCGCATAACGCCCGGACAGGTCTGCCTGCCCGGGCCGCCGGAGACAGCAGGCCATCCGCCCGCTGCCGCGGCAGCGGCCCCTGCACGCCGCTGCCGCTCCGGACAATACTTCACCCCAGAATAGCAAAAAACACATCTCTTACGATCTGTGCCGCCTTGGAATGATACCGTCCGGGCGGCATAGCTATTTCCAGCGATACGGAGGACGCGGCGGTCCCGAGCGAGAGGAATTCGGCGTCCCTGAAATAGTGACGCGAGCTGTAATATGTGAAGGCGAGCCCCTGCCCCGCGGCGCCGAGCGAGGCGGCGAGAAGCGCCGTGAGCTCGCTGTTATAGGAAACCGGCCTGAGCCCGGCGGAATTAAAAATGCGCCGCGCCTCCCGCCCCAGAATGGAGGAGGTCTCCCCAAGCACATATTCGTACCGGATGGTGTCTTTCAGATCGATATATTTCGGGATCTCCGTATCCATGGAGGGATCCGCGGGCTTCGCGTACTGCATGACCGGATGGTCCGCGCGGGTGATCAGGCAGATCTCGTCCTTCATGAGGAATTCCGAGTGCACCCGCGTATTCTTCACCGGACCGACCAGCATGGCCAGATCCAGATTGCCGGTTGAGATCATTTGCTCCAGCGCCATGGAATGGGCCTCAACGATGCGGACATGGATGCCGGGATACTGCAGCCGCAGGGCATTTAACACCGGCGGGATGAAGTAGGAGCCGCGGAAGGAGCTGATGCCCAGCAGCACACTGCCGCCGTATTCTCCCTCCGCGTCCTGCATCCGGTTCTTCAGCTGGCGGTAGGCATCGAGCGTCTCGTAGGCGTATTCGATCATCATCTCGCCGGCGGCCGTGGTCCGCACGCCGGTGGACGTACGCGCAAAAAATTTGACACCGGCATGCGCCTCCATCGTCGACAGCGCCTGGCTGAGCGAGGACTGCGCCATATACAGCCGCTCCGCCGCCCGCGCAATACTCTTCTCCTCATAAATGGCAATCAGGTATTCCAGCTCTTTATTCTCCATGCAGCCGCCCCCGTTTCTGCACCCATAGCTATCGGTTTTTCCGATAGCAAGTATAGCAAATCCTTCGTTTCGGAGTCAACCGGAATCGCCTACAATGTGACCAGACAGTAAACACTGGATATATGGCTTCTCCTTCGTCCTGCGGACTCGGA
>Ga0065709_1029475_pt1 | contig 19687 bp, 10 predicted proteins | sample Hoacrofraction14_2_FD_59096 | JGI IMG/M metagenome (GOLD analysis project Ga0065709, IMG submission 59096) | Hoatzin crop microbial communities from Cojedes, Venezuela, sample from fiber fraction 14 v1 | ecosystem: Host-associated > Birds > Digestive system > Esophagus > Crop | place: Venezuela...
ACTGGGTTCAAAGTCTATCACGGTGAAGACGAGTGCTACGGGAAGTCTTTCCTTTGATGCTATGACGTACAAGAAGGCAGGCACTTATTACTACGTTGTAGTTGAGGAAGACGTAACGGATGGAAACGTCAAGAAAGATACTACCATCCACAAGCTGAAACTGACGGTTGAGAACGTAGAAGGTCAGAACACGCTGAAAACTACGTGGACGAACGTGAGCGGAACGAAGATGACTCTGAATAACACGGAGTCGAGTGTTTCTATCGCAACGGTGGAGTTCAACAACGAGACCCTCAGCGGTGACGGAAAGGTAAAGATTAAGAAGACGGTGAGCGGAAACAATTCCGTGACCGAATCTTACGAGTTTGTGCTTTATAGTGCGGACAAGAACTATTCCAACCTTAAGAAAATCCAGTCTGTGACTTCCAAGGTCACAACGGGCGGAGAAGTGGAAGCTGAATTTGACCTGTTAAGCTACACCTACAGTAAGGTTGGTACTTACTACTATGTTGTCAAGGAGACTGCCGGAAAGAATGCCGACATCTGCTATGACAGTACAGTACATAAGCTGAAAGTAGTTGTTTCTGACGTTGGTGACAAGAACCATTTACAGGTGACGATTTCCAACGGCGGGAAAACCTCTATGAATATTTCTAATGTTGCGGCGGCGAAGGCTACTGACAGCAACTATTCTACGGTCACAGTAGCGTTTAAGAACCTGACCCCGAAGGCTGATTACGTCTTCAAGGTCGAGAAACTGGCTTCTGGTACAAACGAGATTACGAAGACATATACCTTCAATCTCTACGAGACCAAGGCGGGCTATTCGATTGACGGTCTTAAACCTATCCAGACCAAGAGCATTACGATTAAACATTCGCCGAGCGGAACGAAGAGTACGGTTTCATTCGATACTCTGACGGCTACGTTTAAGGATGTGGGAAGTGTTGCAGGCGGAAAGGGATATAAGTATTACGTTATCACCGAAGCTGCCGTGGATGATGCGGACGTTGAAGGTTCTGCTATGAAGGCACAGTTCAAGGTCACTCTTGAGGATAAGAAGGACGGAACGATGGCTGCCACGATTGCAAATGACGGAACCACCACTTCTCTTGAGGGTGAAAAGGTTTCTGTGAGTGGAAATACCGCAACGGCAACCTTCCGAAACAATTCTCCCGAAGGTGAAGGACAGTTCGTGGTGAAGAAGACTGCCAAGGGTGAAAATGAAGTTGAAGAGACTTATTACTTCAACCTTTATAAGACCGGGGCTGACTATTCTACGGACGGACTTAAACCTTTGCAGACGAAGAGCCTTACCATTAAGGCTTCTCCTGCGGGAACTACGAACACGGTGAACTTCGACCTTATCAAATGGACGCTCAAGAACCTTAACGGAGCTGAATCACTTGTTGAACACTACGTTGTGACTGAGACTATCGGAAGCAATACGGCGGTTCACTATGACGAGACTGTTTCCAATCTCAAGGTCACGATTACGAATCTGCATAATGGTACTTTCAAGGTAGAGTGCGTGAATGAAGGAACGAAGGATGCAACCATCGTGAACAGCGGTGACAGTTCTTCCGCAACGGTTTCCTTCCTCAACCTTTCTCCGAAGACCAGTATTCAGATTTTCGCAAAGAAGGAAATCGAGTATCGTAATCTCGAAAATGTGACGTTCACCTTTGTCCTTAAGGATGAAAAAGGCAACGTCATTGATACCAAGGTTACTACTTCTTCTAAGAAAGCAGAACAAGGCATCAGCTTCGACCCGATTACATATACCCTTTCTAACCTGTATGAAGGAAACAACACCTTCAAGGAAAGAGAGCAGTACACCTACACCGTGGAAGAGGATTTGACTGACGCTTATGGCTACATCATCTACTCCGATTCCAAGGATGTTACGGTGACGATTTCGAGAAGTAAAGACCATGACAAGATGTACTCTTCGACCACTTCTCCTGAGAGTAATCCTGTGACGCTGACGAACCGTTACTGGACGGAAGGTTCTCTTACCATTACGGGTGAGAAGACGTTTGTGTATGGAGACCTGACTACTACTTCCTTCAAGATGAACCTCTATGAAGCGGACGAGAACGGCTCGAAGGTTGGTGATGCGATTGCTACGGCCTATACGAGCATGGACGAGGAAACCCTTGGACAGTTCTCCTTTAAGACTATCCAATATACAGGTCATCTGGATAAGGATGGAAACGAAATCGAATCCGACCTTGATGTGAGCGAAAACCTTGCAGACGGTTACTACAAAGATACGGTTAAGTATTATGTGGTTTCCGAGGAAGATACGAACGTGGACGGTGTTATCTATGACAAGTCCGAGTATCTTGTAAAGGTAACGCTTCACGATAACAAGGAAGGGCAGATTCTCACTTCCACCGAAATCACCAAGATTAAGGATGCAGAAGGAAATACCGTAAACGAGAAGGCTTATTCTTCTTCTCTTAAGTTTGATGAAAACAGCAACAAGGCTGATTTCACGAACTATCTGATTCGTGGCGGTGTTGTGGTCTACAAGTTCGACAGGGACACGATGACCATGAGAGCGCAAGGTGATGCGACGCTTGAAGGCAACGAGTTTACCATCACCAACGTTGATAAGATTTACGATAGTGAAGCCGAAGATGGTGCAGGCAAGTGGTACGAAGCAGGCGAGTTTGTGATGACCCTTACCACAAAGAAGGTGGAAGTGAATGGTGAGACTTACGTGCTTGCCACAACCGATGCCGATTATGCGGTTAACGGCGAAAACTACGATATTACGCTTCCTTACGGTCATTACACCATCACCGAGACAAAGGCTTCCGAAGGTTATCTTCTGACGGATAGCACCGCAAGAGAGTTCTTTGTCGATACCATGGGCGAAGTGATTAACGAGACTTCCGAAGGCAAGAGTATGCTGAGTGCTGACGAAGCTGCTTTTGTGAATGAGGTTAAGCGTGGCGGCTACGAAGTTTGGAAGGTGGATGCGGAAACCGAAAAGGGTGAAGCACAGGCACCTTATAGCTTTGAAGGTGTTAAGGTTGGTATTTACAACGTTTCCGAGCAATATGTCTACGTGAACGAAGAAGAATACGAGCCGAGCGAGGAAGACCTTGTTTATGTCATCACCCTTAATAAAGAAGGTTATGGCAAGACCGAGCCGGATGCACTTCCTTATGGAACGTACTTTGCAAAGGAAATCGAAGTCCCGGATGCATACAAGCTGAACGAGGATTGGAAGGATTCTTTCCGGATTCGTGAAGACCAGCTTATCGTTTCTGCCGAGAGTAAGATTAAGAATGCCATCAAGCGTGGTGACAACTTCTTCATCAAACTCGCTATCAACGGTGAGAAGTTGGCAAATATTCCGTTTGAAATTCAGTTCCTTGATTATGACGAGGAAACAGGCGAAGCGAAGGGCATCTTGGCTCGACACGTTATTGTTTCTGACGAAAATGGTGTAATCTCCACTCGGAATTACACGGGAAGCGTTATCAATCATAAGTTTACTGATGGAAAATGGATGAATCAGGCGAATAGCCTTGACGCTTATGTGAAGGACGGCGTTTATTCCGGCCCGTTGGATTCTTCTGTCGGTGTATGGTTCGGTGATAGTGAACCTTATGCCGATGCGGAAGGTGCTATGATTTATGGTTACTACCGCATTGTGGAACTTTCCTGTGAGACTAATGAAGGAAAAGACCTGCTTGAGTCCAACGTATTTAAACTGGAAGAAGATGGTTCTGTTACTTCTCCTTCTGTAAAGGGTCTCTTGGATGACGATTGGGGCATCATGGTGAACCTTGACATCATCCTTGAATCCGAAGCGTTGGATGTTACTTCCATGAGCCATTCTACGGGTAGTTGGGATGCAGTTCCTGTTCAGGACAAGCTGACCTTCCAGAATTTAAAGGCTAATCAGAAGTACCGTGTCACTACCTTCTACATGATTGGTGAGGAAGAAGTCGGTCGGACGCAGATGGAGTTTGTGGCGGGTGACGAGAACGTGGTTTCTGACCTTGAACTTGATGCCGATACTGGCCTTACCGTTCTTCGTGGTTCTGTCACGAGCAAGGGTGAGATTGACCTTTCGGCTTATGAAGGCCAGACGGTTTCTGCGGTTTCTTATCTGGAAGCTGACATTGACGGTATCGGTTGGGTTGAGGTGAAGAACCACAATACCGAGATGGACATTGAAAGTCAGATGGTTTATGTGATTGGCCTTTCTACCGAAGCAAAAGACACCACCACCGGAGACCATGTAGGTTATGCAGAAGGTATTACCTATATTGAGGACACCGTTTCTCTTACCAATCTTCAGCCGTCTACTCAATACTTACTTGAGATGACCGTTGTCGATGCGGAGACCGAAGAGGTAGTTGCAGGGCCTGTTTACAGAGCTTTCACTTCTGACCGTGCAAAAGCTGACGCTGGAAAACTCGTGGTTGATGCCGAAATCGTAATGCCGCAGGTTCAGATTGACGGTGAAGCCTACAAGGGCAAGACACTCGTTGTTTATGAGAACCTGTACTACGCTTCTAACGCAAGTGCTTCTACTGAGGGCGCAAACGGCAAAGCCGTGGAGGATAGCGGAAAGTATTATGTGAAGGATTCTGAGGCAGCCGCAAAGCATACTGATTCTAAGGATGCAAAGCAGAGTATCTATTATCCGAATGTTATTACAAATGCTCATGACTACAAGACCGAAATCAATCTGGGTACTGTTGAAAATCCGACGACCTTTGTAGACGTTGTGACCTATACGAATCTGATTGTTGATGAAGAGTATGTCATTACAGGCGAACTTCGTTATCAGAAAGACGTGGTTTATGAAGATACGCTGACCGGAGAAAAGACAGTTCTGCATAAGGCTGGCGATTTAGTGACCGACAAGAATGGCAATCCTTATACATCTTCTGTTACTCTTGAAGCAGGTAAGCACCCGGCAAACGGTGCTGCTGACATGACCTTTGAGATTGACGTTGAATGTCTGGAAGGAAGTACAATCGTTGCTTTCGAGAAACTGTATCACGAAGTCTGTGTTGCTTCTCACTGTGACCTGAAATCTCCTCCGCAGACCGTTTATTATCCTTATGTTCATACCACCGCTGTCGATAAGGCAACAGGTACGAATGTTGGTGTAAGTTATTCCGGCACTATCAATACGGAAGAAGAACTGAAAGAAGCAGAAGCAGAACTTGCTGAACAGGCTTCTAAGACCACTATCATTGATACTGTTGCGTATCGTGTGGTTGCAGGTTTCTCTTACAGAATTGAAGGTGTGCTGATGAACTCTGACGGAAGCGTTTATAAGGATGCTGACGGAAATGAAGTAAGAAGCTATGTTACCTTTGATATTCCTGAACAGCTTGATGAACAGGGTATGCCGGTGACTGTGGAAGACACTATCGAGGTTACTTTCGGAGAATTTAACGGAACGAACCTTGAAGGTAAGTCTGTGGTTGTATTTGAAAAGCTGTATGTCTATCGTCCTGACACAGATGCCGCAACGACAACTGAGCAGGGTGAAGACGGATATATTCTGATTGACAGCCACGAAAAACTTGACGATAAGGGCCAGACGGTTTCCTATCCGAAACTCCGTACAAATGCTTCTGACAAGACCACCAAGACACAAACTGGTATGGTTGGTGAGAAGGTTACGATTGTTGATGCTGTTACCTATTCCAACCTTCTTGTGGATAAGGAATACGTGATTGAAGGTACTCTGGTTTATAAGACTGATGTGCTGGACGAGAACGATAAGGTTATCCATAAGGCAGGCGAAACTGTATGTGATGCGTCCGGTAAGCCTTATACTGCAAGTCTGACCTTGAAGGCAAATGAGCATGAGACTGATGGTGTTGCTGAACTCGAATTCGTGATTGATTCCAGAGACCTTGGCGGTTATTCGTTGGTTGTCTATGAGAGCCTGAAACAGAATAAAGTTGAAGTTGCTTCTCATAAGGACATTACGGACGAAGACCAGACGGTGAACTATCCGAAGGTTGGTACACAAGCGGCTGACATCAAGACGGGTAATGAACAGGGTACTCGCTCAAAGAACGCGACTCTCGTTGATACGGTTGAACTTACGAACCTGACCGAAGGTGAAACCTATCAGGTCAAGGGCGAACTGGTAACGAAGGACGGCAAATCTACTGGCATTACCGCTGAATCTGAAAAGATTGTGGCGGACGCGAGCGGAAAAGCTACGGTGACGGTTACGTTTGAGTTTGACTCTACTGTGTATGAAGGCGAAGATATTGTGGTCTTTGAAGACCTCTACACCAAAGTTGAGATTGACTCTAAGCTGGAACTCATTAAGGTTGCAGAACATAGAGACACACGGGACGAAAAGCAGACCGTTCACTATCCGAAGGTTTACACCTCTGCCTATGATGTGGAGACTTCCTCTCAGCAGAGCCATGTGGCGGAAAAGGTCACGGTGAAGGACATCGTGATTTACGAGAACCTGATCCCCGGCAAGACCTATACCGTGCAGGGCACGCTCTACGATCAGGAAACGGGCGAGCCGCTTACGGATGCTGACGGCAACGTGATACAGTCCAATGTTGTGGAATTCACGGTGGAAGAAGGAGAGGAAAACGGAGATATCACCGTTACTTTCACCTTTGATGCCTCGCTCCTTGAAGGCAAGACGCTGGTGGCCTTTGAAGACCTTTATCACGAAGGCAAGAAAATTGCGACTCACCATGACATCAATGACAAAGACCAGTCGATTTACATGTCGAAGATCCGGACAAAGGCACACGGGGCAAATACGGACAGTAACGTTATTGCGGTGGGCGACACGTCCGGCGCTGCCACCTCTGAGACGCATGTCACCGTAGTCGACACGGTGACATATGCCAATTTGATTCCGGGCATGACCTATGTGGTCAAGGGGTATCTGGTTTACAAGGATTTGAATGAAGACGGAGAGGTGGAAAAGCTGCGCATCAACGGCCAGCTTGTGAAGTCGCAAACTGAGTTCACACCCGAGGAGTCTTCCGGCGAAGTGGATGTTACGTTTGTGTTTGATGCCACGGGACTCGAAGGCGAAAGCTTTGTCGTCTATGAAACTCTGTACCTGGTCGACACGGATGGCCACGGCAACCGTACAGACATCGAGATTGCAAAGCATCAGGACATCACTGACGAGGCCCAGACAATCGTCATTGAAAAGCCCGACGTGCCACCGTCACCGCCGGCACCCAAGGTGCCGAATGTCCCCAAAACCGGCGACACGATGACTGCACTTTATCTGGCGATCTTCGCCGGATCCGCCCTCGGACTTCTGGCACTGCTCCTGATGAAGAAACGCGAAAAGAAGAACAGCTGACAAGGAAACTACTGAATAGCGAGGGGAAGCAAACTTAAAGCGGAAACAAGATGAACCATCTCGTTTGCTCCCACCGCCAAAGCAGCAGGAAACCCTTGTACAGGCTGCTTCTCCGTGTTAAAATGTGGCCAGAGAAGGCTTGCTGTTCCGATTGGAACGGAGCCTGACAAGGTTTCCTGCCTTTTGATAAAGGAGAGAAACCTATGAAAAATAACACGAAGGCCGGCCGGCTGTCTGCTCCCGCCAAGGTCGTAGCGGACACTCCTGCCGGCGCTGAAAAGCTGGACGGCGCAACGAAGAAGTTTTTCTCGACCATCGAAATCTGTGCCCGGATTCTCAAGGCGACAATGTCGCGCTTCGAAGGGGACGAGTGGCCGGTGACAAGGATTGAGCAGCTTCTTCGTGCCGGCAATCCTGATGACCGATACATACAAGCACTGAACCCGGAACTCAAGTTTCCTGAGGTCGATGATGTCCAGCTGGACATCCTCACCCGCTTTGTGATTGAAGAGGATGGCGAGCGCGAACTGGTAGTTGTGAACCTTGAGAGCCAGAACGAGCACAGACTGGACCGGGATCCGATTTCCAGAGCCCTGTACTATCTGGCACGGATGATGGTGAATTTCACTCAGAATCAGTTCACCGAGAACACCAGGGCGAAGCTCGATAAGTATGTATCCATCTGGATTCGCTATGACGTCGCCGCCTCCAGCAGGGACTCCATTCAGCGTTATCGCCTGAAGGAGGAATTTGTTTATGGCACCGGGCGGAGCTTCGATTGTGACTATCTGGAAGTCATCATCGTAAATATCCCGCCTAACGGAAAAAGCAGTGGGAGCGAGATTATTGATTTACTAAGCAAGATTCTCGCCAACGTGACTCCGGCCGAAAAGTTCCGAAAACTGGAGGAACACGGAATCCCCTGCGACCAAAACCTGACGGAGGTGGTGACAGAAATGACACTGGGCGAAGGAATGATTGCCGACGCAATCGAGCAAGCAACCAAAAAGGCAAAAAAACAAGCACGCAAGGAGGGACTGGAAGAGGGCCGCGAAGAAGGTCGCAAAGAAGGTCTCAAAGAAGGTCGCAAAGAAGGCCTTGAAGAAGGCACCGTAACAGTGAAAAAGGAAATTGCAATTGAGTTACGTCAGGAAGAAGGCTTCGATGTGGCCAGAATCGCAAAAATCTTAAAAGTGACGGAAGAGTTTGTTCAGGAAGCTCTGTCAGAGGGGTAATTGTGCATGGGCACCGGCGTAGAGGCCCAGCGGGCCGGAGCGGTCGTTGTTCGCCAGCGAGGTTGGTACTAGCCGGCAAGGTCGGTACTAGCCAGCGAAGGCGTTCACGTAATTCGAAGGCCAAATAACACTTTTCCACCAACGCCTTGAAAATGTCACGTAATTTAAGTCGATTTCGAGGGCTTTCCACCAACGGTGCCGCCGGGCGGGGCTCAGCGAGGCTTAGAAGTCACGTAAAATTAGTCTCAAAAAAGCACTTTCCCACCAACGCTTGACGCCAGACGGCCTTTGCGTTGGTGGGAAAGCTTTGTTTTATGACAAATTTACGTGACCGCCGCAGAAGGCCCAAAAGCAGCGTTGGTGGAAACGGCTCGGAATCGGGCCGAATTACGTGACATCGCTCCGTGCCGAACGAGTTAATCTAGCGGCTCAGCCCTCGCCGGCCAGATACCGGTCCATCACCGGGGAGCGATAAATAAGGCTTGTTTTGACATCACATTTCCTCGGTGCTACAATGAAAAAAACACCTCCGGAGCGTGATGAAAATGAGTGATCAAGATCAGTTAAAAGAACAGAATAACGAGAAGGAAGCACAAGGTGCTAACGCACAAGGCGCTAACGCGCCTGGTGCTAACGCACCTGAGGTTGTCAAAAAAGCGCTTTCCTTCAAGGACCGGCTGTTGGAAAAAAAGGTGCCGAACATTGCCATGAGGACCGTGAAGATCTACTCCGAAAAGGAGGTCGCGGTTTATGTGGGCAATGCGACACTTCTCATTCTGACGGCCGTTTTTCCTTTGCTCATGCTGGTCCTGTCGGTGGTGAACATGCTGCCGGGTTTCACGCCGGAGGACTTCTGCAAAATGCTTCTCGAGATGATGCCGAACTTAAGCTCCATGGAGAGCATCATCACGTCGGTGCTGAGCAACCTGAATCAGCAATCAAGCGGCCTTCTGGCCTCGGTCACGGCCATCACGACGCTGGTGGCGGCCTCGGGCGGCATCACGGCCATCCAGCAGGCCCTGCAGAAAATAACGCCCGGCTCCGAGAAAAAACCCTACGATAAGGCATTTGCCGTGCTTTACACGCTCATCTTTATCCTGCTTGTCATCCCGATGCTCCTCATGCAGGTGCTCGGCTCGACGATCCGAAGCGCGGCGCTGTCCATCCTGTCCAACCTTGACCTTTTGAACTATTCCCAGACGGCCAGCCTGCTCGTGGTGGCCGGCACGCTCGTTGCCGTGGCACTTGTCTTTCTGATGCTTCTGTGTGTCTACAAGTTCTTCCCGGGCGGCCACCGCACGCTGAAAAGCCAGCTTCCCGGCGCGGTGCTGTGCGTGGTCATCTGGTTCTTGCTTTCCAAGCTCTTTTCGGTTTACATCACGAATTTCTGGAACAAATCGGCCATTTACGGCTCGCTGGCCGGCGTCTTTATCATGATTCTGTACCTCAACTACATGATCATGGCTCTGCTCATGGGCGCGGCGTTGAACGCGGCGATGTACGAATACCATCACGATACGGAGGATTCCGATGAAGAAACTGAGTAAAGCACTTGCGATTCTGCTCACCCTTGTGATGCTCCTTTCCGGCTGCACTTCGGGCCAGGGCGGAGGTGCGTCTGAGGCGTCCGGCAACTCCACGACCGGCGATTCAGCCGGCGACAATGCCGATTCCGATAACGAAGGCATTTTCGTTGAGCCCATCGAGAACATGAGCGAGGACTTCATCCTGGGCGCGGATATTTCGAGCCTGCTGTCTCAGGAGGAGAGCGGCGTCAAATATTACACGGCGGACGGGACGGAAGAGGACCTGCTGCAGCTTCTGAAGGAGGGCGGCACGAACTGGATTCGTCTGCGCGTGTGGAACGACCCCTTTGACGCCGAGGGCCACGGCTACGGCGGCGGTAACTGCGACGCCGAGCGGATGGGCGAGTTGGCGGTGCGCGCGACCGAGGCTGGCATGAAGGTCCTGATTGACTTCCATTATTCCGATTTTTGGGCCGATCCCAATAAGCAGATGGTCCCCAAAGCCTGGGCGGACATGACGCTCGAGGAGAAGGAGACGGCCATCCACGATTACACGGTCGAGGCGCTTTCGGGCATTCTGGATAAGGGTGCGGATGTCGCGATGGTCCAGATCGGCAACGAGATTAACAACGGCCTGTCCGGCGAGACAAACATGAGCCGCATCGTCACGCTCCTTAAATCCGCTGCGACGGCGGTGCGCGAGGTCGCGGCGGCGTACGGGAAGGACATCAAAATCGCCGTGCATTACACCAGCGTGGACAACGCGGCCGGGATTTACAAGAAGGCAGCGGAGATGGCTTCCGGCGGCCTCGATTACGATGTGTTCGGCATTTCCTACTATATTTTCTGGCATGACAGTCTGGAGAACGCGCAGAAGGTCCTGCAGACCCTGAGTGCGACCTACGGCGTCGAGACGGTGATCATGGAGACCTCCTACGAGTTTACGGCCGAGGATGGCGATGGCAGCGGCAACTCGGTTGATGCGGGCTCTGCGGTCGATGGCTATGAGATTTCCGTGCAGGGTCAGGCGAACGTGATTCATGACGTTTGCCAAATGGCGGCAAATGCCGGCGCCCTCGGTGTGTTCTACTGGGAGCCCGCCTGGACCCCGGTGAATCATTATGACGCTTCCGCAGCCGATGCGGCAAGCGTCCTCGCAGTGAATCAGGCGGCCTGGGAGGAGTTTGGCTCCGGCTGGGCCTCCAGCTATGCCAGCGAGTATGACCCCAACGATGCAGGCCGCTATTACGGCGGCTCCAGTTGGGACAATCAGGCGTGGTTTGACTTCGACAGCAAAGCGCTGCCGAGTCTTTACACCTACAAGTATCTGCGGACCGGGGCGAGCGGCACGCTGGCCGTGGAATCCGTGGAAACGCCGGTGCTCGAGCTCATGGTCGGCGAGGCGCTGTCCCTGCCGGAGACCGTGGAGGTCCGCTATAACGACCGCACGAAGAGCGGCCCGGTCAAGGTGACGTGGAACGAGGAAGAGGCCTCTAAGGTCGACACCTCCGAGGCCGGCGCGTGGGTGATTACCGGCACGTTGGAAGGCATTGACACAGTGACAGCCCGGTGCGAGGTCTACGCCGAGTTCATGAACCTTGCGCAAAATCCGTCCTTCGAGGACAGCGACCGCTCGATGTGGGTGGCCACCTCGAACGCCGGCGTAAATCCGACCGACTTCCAGAAAAAAGCGGGCGATGCCTACGATGGCGAGTTTTCGCTTCATTTCTGGGACAGCAAGGCCATGGACTTCGCGGTCACGCAGACCATCACGATTCCGGCCGATGGTACGTATTCCCTCGAGTTCATGGCGCAGGGAGGGGACATCGGCGCGAGCGATGAGTTTCTGGGCATCGTCATGGTGAACGGCGAGACATACTCTACAAAGTTCACACTCGACGGCTGGGTTAACTGGCAGGACGTCCTCGTGGACGGCATCGAACTTAAAACCGGCGACGAAGTCACCTTCGGCGTCTCGGTCAAGGCCTCTGCCGGCGCCTGGGGCACCTTCGACGACTTCTCCTTCCGGATGCAGCCGGAATAATATCTTTTAAACTCCGAAAAAAACTCTGTGGCAAGCCGATTGCCACAGAGTTTTTTATTTTAACAGGTCGGCTAAAAACAGTTCATCCTTCTTATGACTGCCATGAATTTTCCTGTATTCCATGATGGCACTAACCAATAAATCAGGGCTGTTTCCAAAGTATTCTCTGTAAAACATGGTACTATTGTCATATTTATGTCTTCCACAGCTTATATGGGCTTTGGCATAGGCTTTTGGGGCGATGGAAGACTTCGACTTTGTAAAATCAGCCAAGAGCCCTTCGGCAATGATGAGCAGAATCTCCAGTTCCGGCTTGGTACAGTACTTTTCAACTCGAATTATCTTTTCGGAATAGTCGCCCGGTATTACAAGCTTGTCAGTTTGTTTGTCACCGATACGCATTACCAAAACATCGTGCCCCGGATAGATGTTAAGTTCAGTCCTTACCTGAGCATTGGTTGTGATTTGTCTGGCATGATAAGCAGTCAAGCCAATCAGATCATCCTCGCTGAAAATCAGACAATTGTGTTCCAAGAGAATGCGAATGATTTCCAGTTCATTGGCCCCTTCACACAGAATTAATCTTTCATTTTTTCAGAGCCCTCTTCAAATTCATGAGCTCCTCATAATTTACGGCTGTCTGAAAAGCGTTGTTGTAATACTGCTTGCTTTTCAGAAGCTCCGGACGGATTTGATAATCCGAGTACATGTTGGTCAGACTGACTTTTGCACCGGCCTTACAAATCCAGATATTGTCCTGCCGACCCATCTGGTCAATCACCTCGCAATAGTGAGTGGTGAAAATCAGAGTGGCGTTATGCTTATTAACAGACTTATCCTTATAAAGGCTAATCATGTTCTCAACAAGAGTCTTGTGAAAGTGGTTTTCAATTTCATCGACCAGAAGATCAAAGCCGTTTTGCAACGAAGCAACGGCCAAGGTATAAAGCAGCATACCCTTGGTTGTTCCGCTAGACAGCATGTAAACAAGTTGTGTGTCGGAAAGGATTTTTACGTCTCCACGGAACTTTAATCGGTAGTTGTGGTCATCAAGGCGAATCAGTTCTTCCACGTTCTCATCAAAAATACGCAGGACAGTTGACAGGATGCCTGTACCGATTCGGTAATTTTGAAGAGCTTTGAATAAAAGCTGATAGGTGTCAGAACCGTTTTCGTAGCTATCAAAACAAATAGCACGTGGCTGACGGTTTTTCAGGACAAAGAAAATGCAGGAAGTGTCTTCGGGAAGAGCACCGATGTCTGTTGATTCAGTGAAGGTTTCGCGGTCATAAATATCTTTCAAATTAGTCTTAAAGTAGGGCTTACGATAAACATGTTCATTGCGGAAAATTGCCCTGTTTCCGAGGCTGCTGTCCTCGTCAAGTTCGGTGGTGTACAGATATACAGCCCCTTCATGAAGAAAGAAAATTTCTAACTGAACACCCTTATAAGGAAAGTGCTTCCCCTCCAATCGGAAATCGCTCAGTATTGAGTAGCAGCAGTCTAAAAGCTCAATAGCAGACGTTTTACCTGACGCATTTTTACCGATGAAAGCGGCGGTGTTGTAGATGTACAGCTCAGGCGCAACTTCCTGTAATTCGTATTCTTTATCCTCGGCCGTCTTGCGCGATTTGGCGATTAAGTCAATTTCGTAGCCATCAGCACAATTTTTGAAGTGGTTAGCTCGTACACACAGAAGTTTCATGAAAAACCTCCTTTAAATGGAAAATTGATGTGAAATATTTCTCGTCCGACGATATTTTAGCATAAAAGATGATTTAAAACAAGAAAAATGTTTAAAATCAATTTATTAAAAAAGAAACGGGGCAATGAAACTAATAATTGAATCAACATGTCAGTTTACGACCCCAAGGGCGCCAAGATTCTGAACCCTTTGTAACGAAGGATAAACATGTTATACTACTATATATCGGACGTTAGATATCGTGTGACAGGGAGGCTTCTGTATGAAGGAAAATGCCGGAAAAAGACCGTGCCGGGAGACGGCCCTCGGATGGGGAATCAGCCTGCTGATTTGCCTTGCGGCTGTCTTTTGCGCGCTTAAAGGACATTATTTTTCAACCAGCTATACTTCCATCTTTTTGATATGGTCCGTCATTCTTCTGTCGGCAAGTTTGATTTTTTATCTGATCACTGTCCGGCGGCCGCTGTCAGCCTGGGCTGCGGTGCTTGAAAAAGTGACCTTCGTGTGTGGAATTCTGCCGCTGTTTCCGGCGGACTTTATCTATGCCTTCGGGGACGACCTTTTAAATGGCTGTATTTTATGGACACTCGTCAGTAGTGCGGCAGTGTCGGTGCTGTGGGGAATTTTGCATTCTGCCGCGCAGAGAAGAAACGGGAGTTCGGCGCGGCTGCTGCCGCTCGCCGGAGGGTTTCTCCTGTGCTTTGTTGGCTTGGCCGGAGCAGCCTTCGGCCTTACGACCGGCATCCGCTGCCCGCAGCTTTTGCCGATTGGTGTGGGAATGCTGTTCTATCTGTTAGGCCGTGAACTTTTAAAGCTTTGGGGGCGGGGGGCCGTCGTGAGCGCGTTCGGCCTTTTGGTGCTATCAACGGTGTGCGTGCTGCCGATGCTGGGGTGAGAAAAATGAAGAGAAAATTATTATTCATTGTTTTACTGCTGGTGTTGGTGCTGCCGCTGCAGGGATGCTCATTATATGAGGTCGTTTTTGCCATCACGGAATTAAACAGCGGGCCGGACTTTTTGTATGAAAACGAAGATAAGGTTCTGGGCGGCTCGAATGAGACTTCGCTCATGCTCCCCGGTGCCTCTTTTGTGGACACGGACGGAAACGTGATTGAAGCTCATGGCGGTCAAATTCAGTGGATGTCGGTGCCTGCGGAGGATGGCGGTACCCGTGAGTGCTACGTCTGGGTTGGTGAGGACAAACGTTCCGGCCACACGGGCAACTCCGTGGCCGTCTATACCTCAGAGGATCTCGTGAACTGGCAGTTTGAGGGGGATGTGCTGCAGCCGGTTCCGAGTCTGGAGGCAATGGAGGGGGACGAGTATTTCAAGGCCCTCTACGGGGATTTGACGGCGGAAGAAAAGGAAGCCAATTACGAGGTAATCAATCCCGATGCGGTGATTGAACGCCCGAAAATGCTGTATAATGAAACGACCAGGCAGTACGTCATTTGGTTTCATTCTGATAATTCGACTGAATCGAATCCGGATTACAAGTACGATGTCGGCATGTCAGGCGTAGCGGTGAGTGATTCTCCGTTTGGGCCGTTCCGGCTGCTTGGCCGCACCCGGCTTTCCTACTGCCCGGACGACGAAATTGACTTTTACCCGTCCTCCAAGGGTGAAGCCCGGGACATGAATCTTTTTAAGGATGATGACGGAACGGGCTATATCGTTTATACGAGCGAAAACAACAAAACCATCTATATTTCCAAGTTGAATGAGAGCTATACGGGATTGGCCACCCCGGCCGAAGAGGCAGTCCAGGGCGTCGATTTTATCCGAATTTTCCCGGGTGCCATGCGGGAAGCTCCGGCACTCATCAAGGTGGAAGGCCGGTACTACCTGGTGACTTCATCCACGACCGGCTGGTCGAGCAACGAAGCCCGGGTCTGGGTGAGTGACGAGATACTCGGAGACTACATCAATCTGGGCAATCCCTGTGTCGGCGAGGGTTCCAAAATCACCTTTGATACGCAGAGCACCTGTGTGTTTCAGACACAGTCGGGCCAGATTTTGTACCTTGGTGACCGCTGGAACGGAAGCAATTTGAGCGATTCCCGCTACATTTTTCTGCCGGTTACGATTGAGGACGGCCGGTTCATGATTATCTGGACGAGTCAGCTTCAGTTCGAACCGTAAAGAAGACCTGGACCTATTAAAAGGGCAAAATGTTTAGCCCCCCGGACGCTGCCACGATGGCGGCGTCCTTGACTTTACGGCGCTGTTGCGGTAAATTGGATGAAAGTATTTAATTTTAAGCGAAAGAACACGATAAGACGAATCCGATAAGTTCGGAAAGGTCTGAAGAACGCTCGGTTTTTTCGTTGATAGCAGGAGGATTTTATGAACGACTACATCATCGCAACCTCATCGACGGCGGATTTGCCGCGCACCTATCTGGACGAGCATCAGATTCCGTTCATCAGCTACAACTATTCCGTGAACGGTAAGTCCGTCCCAGACGACTGCCGCGAGGAGTCTCGCGACGCGGTTTACAAGGGCATGCGCGCCGGCGACCTGCTCACCACGTCCATGATTAATGCGTACGAATACACTGAATTTTTCAAGAGCCTGCTGGATACCGGCAAGGACGTGATCTTTCTGGACATGTCCGAGGCCATGTCGACCTCGTACCAGAATTCCCGCATCGCGGCGGATGAAGTGCGCGAGCAGTATCCGGACCAGAAGCTGGTGCTCATGGACACCCGCTGCATTTCCGGCGGCCTGGGCCTTCTTGTGGACGAGATGGTGCGCCGCAAGGAAGCGGGGATGAGCTTTGATGAGGTGCTGGCCTGGGGCGAAGCGAACAAGCTCAAGATTGCCCATCGCTTTACCGTGGACAACCTGAAATATCTGAAGGCCGGCGGCCGTGTGTCCAACGCGGCAGCGCTGGTCGGCACGATTCTGGCGGTCAAGCCGGTCCTGTACGTGCCGGATCGCGGTACCCTCGATGTCGCGGCCAAGGTGCGCGGACGTAAGGCAGCGCTTAACGATATCCTGCGCGGCGTGAAGTCTGACCTTTCCGAGGTCGACACCGAAGGGCTCCGGATGCATATCCTCCATGCGGACTGCCGCGAGGATGCGGAGTATGTACGGGACGAGGTCCTGAAGGCGTACCCGAACATGGGCGAAATCACGATTACCGGACTTGGCGTCGTGATTGGGGCGCACTGCGGCCCGGGCCTTCTGACGGTGTTTTATCTGTGCAACGGACGTAAACCTTAATTTCCTGAAATATAGTATCATAGCATTGTGGAGGGGAGTATGGCGAGGAATAGCAGAGCGAAGGAGTACCTGAATAAGAAGATGAGCCGGCCGTGGTATGTGCGGCTGCCCTCGATTATTTGTAACGTCATCATTGCGGTGATTGTGCTGATTTTGCTGCTGTTTTTGTTCCTGACCATCACCGAATACCGCCCGGCGGACGAGGAGAGCCTCGCGATTGAAGGGACCTCTTCCAAGACCCTGTCGGAGGGGGATTCGCTGACCGTGCTGACCTGGAACACCGGCTACGGTGCCCTGGGCGACAATGCTGATTTCTTTATGGACGGCGGCACGAAGGTGAAAACGGCCGACAAGGAACGCACCCTCTACAACGTGAATGGCATGATTGACACGATTTCGGCACTCAACCCGGATGTGATTTTCCTGCAGGAAGCGGACATCAACTCGACTCGCTCGAATCATGTGAATGAGACCGAGATGTACAAGGCGGCCTTTGAGGGCTATGAGTCTTCGTTTGCCACGAACTTCAAGGTCGCGTTCCTGCCGTATCCGATTCCGCCCATCGGCAAGGTGTACAGCGGCATCGAGACGTTTTCGCGCTTTGAGATAACCTCTTCCGAGCGCCTGCAGCTGCCCATTCCGTTCTCCTGGCCGGTGCGCATGGCCAACCTCAAGCGCTGTCTCGACATTTCCCGGGTGCCGATTGAGGGCTCGGACAAGGAACTGGTCCTGATTAACCTTCACTTAGAGGCTTATGACTCCGGCGAGGGCAAGATTCTGCAGACGAAGCGCCTGCGCAGCATCCTCGATGAGGAGTATGCCAAGGGCAATTACGTGATTGCCGGCGGTGATTTCAATCAGACCTTCTCTAACGTTGACGCCTCGGCCTATCCGTACCACGAGGGCATGTGGGCCTGCGGTGCGATTGATACGGCCGACTTCGCGGACGGCTGGCAGTTTTTGATGGACAATTCGACGCCCACCTGCCGCTCCCTCGATCAGGTTTATGCCGGCGCCGACCTTTCGGATTTCCAGTATTACATGATTGACGGTTTCATTGTTTCGGCAAACGTCAAGGTCGAGTCGGTCGAAACGCTGGATGAAGGCTTTGTTTATACCGATCACAATCCTGTACTCATGAAAGTGACATTAGAATGAGTTTAATTTTAATTCGTCCGGCCACCCTCGAGGACGCGGCCGCCATGCTGGAGGTTTATCGGCCGTTTGTCGAAAAGACGGCCATCAGCTTTGAAATCACGGTTCCGACGGCGGAGGAGTTCCGAAGCCGCATTGAGAAGAAGTTGGGGGTTTATCCCTGTTTTGTGGCGGAGATGACCGGCGCCGGCGGCGACTTTGAGACAGGTGCCATCGAAGACGGTGCTGCCGCCGAAGCCGATGACTCGAACGAGAGCCAAATCGTCGGCTACGCCTACCTGAGTCCCTTTGTCGGCCGCGAAGCCTACCGTTTTTCAGCGGAAACGACAATTTACATCAGCGACGAAGCGCAGGGCCTCGGCGCCGGACGGAAGCTATATGAAGCGCTGGAAGAAGCGGCCTTAAAGCAAAACATCACGGATTTGTACGCCTGCATAGGCGTGCCTGTCATAGAGGACGAATACCTCACGATGAACAGTGTTCACTTCCATGAGCATCTGGGCTATCGCATGATCGGAACCTTCCCGGCCTGCGGCTTCAAGTTCGGCCGCTGGTACGACATGGCCTGGATGGGAAAAAACATTGCCCCGCACGAGGCTGAGCCCAAGGAATGGCGGCCCATGGCGGATTTTAAGTAAGTTCAATTGATAGCCTATAAAAAGCGCTGCCCCGGCAAAGGGACAGCGCTTTTTAATCGTATTAGACTTTATTTCAGCTTCTCAAAATCCTGCGCTCCATGTTTGCAGAGCGGGCACACGAAGTCGTCCGGAAGGACCTCGCCCTCGTAAATGTAGCCACAGACCTTGCAGACCCAGCCGGTCTTGCCCTTGGCTTCCGGCTTCGGCTTGACGTTCTCCTGATAGTAGGTGTAGGTCATGGTCGGAGCGGAGGAAATCACGCGGGCTTCGGTCACGGAGCAGATGAACATTCCATGGGTGCCGAAGTCGAGATACTGTTCCACTTTGAGGCTCATCATGGCGTTCACGTAGCGGGGCAGGATGACCAGACCATTGTCGGAACGAGTCACCGTCTCGCCGGCGAACTTGTCGGCCGTGCGGCCGCTCTGGAAGCCGAAGTTCTGGAACACGCTGAACGGGGCATCGGTGGACAGGCAGTTGACATTCAAAATGCCGGTCTGCTGGACCACGTGATGGGTGTAGTTCGCCTTGTTGATCGTGACGGCGATGCGGTTCGGCTGAGAAGTGACCTGTGCGACCGTGTTGCAGATCATGCCGTTATCCTTCTTGCCGTCGTTCGAGGTAATCACATACAGGCCGTAGCCAATCTTGAACAAGGCCTTCATGTCGTTCTTGTTCGCCGTGGTCGGATCCTTGGCCAGATACTCGGCGGAAAGCTCGTCGGCCAGCGCCTTTAGTTCATCCTTGCTTTCTCCGGACAGCGCAGACTTGATATGAACCACATGCTCGCAGAAGGTCAGGTTCTTGC
>Ga0065709_1000117_pt1 | contig 19685 bp, 12 predicted proteins | sample Hoacrofraction14_2_FD_59096 | JGI IMG/M metagenome (GOLD analysis project Ga0065709, IMG submission 59096) | Hoatzin crop microbial communities from Cojedes, Venezuela, sample from fiber fraction 14 v1 | ecosystem: Host-associated > Birds > Digestive system > Esophagus > Crop | place: Venezuela...
ATGCTCTGTAGGAACCTCCTGGATTGCGCCTGCCTAGCTGTATGGTCTTCCCAGCTGATGTCAGGGTGGTTGAAGTCCCCCATGAGAACCAGGGCCTGTGACTGTGAGGCTGCNTGCAGCTGCCTGTAGAAGGCCTCATCAACCTCCTCCTCCTGNTCAGGTGGCCTGTAGTACACACCCACNGTAATGTCACCCTTATGAGCCTGTCCCTTAATTCTAACCCACAAGCTTTCAACTTGTTCCTCATTTGCCCCCACGCCAAGCTCAATGCATTCTGCTTGCTCCCTCACATATAGAGCAACTCCCCCACCTCTCCTTGTTGGTCTGTCTTTCCTAAAGAGTCTGTAGCCATCTATGACAGCATGCCAGTCATGCGAGTTGTCCCACCACGTTTCTGTGATGGCGACCAAGTCGTAGCCGTCCTGCTGTATAATGGCTTCCAGCTCCTCCTGTTTATTGCCCATGCTACGTGCATTGGTGTAAACACACTTGAGCTGGGCTGTCAATCTCACCCCTGGCCTTGGCACNCCAAGCCTANGCTCATCCCTAGTGAGCTGGGCAATATCCCCTTCCCCCTTCGAACCTAGTTTAAAACCCTCTCAATGAGCCCCGCCTGAGCCCCGTATTGCAGCAAAGAGGAGGAATTTTCAGTTCAAGAAAGAGAAGAATGTTCTGGAAGACCAAAATGAAGCCGAGAGTCAGGAAGAGCCTTCAGAAAAACATGTTCCTAAGATCACTTTCACTGAAGGTGGGTCCACCCAGGATTNTTCTCTGGAAGAAAATGGAAACGTTCTTCCAGCAGCAGTGTGGGTCCAGAGTCGCCTGTGGAATAGGAGACTTATGTCCACGTGGTTGCAGGCGGGGTCCTGTGCAGCCTGCTCTGGGTGACCCTGCTTCGGCAGGGGGGTTGGACTAGGTGACCCACAGAGGTCCCTTCCAACCCTCGCATTCTGGGATTCTGTGATAGGGTGTGTCTCCTAACCGAAATTACCTTGGAGTTTTACCATGCAGTGCTGTAATGGCAACAGGACTGTCGTTTTTTTTTCCTGGTTTTGCCCTGCCTTCTTCTCTGGTGGGTTTTCTTTTGTGTCCGAGTTTGGAATTTTGATGGAACAGGGACTTTTACCAGAAAGAAAGTACAAGTCAGGGATTTCTCAGCGGAAAAAAGGGGTCTGTGTCTGTCATTGCAGAGAGAGACTGCATTCCAGGTGCAGGACACTTCACTGATGCTGTATGGCAGAGAAACAAAAATCCCTGCCTAAGAGCTGTGTGTCATTCCAGATTCGTGGGTACGCTGTGTGGCTCGGGCGAGACGTTCTTGCATGGAAGAGCAACATGTGATGGGTGTGGAGAAAGCACAGGGAATTCTCACCCAGCTGAAAGTAAGTCTCATTTCAATTTTGTTAATACTGAAGAAGAACGTTTTCTTGCTCCATGGAGAGTTGTAAATGAAGTTAGTTGTTAACCAATGCCACTTAAAACAGTGTATGGNAAGGATATAGAGCTTGTGAAAGAAGTCAGCTTGTAATGGCCTATGAGTGTTGTGTTTGCACACCTGGTGCAGACTGCTGTTGTGGCTTTTGGAGAACTACATTTGAGGAGACTGGGTTGTCTTGCTGATTGTTGATTTAGAAGGGCTTGTTGAATTTTCAAAGAGCCCACTGACAGCCTACTAGTAGTAGTAGTGTTGGTTATTAATGTGGTGACAGTTTTTATGACGGCTTTGGGGGTTTGGGTTGGGTTTTGCGTGTTTTCATGTATTGAGAACCTGAAAAGGACCTTTATTTCTAGCAGTGGTGACTTCAACGCTGAAGTCAGCAGGAGAAAATACTACTGTCTCCTTTTCTGAAATTCTTTCAGAATCTACTGTTAGAATTTTGCATTGGAGAAATGCTACAGTAGAGCCCGTATATATGGTTCAGCTTCTATAGCTTTCAGCTCTGAGCAGAGCTACAGTCAGGAAACGCGTCTTTTAGAAAACTTTGCTCATTAACATGGGTGCCGCTGGAACTAGTTGCTCGTACCAGACAGCCTCTTTGGAGCTTGCTTGCAGTGAATAAGCGAGGTGAACCTCCCAAATGGAGCGGCTTGGTTTTTTGGGGGGAGAGTTTTGTTTGTTTCTTTGCTTGGCAGTAGGACTAGAACTTTAGGAAGATAGAGAAGAGCATGCGGTCGTCTGTGTGGCAGCAGTTAGAACTAGTTTCCCACGGGACGTTGACCATAAGCCTCTGTCACAGCCTGCCTTTTCTGTTTGCAGCAGCTGAAAGCACGCTGCGTGTATTGTGTGCGTCTTAACCTGCATGTTGTGTAGCAGGAAGCTGAGGGGAATACTCCGGTTCTGTGCTGGCTGATGTGAGGGAGGCAGAGTGTGATGACAGGCAGCGGCGAGGCAGTAATATTTTCCTTTGGAGTGGCTGCTCTCTTGAGCTCCGTCTCTACAGCCTCACACAACACGTGGCCACTGCACAGCGGCCGCAGTGGAAGCAGGTGCTGCCGCTGGCTTGTTGGGGTTGCTTTCCCAGAGGCGATGCCATTCACAGCTTTGGGCCCAGAAAGGACTGTGTGAGAGCTGGTGATCTGCTACAGGCAGAGCCACTTTGAAGTACGAAAAATGAACGCATTTTCTCCAGTTACAGCTTGTGAGAGATTTCATCTGTTCTCTGAAGTGTCACTCCTATTTTATTTAGCAATATAAGAAAGCAGGATGTCCCTTGTGTTGTACTGTTATTGTTTAGCTTTGGAAAACATGACGAGCTTGTTCAAAGGATCCTGTGCTATTCTAAACTTGCAGTTTCCATTTTTCTTTCTTCAGAAACTGCTGCATTTTGTCACTGAGACAACAAACAACTTCACTCTAGTTCAGTTGGAAAGACTGTACGCTATTCTCAGTCAGTGCATTTACCGCCATCGGGAAGATGATGACAAAACNGAATTGGTGAAGGTAAATTTTTTTTGTCTTCTAGCCCTTTCCATCACTGTGACGCATGTGTGTGTTACGGGTATGTACGCGTGCGCTCCGGACGTCACGCCTATGTAGCGTTCCTCTGTACTGCTCAGGTGCCTGTGTTTCAAGACTTTCTCATTTCAGTCTGGAAGAAGTTGGTCCCTATTGCAAAACCATGCCGCTTTAATGCTGATGAGTCAAATGCTCGGATCTCTTCCTCTAAGAGAGGTTTTCTGAGTTGTCAGAACGTGGCAGAAATCTTGCAGAGGCACCCGTGGTCCCAGTCAGGCATTCCCAGTACTGAGTCGATTTAGATGGGATGGATCTTCGGCCTTCCGATTCAGGATCCTCAGATCCTTGGCTGCGCAAGTCGCTCAGGGGCAAGCTGTAGCGTACAAAGAGAGAGACTTGAACAAGTCTCTCTTATTATTATTCAGAATGCAGAAAACAGAATTTCCAGCTTTTAGCTGTGGCTTTTCAGGAACTGGCTCCTCTTTCCAATTGTTGAAGCCACTGCTGATACAGATCCCTCCACTCCCTCTGGCCTGCTCTCTAGTTTGGATGCGTAAGGACGCGTTTGAAGCTAGAGAGACGCTGGAAGGACACTGTGCTGGTGGTGGGAGTACATGTATTTGCTAAATGCTTCTAACAGTTGTATGTATGTACAGACTCTCTATTCTTTTGATGAAGAAATAAACAGGGTGCTTGAGCTTTTCTTCACGCTGACTGCTGGCTTGTCTGTTTTTCTTACTAGGAAATGAAGAAAGAAATTGCAGCCTTCACGCGCACACAGTGACACTGGATTTCAGCAGACTTGACTTCAGCTCTGGAAGGTGTTCTTTTCGTGACGCGCTGTTTGTTGTCTGCAGAATTCAATAGATTACTGCTACATATTTATTTATACAGATACCAAATATATATTAAAATTTATTAAGAAAGCTGNAGACGTTTGGCTGCATTTATTTGATATTTTTGCCCNACAGCTAGGTACATATTTTTATGAGACATCCCTCTGTGATTGCCTTTGGAACGCTGCAGACCTGAACATCTCCCAGACGTTTCAGTGCCTCTCTTTAGAAGNAGACGATGGAAAACTTGATGAACTTTTATCATTGTTTTCAGCTTGTGGCGATAGAGTTTTCTGAAGTGGTCTGTGGTGCTGGACAGTCCACTGCATATTAAATCAAAGTTTTCAAGCAATCTCGTTTAGGCTTGTGACAAGTAAATGCTTTAGAAACCTCTTCATGCAGTTCAGAGGTGATTTCTTTTAATGACCTGGTAGCACCTCAGGTGGCTTTCACAGAATCCACCATCTCAAGACGAGATCTCGGAGAAACCCTTTTTCCACCAACAGAAGAGCTTTTGTGATGGCATATTTTTGCCTGTCAAAGCAACCAGACTTGAAACAAAGCGAGACTGACTGCTGTAACTTTCTGAGATAAAGTTGAGTCTGGCTTGTAACGGTGACAATCTTCTTGATGCTGGAGGATCGTGATAACTATATTTAAGTCAAAGCAAAGCAGTACCCTGTTTTGAAGATGTCTGCATGCCTCTTGAGCAGAGAAAATGTCTCTCAGTTCCTTTGACAGTTTTTTTNTTTTTTTTTTAAATTGATAACAGCATAAGCAAAGTTGAATTTTACGAGAATCAAATTTTCTTTCAGTTGCCATAAACTGTGTGGCAGGATCCATGGCTGTTGCGTTAGGCCACCTCCCATACGCAAGGTGCGGTGACGCTGAATGCCAAACTGTGCAATCCCTCCGTGTGGGCTTGGTTTTGGAGGTGTGTTTCCGTTTTCTTTGCTTCTGCCTCATGTGTTTGTCCAAACATTCGTTGTCAAAACTGAATGTTTCAANGGACNCTGTTTAAGATCAATGAGAAAAAACATGCCACCCTGTACAGACTCTAGCTTTGACAAAAGCATGGAAATATTAAGTGAAAATGTCCAGCAAAGACACTTTACAAGGTATTTCTAAGTGTTTAATCTCTGTTGGATTTATAGAATGAAAAGGAAAAGCGAAAGCGTGCCCAAGGAGTCACATGGTGATAAATCTACAGCTAAAAATCTGCAGGGGAGTACGATTATGTTAATATCGGTGCCAGTGTCTCGGAACGAGAATCACTGTTCTTCATCAAAATCTTGTGCTTGTATAAAAAACATGCATCTTCTCCCAACTGCTTGGAGATCTCTCCACCACTTTGGGTAGAGAGATATTACTTGCCCTGTTGAGACTTGAAGACACGCAGGTTGGGGAATGTCTGTCCTGAGAAAACTTTGTGTGTGTGGTACGCAGCAGNCTTGGGATCTGAACCCTCTTTGTTGTCTCCAGGCTTTTCTTGGGATGACCTGGAGCACCGGGTTGTAAACTTGGTGAAGTTCCCAGCCTTAAGGGGGNACTATGCAATGCAATACAGCATGATGCGATAGAATACTTCTGTACAAGAATTCTTTTCTCCTTTCCTCTGTCCTCTTTCTTCATGGAGGCAGTTGGCAAAGCTGAAATCAGGCCAAGAAAAAGAAGACTATCGAGAAGGTAAGTACTGGTAATTCCTTAGGGATTGCCTTTTTAACCTGGTTTCTGAGAAGGGCTGCGTTTGGTCACTGTGTGTTTAACTTGGCCCCCAAAACTGCTGACCTCATCAGCCAAAATCAGCTGAAGTGGTGAGAAGAGAGGATCTTCACCAAGGTAGTGAATTTCCCNCGAGTTNTGTGAAAAGAGGTCGGTGCGAATAGCAGGCTAGGCTATGAATTCCTTGCAGGCTTGAGGAGAAGGCAGTGTGAGTTCNAGCCTGCTCATAAGCACAAGAAAACCTGCTCCTTACGTCGGGTTTCGTCGTGACGTGGACTTTCTGGAGTGTGCAGGACACAAGAAAATTGAAAATGTTGTTTTGGAAACAGGAGGTGATACTGCAGCATTACAAACTACACTGTATGTGAGTTAAAAGGTAATTCAGTAGTGAGATGCGCGGAGGCTGGGGAGGTGTCGCGGGAGTTCTGTAGCTTGCCTTGGAGCCAAATCGCCGTGCGGAGTACGCAGGCAGGCTTGGTGCCACGGGGCCGCTTGCTGTCGGCCGGGAAAACCCCTTCTTTCCTGCTTCCAGGCAGCATCCTGCCAGCCACGGGCTGGACGCGGGAAGGGGCCTGAAACGCAGCTTGTGTCCTGTAATTCAAGTCCTAATTGCACAATGCAAATCGTTACTTGCTGAGCCCAAACTTCGTGTCATCGTTAGTTGTGGCGACACGCCACAAGAAGTTACGGCAGTCACAAGGCAAGCAAAAGCAAACAGAAGCAGCAGCAGAAGCACTGTAATGGTTAATCATAACATTTTTATATCCCCTTGTTCCCCACCCCCAGAGTCTCACTGGTGAGGGTCTTTTGGCATGTCGCTCCTTTGTTCTTCTGATTGGTCATCATGTGTCCGTTCACATGACCTTCACGCTTATCAAAGAGGTGGATTTTCCCATCCTGTTTCTTCGCTCCTTTCCTCCTGCTTTTCAACCACAGGTGCNCAAAATAATTAGCTCAGAGATATGACTCTATTCCATCAAGACCATCAAGGCCGCCCTCGGCCCANCCGACTCCNGCAAGGGGAGGTTTCACACAGAATCACAGAACCACAGAATGGTTGGGGTTGGAAGGCACCTCTGTGGGTCATCTAGTCCAACCCTCCTGCCGAAGCAGGGTCACCTACAGCAGGCTGTAGAGGACCTTCTCCAGGCGGGTCTTGAATATCTCCAGAGAAGGAGACTTTTTTCCAGTTGGCTATTAGGAAAACTGTCTTCCCTGAAAGGGTTGCCNAGCATTGGAACAGGCTGCCCAGGGAAGTGCTTGAGGCAGCATGCCTGCAGGTATTTGAAAGTTGTGTGGACGTGGCGCTTTGGGACACGGTATGGTGATGGAGTTGGCAGTGTCGGGTTTGCGGTTGGACTCGATGATCTGAAGGATCTTTTCCAACCTAAATGATTCGATGGTTCTACGATTCGATGATCAAACTTAAGGTTGCCCGGTGTGGACTCAGGGGTTGGACTCGGAATCCTCGTGGGTCCCTTCCAACTCAGGATATTGTATGATTAGGAGATTCCGAGTGGCAGGCAGGTGATAACATCTCCAGNATGAAGCATNGTGCAAGCTCCTGTGAAGAACATNATCTNCAGGCCAGCCTCAACCAGTACACCAGGGCAGCTGTGGGTCGCTGAGCCGGGGTGGGGCCAATGGCCGGCGGGCGAGACTGTGATGCGCTAAGACACCCGTGACATCACAGGGGACGCGTCACAATGGGGGTGGATATAGAAGGGCACCAGCCAACAGCACTGCCCCAGTACAGTCTTGGCCAGCAGTGAGTATGCGTCCGGGGGGAGGCTGGGGTGGGCGAGGGATGCATTAGGAGGAGTGTGGCCAGCAGGTCGAGGGAGGCTCTCCTTCCCCTCTACACTGCCCTAGTGAGGCCCCATCTAGAGTACTCTGTCCAGTTCTGGGCTCCCCACTTCAAGAAAGATGCGGAGCTACTGGAGAGAGTCCAGCGGAGGGCTACGAGGATGGTGAGGGGACTGGAGCATCTCTCCTACGAGGAAAGGCTGAGGGAGGTGGGCTTGTTCAGCCCGAAGAAGAGAAGGCTGCGAGGGGACGTAATATATGCTTATCAATATCTAAAGGGTGGGTGTCAGGAGGATGGGGCCAAGCTCTTTTCAGTGGTGCCCAGTGACAGGACAAGGGGCAACGGGCACAAACTGAAGCAGAGGAAGTTCCGTCTGAAGATGAGGAAGAACTTCTTCCCTCTGAGGCTGACGGAGCCCTGGCACAGGCTGCCTAGGGAGGTTGTGGAGTCTCCTTCTCTGGAGACATTCAAGACCGCCCCCTGGACGCGGTCCTGTGCAGCCTGCTGTAGGTGACCCTGCTTCGGCAGGAGGGTTGGACTAGATGACCCACAGAGGTCCCTTCCAACCCCGACCATTCTGTGATTCTGTGGTTCTGTATTTGTGTGTGTGTGTGAGAGGAAGGGATGGGACAAAATGAGTAGGTATTTTTGTGAAATTTCTTTGGGAAACAGTGAAGCGTTCTACCTTCCTAAGAAAAATTAAGTTTTGTTTGTTTAAATGTTTGCGGTCAGAGACACAGAGTCCACAANAGTGGCTCCACATCCTCTCCCTCATGTGATGATGAAGAGCATTTGGAGAGGCGCAGGAAGCGCAGCCGCAGCAGAGCTTTGAGGAGGTTCATGAAACTGGAGAACAGGGGAGGGAGGGGTCTACCTGGGAGGAGCTTGCATCTGCCTAACCCTGTGTGTTATTCTCTTCCTCTTGTACACTTTCCTCTTGTACACTTTCTACATTGTGGCAATATTTAATCATACCTGTCAGCACTGACAGCTGTAACTGGACTCTTTACAATTGGATTTTTAGAATTGATTGATAATCAGCAGTTTGATTGATAAGTGGCAATAGGGGGAGGAAAACGTTTATGTAGTTTTTTAATGTGAAATTCTACTGCTCCTGTGCTTTAGATTGAGTTTGTTCAGAAAGAAGACCACCATAACAGAAAATGTGATAGAGGAAATGATGGAGGTTTTGTTACTTAACAAATGCTCTAGAAAAAGTATGTTGATAACAGACTTAACACAGAAGCTTTCAGGCTGATGTCTCTGACGTGTGTCCCCTGGCACACACACCCCAGAGTTCTCAGGACGCACCAGCAGTGCTTGGCAGCCTGTACGATGTTAATCCGCATGAAAGAAGTATCCACTCGGGCTGTAACTGTTTGAATGGAGGAGCAAAAAATCTTTAAAAGATGTCGATGTGTTTTGAGGGGGGTTCTTCCATCACACAAAGCAATGTCAGTTCACGGTCTCCGCATCCGGAAGAACTTGTTCTAAGCTTGCATTCATGCGTGTGCTGTGCTGACTAGCATGGCTATTCGTGTTAAAATCATTAACTCAGTTTAATGTCTGGAACAATTTTATTTTCTTGCATTTACTCATGGACATTAAATGCAAGAGAGTCTGAAGGTATATTTAACTATTTGGGAAGTTTATGCTCATTTATAAGGTCTTCCGCATTCCCTTGCCATGATGCTGAAAGCAAAAATCTGAAGTTAGAAAGTGCCTTTCTCTTTGTCCTTCATTGAAATCAGGTGTCTTCCACTTAACTTTGGGGAAGAGGAGTTAAAGGGAATTCACCAGGATCAAATGGAAATCGGAGCAAGTCTGGCTGATGTGGATCCAATGAAAATAGATTGTTCGGTAAGTATTTCTAGTTCATTGTGTCAGTGTTGGTGAAAGCCTTCAGTAGCGTGCTGCCTACAGATGCCTTGGTTTACAGTTTTCTCTGGAGCAATTTGAAAATTGCCCAGGACATTTCCTTTGTGCTGACAGATAATTTCTGATGGAACCTTATCGAGGTTGCAGCTTTCTTTAACTTATCCAATGTGTTCTGTTGAATTTATCTTTAGGTACGATTTGATGGCGTGGGTGGCCTTTCTGACCACATTTCATCTCTAAAAGAGACGGTCGTTTTTCCCTTGCTTTACCCGGAAGTCTTTGAGAGATTCAAAATTCAGCCGCCAAGGTAACAGAGATTGTTTAAACCTAAAAATTCTAATTGGAATTATCTCCTGCTAGTCAACTGTAATTGGTTTCTTCGAAGTCCACTTGGCTCTCCCACCAACTCTGTTTTTGAAGTGCGGAAGTATCAGTTTTCCAATGGATAGGACCTTGTAGTGTTTGTTGTGCTTGGGCTGAGTAGGAATCGATCTGCTCCTTACCCAGCTAAACTCGTTGTGCATTATGAAATGCAATTTTTAGAGATTTAATACTTGACTTGATAGGTTCTTGCTCAGCAAAACTCAATCACGGTATATTGAGGTGCAACTTTAANTTCTTTGCTTTCAGTAACGTTCAAAGTATTGCCAATAACAAAATGAAATCTGTGTTTTGCTCCGTTATTTGTTGAAATGCTCTTTGAAACAGCAGTGCATTGGCTTTTCCAGTTTATGGCTATATTTATCTGGAAATGCAGAATACCTTCCCAGCTTTAGAATTCCCCGGAAACCAAATCCAGCAACTTCAAGCTTTTCAAGGGAGAATTCAATGCTTCAATATCAGATCTTGCCTTTTGTGACACCCAAATGAATGGGCAGTGTCTCGCTGAAGAGTGAGCTGCTGATTCGCGAGTTAGCCCAGTCTCCGATTCTGTGCTGCCGTTTGTTCCTGTTTGGCTCCGCGGTGCTGTAAGCACCCCTGTTAGTTTGTCAGCAGCTCTGGAAGGGTCCTTCTGGGACACTGCCATCTATTCTCGAGTTTTTCTACGTCTGCCTTGTCCTCTGTGCTCTTTTTGTTTGCTGCCTTCTTGAATTGTGTAGGAACAAAAACCTCCATCTGTTTTGACTTTTCTCACACTTGAGCTGCTACCACTGTCTAATGCATGAAGTGCTTCGGTTAGGAGAGAAGAGTTGGGTGTTTTAGGGGTGGAGGTAGTAAGAGCTACTTTTCCACGAGGCTTTTTTCCTAGGTGAATCTTTTTTCTTTCAATTGCAGACGCTTTCTATTCCATGGTCCACCAGGAACTGGAAAGACACTGGTTGCTCGTGCCCTTGCTAATGAATGTAGCCAAGGTGCCAGGAGAATAGCCTTTTTTATGAGAAATGGTGCCGACTACCTGAGTGAATGGGTGGGAGAATCTGAACGACAGCTTCATTTATTATTTGATCAGGTAAGGCCAAAATGCGCTGTGTGTTCTGTCCAAGTTGTAACTGTCCTTTTCTGCGGTCAGTGTTTTTAAGGAGAACTCACTCATTTTTTGTGTTTCACCAGTTCTTGTCACTGAAAGGGGATTGTCAGGGTTTTGTTTTTCAGTGGGTTCTTAGGGGCTTGAAATCTCCAGATGTATTGGGAAAGGTTAATAAAACCAATGAGAAAACCTCGCAAAGCAAGCCCCTCCCCCAGCCTTAAAAATAACCCAAAAACAACAGTCCAGCCACAAAAAAGGCTGCAGGAGGCAGGAGATGGTGGCCTTAGATCAGAGGGAAAGAGATGCAGGCTGAAAGCAGGGTTGTTTGGTTGCTTCCAGAAGCTGTAATTGAATGAAGTCCCGGCTCTGTTCTCGGCGGTTGCCAAATGGCTGTAAGAACTGCTGGTGTGATTTGCTCCCTGTCACCCCGTCTCAGCGGGCTGACAGAGGCTGCTGTCTTGTGTTACTCGTGCCACTTACTGCATTAGCTCAATGAGTAGAGATCCCTGATGCTAGTGTGAAAAATCTAGCTCCAATGACTTTCCAACCATCATGTATTCNATGCATTTTCTCTTTCAAATGGCGCTGTTTTACTGGAGTCGATATTCCTGTGTTTTCCTTCTAGGCCTACCAGATGCAACCTTCCATTATTTTCTTTGATGAGATAGATGGTCTTGCTCCGGTGCGGTCCAGTAGACAAGACCACATTCACAGGTAGTACATTTTATGTATCTACACAGAAGCTGCTTGATCTTTGTGAAAAGAAGCCCCCAACCTATTTAGCTTAATGTGACCCACTCGTTTCTCCTGAAAACTAGTAACTGAGTGCTACAAAATGTCAGATGATTTTTAAGCAATAATCGAACACAATTCACTAAGCTTGATAACAGCATGCGGTCTGTGTTACCTTGTCTGTTTTTTTCAAGTGCTAAAATGAATCTTTCACTAATCAGCGTCTCATCAACAAAAGCTTGTCATTTTTGTGAGATCACTGGAGAAGGTGGTGTGTAGAACAGAACAAAATTTACTAAACTAGTAATTTTTCTGTTAGCTCTATTGTATCAACACTTCTGACACTTATGGATGGCTTAGACAGCAGAGGAGAAATTGTGGTCATCGGAGCCACCAACAGACTGGATTCTATAGATCCGGCTTTGCGAAGACCCGGACGCTTTGATCGAGAGCTCCTCTTCAGCTTGCCGAATAAAGAGGTCAGAACTTCAGCTCAGCCTTAATGCTGACGTGGCCAAGTCCACCTTTATGCTAGAGCTACCTGACAATGCAGTATCATGGAGCAGTTAAAGTCACAATCAGTGTTGTGCAACTTGGGCAAAGGAGGGCTATCTGGAGAGATGGTGTCGTACTGTGGAGGGCAGATCTGGTACTGAGTATGTAGGATTCAGCTGATTTCAACAGGGATTTGGTTTTAGAACTAGTTTTGGTTTGACTGGGACCAGCCAGGAAAATGGGATGCTGCTAGTCCCTGAAATGTGTAAGTAAGGATGAATGTCTGAATTAGCTATCAATTACTGCAGTCTCATCTTGAAAATGAAAGGCGTGGTGNGTGCACAAGAATTCCTTTTTGCTGACAAAAAACTCTTCTTGAGGCTGGTCCAGCTGGAGCAAATTCAAATTTTTCATTCCCCAATCACGTATTGTCGGATCTGACCTTCTCACTGGCACTTCCTAACAGGGAGTTGGAGAAGGATGTGGTACACTGCCCAGGTGCAGGGTTTGGGAAGCTTCTAGTTCAATGGCGACAGCTAAGCAATGAAAAAATATGTATCAAGCAAGCAAAAAATACGTGTGGGGGAGAAGATACTGTGCGAAACCGGAACCCTGTTTTTGTGGTTTTTCTCTGGCTGTCACTGCTACTTGTTTTACTACCGCTTGTTGGGTTGAAGGCCAGTAGAAGTGCACCAAGGAGGGTATTTAACACAAACCTTTGTCTCCGGCTTTATCTGGTTTCCGGGACAGCAGAGGAGGTGCCATGAAACAGATGTAGTAGTGCGATTCCCTGCTGGGGAAGAATTCTAGAAATCTGCCATAATTATTCTGTGTAGCAAGAAATCCTTCAGTGAAAGTCTTGTTAAGATCAGAGAAATGTGAGAGAATTTTCTGTGAGGAAAAATCGCTGATTGCAGAGAAGCTTTGGACTACAGTTTTTTTTCCTCAGGATCATTAAGTTTGATACCTGTGGAAACGAACTTTTTATGGAAGCTATAAATGCCTTTTATTTGGCTGCAGGCCCCCAGGAAAAAAGTTGAATGTAACAAGTTGAGAATGATTGGATTTGAAGAGAAAACTTAGGACAAGCTCAAAGGCAACCATTTTGTTTCCAGGCTAGAAAAGAGATTTTCAAGATTCACACACGAGAGTGGACCCCTAAACCATTGGACACGTTTCTGGAAGAGCTAGCTGAAGAATGCGTTGGTAAGTTGGAAAACCAAGTGAGTTGCTGCGCGTGACTGGAGTCCTCGGGAACCTGAGCTTCTACCGGGCAGCCCCCGAGCTCTTGTGCCTTGCCGCAGGGCGAGGCAGTGAGGCAGCTGGCTCGCCCTGCGGGCAGACAAAGTCAGATGCTTCTTTTCTTTTCATTTTCTTTGTCTCTCAGAACATTGAATGGGTTTTGGGCATCTTCCTCAGGAGCAGAGCTTTGCTTAGGAGGCTGCTTCCAAGGTGCTGGGTCTCAGGCTGCGAGCCCCGTAACAGAACTTCTCTGCAGTGCAGTAACTCTGTCAGTTCTCTCTGAACCTCTCAATTTGTGGCTGCATACAAAATCTTTCAGTGTTGCACTTGGGCAACCTTGGCTTCTGTGTTGCCTGAGACCAACGTAACCTTTGATTCTTGTTTTGTTTATTAGGATACTGTGGCGCTGATATTAAAGCCTTGTGTGCTGAAGCTGCCCTGTGTGCTTTGCGCCGGCACTATCCTCAGATCTACCAAAGTCGTGAGAAACTGCAGTTAGATGTCGCTTCTATTGAAATAAGAGCAAAGGATTTTGTGGTGGCGATGCAGAAGATTGTTCCAGCTTCACAGAGGGCTGTGGCTTCAGCTGGGCGAGCGCTACCACCTATGTCAAAACCACTGCTGGAAAACACACTAGCAAGAATTTTAGAAGCCTTGCAGGAAGTATTTCCTCACGCAGAGCTTGCGCTAGAGAAGAACCAACAGCAAGGTAGACCAGTAACATCCACTTCTTTCAAATTCTGCCAGAGCAAAAACTTCTGACTGGTGCAACTGACATACACAAACCTCCCAGGCGCGATGACAGTAGAATTCTATCGCGTGCATGTGCACGCCTTTATTTCAGGAATACCGTGCGTAGTTTTTATGCTGGATTCTGCACTGAAGTGCTGGGTGGGAGCTGTGCATGCCTCGCAAAAAGCAGCAGAGAAGGATGCGTTCTGTGCTAGAGCACCCTGTTTCTGACAGCAGCTGAGATGTATCATTTGTAGAGAGGGATTTAAGGCTTCATGTAGGAGAGGCACCTCCTTCAAAACAAATACCTAAATCGGGGGGGAGAAGGGCGTCTTCCCAGGAATGCTTCTAATTCCTGTCTGGAGAATGTCAGGACCACAATACAAATCTAAATGGCTTCAGCTAAATACTGTTTTAGCTCTCATGATTTTTAACCACGTTCTCATCGTTTAGATGTTTGTGGATCACACTGTGCACTTGCATGTGAGCTCCGAATGTTTTAGTAGTGCGTACTCTGGGGCTTGGCTTGCATAGCACATGTGAGTTCACGCTCCTAACTGCATCAGCTGGGATCAAATTTAGTCTGTCTGTTGGTGAGAGCAAATAAATTGTTTAGCTCACTCCACTGCTGATTAGTGGAGATCCCTGAGGAGTTCGGATGCTGATCCCTTGAGAATATCCTACCAGTGTCAACCGCAGTAGAGCTGGGAGACAGGTTTGCGTTGGTAAAAGAGAGGCAGAAATCCACCAGCAAAATAAAAGCAGAGAGGCCGGCGGATTGGTAACTGTGTCCCCTCTCCGCTGTCCGCCTTCCGTTATCTCCCTGCCCGGTGATCTTTGAGGAGCCTTCTTTAGAAGATGGGTTGGTCTGTATGTTCTGACTCGCCAGTCGCAGACAAATGGAAGTCTGCGGCCATCACCTTCACTTAATTCCCCGACTTCCAGTGGGCGAGCCTGCTCCAGAAGGAAGTGGCCTTGTGGAGTTTTTCAGGTGTCTAGGAACTACAGACCTTGTCCGCAGTCATTTTTATTCTAAGGAAGAATCCTCCAAGTTTTCACCGCCAGCGAGATACACCTTAAGCAAATCACGGGATGCAGGACAGCTTTGTAGAGACTTGTGCAGTCTCCTTAGATCTGTGGTAGGATGAACTCTTCAGCAATCAACATGTGCNCTCAAATGAAGAACTACAAGCTAAGGGGGTCTCCAGCACCTACTGAGAAGCTGTATTAATGCAGGAGCCAGATACAGACTATTGAGGAAAGTTAACCAACCTCTCTTGTCTTTCAGACACTTTCCATGATGTTTTAAGAAACGGTGCAGTTGACAGTGATGAGGAATCACCATCAATCTTTGAAGATCAGGCAACACATCAAGTGCCTGGTACACAGCAGAAAACATGCCTCCATTTTAGCAGGTAAAGATTTGTCAGCTGTATGTTTCCATTTGAAAGATGGCTGGGTCTGAAAGCAGTTTTGGTGTGATGGGTGGTAGCTGAAGGAGTAAAATGTGTGCGTGTGCGTTGATCACTATTTGTAAGAAGTAAGTGTGGAGATCCAGCTGGGTGCTAACGTTCTAATGGAGTACATGGCCAGAAACCATCCAAGTGAACGGCCCAGCCCTCTCCTCCGAAGTCAGAGTGGTCCACAGACCATTCTAGCGTGTTGATTTGATCCATGGTATTCCTTGAAAGACTCAAGACCAAAGAAGTGCGCTGTCTGTCCTTTTAACGATAAAAGCTGTATGGATTTGTGTAGCCATCTTTTGCCCTTCTGCCTCCCAAGATCGTTGAAGCATTCGTCAATTCTGTAGCAGAAACAAAATAGAGAAATGGTTTGTTACAACAGCGTGAGAAAAACCTAAACCATGTCTGTGGTTTGTGCCTTTAGCCTCCTAAGCTGATGTTAATCTTTTGACATTTTACTGTGGAAGTCATATAAGCCAAGGGTTGAAGAAATAGAATGTTGTCATCACTGTTGGGTCAGTTCTTTTTCTCAGTATCTATTGCTGTGCTGTCCAGAAAATCTTCTGACGTGCGGAGCTTGAATAGGTCTGTAGGATCTTGGATTTCAGCCAGCAAATGTCCAACAGTATTGTGGTGGAAAAAACAAGTGCTCTTCACAAATGTGTTTCATGCTAGTCAAGCAAGAGGAGTAGGAAATGAATACACGCTTCAAAGATTAAGCAGTTAGAATTTCTGACTGAATAGATATAAATCTTCTGCCTATTTAGAGTACTGCTCAAATTCAACCAATCCATTTGTGTACTTCTTCAGATACAGCAAGCGTGTTTCAGTGCCCACGGTGATTTTTCTCTAGAAATGTTGTTCTGCTCCTTNCNTCCCACTAGCTCCATGGCCAAATTTGAGCTACACTTGACAGGTGTAGAGATCTCACAGTTACTTCAGCTCACGACCTACTGAAAATTGGTGTGTACGGGCGCTGAAGAGATCCAGATTGGTGTGTGTTGAGAGAGAGAGAGAGAGAGTGGTTATTCTTGCCCATCTCAGGCTCCTGACCGCTTGTCGTGTGTGTGTTTAGCTGGACAATCCCCCTGTGTGATTGGAGAGCTGTTACTTCACCCAGGCAGGATTTCTTCGGGGAGGTATGGTACAAGTTTGTAACAAAATGGGCTCTGAGAGTCGTCTGGATATTAATATGGTGCTGGAATATGGAGAGTATTTCAATAGATAGATAGATAGATAGATAGGAAAAACATTTGAAGATCTGTGTGCCTATTGATCACTTCCACTTCATTTTTAGACGTATTTTCTTGTTGTTGTTCTAGAAACGCTTATTACCAGCCAATGTCCTGGAAGCCACGGTTCTTACTAGTTGGAGAGGCAGGATATGGGCAAGCGTCTCATCTGGCACCTGCAGTAATACATGCCCTGGAGAAGTTCCCCGTTTATACGCTAGACCTATCCATTTTGTTTGCTAGCACCACATCACCGGAAGAAACATGTGCACAGGTATNNTTTTTTCTCTCTTTAATGTCATGGGATGAATGAACTGTCTGTAGAGTAAGGAAAAGTCATTGTTCATGGAGTTGGCCTGGTTTGAGTGTGCTGTTAGGTTTAGTCCTGGGAATCCGCTTATCTTCTAGACTGAATGACACCCAGTAAGGATGCTTTACATGCGCATTTTTTCCATTCCAAATGAAACGGTGAGGATGCTGCTAGCAGCTCAGGAAGCTGGGAGGTGCTGCTGATAANCCGCTCTTCATGGGCAAGAAATGCTGCCCATCCTGGTGGGACCCAGCAGGTTGTTTTCCTTGCTTTTTAAGGCTCTGTGCTCCCAGTAGATGGCTGTGCATCAGCCTGACTGCGGGTCAGGCACTTCTGGTAGCCTTCTTTTTTGTTGTATTTCTAAGGCAATCAAGGTTCTGGGGAAAAGAAGTGTTTCTTATCTGAACAATGTACAGCTGGTATTGCTGCAGTATATGCAGTAAATGCATTAAAACTGATGGACCTTTTGTACACGGGTGTGTTTTTCTTAACTAGGAAAAGGAAATCGAAGCAGAATTAGTGCTGTCTTCTTTTTTCCTGTTAGGCAGGAAATGCATTTCCCTGGATGGCATCACTGTATTCAAATATTTTGACCTGTTGTAGCAGCATTTGAGAGCTGTACGAGTAAGGACAGACACATGACATGGCTGGATACTCTTTCTGTCACACAGAGGAGTAATCCCTTTTCTGTTCTGTGATGCTTGCATCTGCGGTCACGTAACTACCACGTCTAGGTCTTGCTGAAGGGTCAGTCTTGTCCTTTCAGGCAGACCACCACACCGGCTGAGTTGTGAGGCTCTCCAGGAGTTATCTTCCTCCTAAGCAGTTTTGAAACCAGGCAGAGATTCAGATCTGACCGATACGTAGGTCCTGTTCTACACGGTTTAGTGTTCTGATCCAAGCTTTCACTTTCCCAGATGATGCGAGACGCTCAAAGAACGACACCAAGCATAATTTACATCCCCCATATCCATTTGTGGTGGGAGGCTGCTGGAATTCCACTCAGACTTACTTTTAGGACACTACTGCAGAACATCCCGACTTCTGCTCCAGTTTTGCTGCTTGCAACATCTGATGTGTGTCACGCAGATCTCCCAGAAGAGGTATTTCTGTCGATACTTTTCTTGCTTTTTTCTTCGACTTCCTGTTAGTGGAGAAATCCTTTAAGCATTGGAGTACGGTGCACTCTTCAGCAAATTCATGCTGGTATTACTCAAGCACCCTCACCAGGTCTCTTCAAATTTCCTTAACCAAAAGAGTGCTGAAAGCGTGTGTCTGAAGTGTTTTCTGAGTCAAGAGATTGGCTTTGACCCAACTTTCTCCCCTTCTCACACCGTCATGCTTCGGAGAGAAATGTCTAAATTGACTTGAGACAGTAATTGCAGTGACCTCAAGGTGGTTCGGTATGTACTTAGTCAGGAATACACGGTGCTTGAAATGGAAATGGGAAAAAGCTATTTGGACCGAAAACATTGTTTCTGAAAAGTGAAAGATATGTTAGCTTAACTTTCTGCAGAAGTTTTTCATGCTGCTAATAAATGCCTTCTCAACTAAGTACTGGAATTCCTTCCAGACCTGATGGTAGTAGAGACTGAAAAATGGGAGTAAAACTTGGAAGTATGCAACTTCAGACACATCATTTGAAGTAATTCATTGAAAAAAGAAAAAACAAAGCCCAGACCAAAAAGCCACCTTACCAAAAGGCCCTGGCACTTGTTTGAAGCCTGCCTCTTCCCTCTGTAGCCGCCATAACGATTGAAACGAAAGGACAGCGAGGCAGGTAAACACAAAATAAGCAGTCTTGGAGGTGGTGACTGTCACCACTTCCTCAGTGTATGATAAGGTCCCTTCTCAGAGCAGCGTGTTCTCTTGAGGTGTTCCTTTGAGAAGATATTTTAATTCACCTTTTGAGGCCAAGAAGATAACTGTTCCCAGTTTGTCTTATCCAGANGTTTATTCAGCTTAACGTAGAGAGATACTGATCTTTTTGGAATAGAATATGAATTTGTGTGGCCTTCTATCTGAAATACATTTTCTCCTCATGCTTTAGATCAAAGAATTGTTTATGAATGCTTATGGACAAGTTTTCAAAATCCAGCTGCCTACCAAGGAAGAAAGAAGAATGTTTTTTGAGGACATCATTATCAATCAAGCTGCTAAAAGTCCTGCGTCAAAAAGCAACGCAGGTGAGGTTATTCCACGTATAAAACTTTGCTAATGGTGACTTAACAGCTAGAAAGTACATGCTTTGGTGGTAATCAATACTTTTTCATATGCTTGTGTCTGAGTACCGTAAGTTGACTAAAAGTTTCAAAATGTGAGGTAAAGCCAGAGGNGATTCATTCCAGATGGTTATGAAGTTCAAGTGCCGTGGTTGCTTTACGGTGTGAGACCCTGGCCTTGACGGCCTAGCTGACTTTTAAAGGCTTCTAAATTGCTACCATGGATGAGGATGGTGGATTTTGAAGGAAGGACTGTTTTCGTAATGTGATGGCTTACTTTTTCTGATATCTCTTTGTAGATAGGTCAAAAAGAAAGCGCAGAATGAACAAAACATCTTCAGGTATTACAGAATCACAGAATCACAGAATCACAGAATAGTAGGGGTTGGAAGGGACCTCTGTGGGTCATCTAGTCCAACCCTCCTGCTGAAGCAGGGTCACCTACAGCAGGCTGCACAGCACCGCGTCCAGGCGGGTCTTGAATATCTCCAGAGAAGGAGACTCCACAACCTCCCTGGGCAGCCTGTTCCAGGGCTCCATCACCCTCAGAGGGAAGAAGTTCTTCCTCATGTTCAGACGGAACTTCCTGT
>Ga0065709_1029476_pt1 | contig 19627 bp, 18 predicted proteins | sample Hoacrofraction14_2_FD_59096 | JGI IMG/M metagenome (GOLD analysis project Ga0065709, IMG submission 59096) | Hoatzin crop microbial communities from Cojedes, Venezuela, sample from fiber fraction 14 v1 | ecosystem: Host-associated > Birds > Digestive system > Esophagus > Crop | place: Venezuela...
ACAGGCGCTGCGGCGCCCGTCAGGGTCTTGGGCCGCGCCGCCAGGAACCAAGCGCGCAGGCCGTTGGTCTTCACGTTTTCGCTCATAGGCTGGCCTGCATGAGGCTGTCGAGGGTGGTTGGGGGAATGATGATTTCGCAGTGGGCGTCGGAGTCGCGGCTCTGAATGAGCAGGCGGAAAGCGGCGCGGGCACGCACCACTTCCTGCATGAGGACGGTCTGGGTGCTGTCGGCGGAGGCAATCATGCGGGCCGCAACGGTCTGCAGCACTTCAGGAAACTCGCTGACCAGGGCAGTTTCGGCCACGCTCTCGTCGTTGACGATGCGCAGGGTGAGGGTGTCGCGCAGGTAGTTCACTTTGGTGAAAGTGAGGCCGTCGCCCAGGGGATGCGGCAGGCGGCGGTTGGCCACGCGGATTTCGCGGTCGAGCGCGGTGCGCAGGTCGGCCAGCGTGTCAACGGGCGGAATGGAATCGCCGTCGGCGGTTTCGGTGACGGGCGGCACGCGGTGGCAGGCCACGAGCAGCAGGAGCAGCAGCGGGAGCAGTTTTTTCACGGGAGAATTGGTGGTTGGGGAAAATGGTTTTGCGAAAGCGAAAAAAAAAGCGCGGAACGGGGTCATTGTTCCCCGTCCGCACTGTCTTTGAGTGGGTTCCATCCCTGCGCCTTAAGGGCGAATTCCTGTCCGTCGCGCGTGACGAGGGCGGTGCCCAGCGAGGGTTCGGTGATGTGCCCAATGAGTTTGATGCCCTCGATTTCCTCAATCTTTTCATGGTCGGAAATGGGCACGGTGAAGAGCAGTTCGTAGTCCTCGCCGCCGTTGAGGGCGCAGGTGGTGACGTTCATGTTGAGTTCCTCGGCCATGACCGCGGTTTGGTAGTCGATGGGGATGCGGTCCTCGTAGATGCGGCACCCCACCCCGCTTTGCGTGCAGATGTGGAGGAGTTCGGAGGAGAGGCCGTCGCTGATGTCCATCATGGCGGTGGGGCGGATGCCGGCGTCGCGGAGTTTCTGGATGATGTCGCGGCGCGCTTCGGGCTTCATCTGGCGCTCGAGCAAGTATTCGCGCCCAGCGAAATCGGGTTGGAACTCCACGCTTTCCATGTTCGTGCCCTTCTGCTTTTGCGCGTCGGCGAGCTGCTGGTAATAGACGGCCTTCTCGCGCTCCAGCAGTTGCAGCCCCATGTAGGCCGCGCCGAGGTCGCCGCTCACGCAGATGAGGTTGGTGGGGCGGGCGCCGCTGCGCAAAATGGCCAGGCCTTTCTCCACCGTGCCGATGCAGGTGATGCTGATGGCGAGGCCAGTGACGGAGGAAGTGGTGTCGCCGCCCACGATGTCCACGTGGTGCTGCTCGCAGGCCAGGCGCAGTCCGGCGAAGAATTCCTCCATGTCTTCCACGCTGAATCGCTTGCCGAGTGCGATGGAGACGGTGATTTGCTTCGGCGTGCCGCCCATGGCATAGACGTCGCTGAAGTTCACCTGCGCCGACTTGTAGCCGAGGTGCTTAAGGGGGATGTAGGTGAGGTCGAAGTGGATGCCCTCCATGAGCATGTCGGTGGTGACGAGCGTCTGCTGCTCGGGGCCGAACTGGAGGACGGCGCAGTCGTCGCCCACGCCCTTCACGGTTTCTTCGTTCTGCAGTTTGATGTCGTCGGTGAGGCGGTGGATGAGGCCGAACTCGCCGAGGGTTGAGATTGATGTCATAGTCTTTGTTTATTTAGTTGCGCAGTGGCAATGTTTCAGATGTTCTGAATGGCGGCCGCTTCAGGCTTTGTGCGCATTTTTCCGGCTCAGCAGCGTGCTGTTTCTGGAGTTTTTCTGCACATAGTCGAGGATGGTCTGGTTGAATTCGCTTGCGCTGTCGTCGAGGAAATCGACCCTGACGGGCAAGGTGTAGAGTTGGTCGGCAAAGGTGAATTTCTGGGTGTTGCAGGCGGTGAGGCGCGCCGCATCCTTCTCAGTGGTGACCACCATCACGCGTTCTGCGCCATGCTTTTGGCACAGTTGCACGAACGTTTGCTCCACCTGCTGGAGGTCGCGGGCGGAGAAATTGTGGTGGTCGGAAAAATGAATGGGGGTGAAATCGCAATATTGCTTCAGGTCGTATTCCATCTGCTGCGGTGAAGCAATGCCGGTGAGCAGCAGTACGTGCTTTCCGCTCTCCTTCAGGCTGCTCAGGGGCAGTTGCTGGTCGGTGCCGAAAGGCTGAAGGTGGCTGTAGCGGAAAGTGGTGAAGAAAAGTTTTTGCCACGGCTGCAGTTGCAGGCTTCGGGCAATGCCGCGCTCCTCCATGGGGGTGATGGTGTCGGGGCACTTGGTCACAATGACGATGTCGGCGCGCTGGCGGCTGCTGGCTGGTTCGCGCAGGCGTCCGGCGGGCAGCAGTTTGTCGAAATAGATGAGGCGATGGTAGTCCATGAGCAGGATGCTCACGCCGGGACTGACGTAGCGGTGCTGGAAGGCGTCGTCGAGGAGGATGACATCGACGGGCGGCTGAACGGTTTCGGCGCACAACTGGCGGATGCCGCGGCAGCGGTTCTTGTCGACGGCGACGAGCGTGGAGGGGAATTTCCGCTTCATCTGAAACGGTTCGTCGCCGATGTCGCGCATGGGCGTCTCGGCCGTGGCGAGGACGTAGCCCGAAGTCTTGCGCTTGTAGCCGCGGCTGAGCACGGCGGTCTGGTGTTTCTGCGAAAGCAGCCTGACGAGGTACTCGGTGTGGGGCGTTTTGCCCGTGCCGCCAGCGGTGATGTTGCCCACGCAAATGACTGGCACGTCGAAACTTTCGCTGTGGAGCACGCCGCAATCGAAGAGCAAATTGCGCACGCCCACGCCCAGTCCGTAGAGCCAGGACAGGGGCGTGAGCCAGTGGCATATTTTAATGTGGTCGCCTTCCATGAGTTTGTGCCGTCAGGAGTTTCGGGATGTCAGAAGAAAATGTATTGGCAAGGCATGATGGCCTGCACGCTGGGGCGGCGGTTAAGGTGGGTAAGCGTGTTCACCAGGTCGTAGTGCTCGCCCAGCGCATCGCGGAGTTTGCGGTCGGCATAACTGCCCGTGGAGGATGCCTCGTCGAGCAACTGCGAAAGGATGTCTTTCTTGGCGGGATAGCAGAGCACGGTGGCGTTCTCCAGACCAGCCAGTTTCTTGGCAGCGGCAATGGCGTCGTCGAGGTTGCCGAGCTGGTCCACCAAACCGATTTTCAGGGCGTGCTCGCCAGTCCACACGCGGCCTTCGCCAATCTGCTTGATGCTGTCCTGCGGCAGATTGCGGCCCTGTGCGCAACGCTTGGTGAAGAGTTCGTAGCCGCGGTCCACGTAGGCCTGCATCTGCTGGCGCTCGCCCTCGGTCATGGGCCGGGTGATGTCGCCGAAATCGGCCATCTGGTTGGTCTTCACGGTCTGCGGATGCACGCCCACCTTCTCGGTGATGAGTTCGCCAGCATTGGGGAACATACCGAAAATGCCGATGCTGCCCGTGAGCGTGGTGGGCTCGGCCACGATGAGGTTGGCACCGCTCGAGATGTAGTATCCGCCGCTGGCGGCATAAGCGCCCATGGACACCACGACGGGTTTCTTGGCCTTCACCATCTCCACGGCGTGCCAAATCTGCTCGCTGGCGTAAGCGCTGCCGCCGGGGGAATTGACGCGCAGCACAACGGCTTGCACATCGTCGTCATCTGCCAGTTTGAGGAGGTCGTCAACGGTCGTGCTGCCCACGATTTCGGCGCCGCCAGAGAGACCCGAAGCGGCCTGCTCCACGATGTTTCCGTTGGCGTAGTACACGGCAACAGTCTTGCCGCTCGTGCCCTTGGGCTGCTTGGCGGCCACTTGGGCGAGGTCACTAGCCGTGATGGTCTCGTAGTTTTTCGGGCTTTTCACGTCAATCATCCGCGCCAAAACGCCAGGCACTTCGTCGCTATAGGCCAGGCGGTCGGCGAGTTTGGCCTTGACGTAGGCCTGCGCCGGCTGGAAAAGCATGGAGGTGTCGGCCAGAGCATTGAGGGTCTGGGCATCGATGTCGCGCGACTGCCCTACTTCGGTCACGAGTTGGTTCCAAATTTCGCCGCTGAACGTCTCAATCTGCTCGCGGTTGGCGTCGCTCATTTCGTTCATCAGATAGGGTTCCACGGCCGACTTATAGGTGCCGACTTTCACCACTTGCATCTGCACGCCGAGTTTGTCGAGCAGGTCTTTGTAGTAAACGGTTTGCACGGCCATGCCCTTCCAGTCAATCATGCCTTCGGGATTGACGAGCAGGCTGTCGGCCACGGAGCAAACGTAGTAGGCGCCTTGGGTGAATACGTCGCCGTAGGCCAGGATGGGTTTGCCGCTCTCCTTGAAACTGACGAGTGCCTGACGCAGTTCCTGCAGTTGCGCCACGGATGCGCCGGCAAAACTGCTGGTCTCGATGTAGATGGCCTTCACGCGGTCGTTTTCCTTGGCGTTGCGCACGGCGCGCAGCAGGTTGTCCAGGCCCATTTGGTCTTGGTTCACTGCGCCGAGCAGGGCGGAAAGCGGACTCTCTTCGGCGCGCTCACTGATGCTGCCGTTGAGTTTGAGCACCATCACGGCGTTTTTCGGCACGCTCACGGTGCCGCTCGAAGCCATTCCGATGACGGAAATGACGGTGAAGAACAGGCAGATGATGGAGCAAACGAGAATGCCCACCACGGTGGCTGCCACATATTTCAGGAAATTGCCCATAGCGGTGTGTTTTGTCTGGGGTTAGGGATGTTCTTTTTGGTGAAAAATGCCGATGTCTTCTCGTGCAAGCGAAGCGAAATGGCGGTTATTTGCAATATTTGGCGTATTCGCAAGCGGCAAGCAGCCAGGCGCCAGTGCCGAAGGGTGCCTGCGAATGGGCGTCAACGGTGCGGGTGGGGTCGGGCTTTTCGCCGATGGGCTGCACAAAACCGATGCTTCCGTCGCTCTGCAGGGCGATTTCGCTCAGGTATTTCCACGCCTTGTCAATCACGGATTTGTACTTCGCCGCAGGCAAAATGCCGTTGTTCACGCCCCACAGCAGGCCGTAGGCGAAGAAGGCGGTGCCGCTGGTTTCGTAGCCCGGCGCGTCGTCCTCGCACAGCATGGAGCGGCTCCAGTAGCCCTCGGCCTGCTGGCAGCGCGCCACGCCCTCGGCCAGTTGCTTGAAGCGGTCGAGATAGAACGCGCGATACTTGGAGTCTTTGGGCAAATCCTGCAGCACTTTGGCCAGGCCAGCCAGCACCCAGCCGTCGCCGCGTGCCCAGAAACTCTTGCCGCCGTTGCAGGCCGTCGTCACTTTCGGGTAAACATATTTGCCGTCGCGGTAGTAGAGCTGCGCCTCTTTGTCGAAGAGCAGTTCGTCGGTCCACTTGAAGCACTCATACTGCTTGTCGAGCAGGCGCTGGTCGTGGGTGATGGTGTAGAGTTTGGTGAAGATGGGCATGCCCATGTAGAGGGCATCGGCCCACCACCAGAAGTCCACGTCGGGCATCGTGGCCTGGCGGCACATCACCTCCATGGTGCGGTTCAGGCGGTCGGCGTAGTGGTCTTCTTTGTAGAGGTCGATATAGACCTGGAAGCAAATCTGCCAGTCGGCGAAAAGCACGTGGCGCATGTCCTCGCCATAGGTCTTCCATTCCCACTTGGCGGGGTCGGCCTCGGTGGCGCCTTTCCAGTGGTTGTGGTTGGCAAAGCGCAGCGAATAGTTCAGGTAGTCTTGGTTGCCCGTGAGTTCATAGACCGCCTGATTGCCCGTGAAGTAGGCGGCGTTGTCCCAAAACCCGCGGCACTCGGCCTTGTGGTGGTTTTGCCAGTAAGTGTTCACCTTGTCGATGAGTTCAATGGTTTTCTTGGCAGCGCTGCTCTTCAGGCCGTTGGCCAGCGGCGTGCGCAGTTCTTGTGCCTGAAGCGAAGTGGCGGCCACGAGGGCGGCAGTCAGCAGCAGTTGTTTCAAAGTGCTCATAGTATTTTCTGTTTTTGATTCGTAATTTGCAAAGTTACTCCTTATTATTATTGTTACCAAATTTCAGCCCCAGTTTCTCCGCCAGCGCCTCCATGAAGCGCAGGGCCTCGTCGTGCTCGTTGGCGATTTCGCCGTCGAGGATGGCATCTTTCATCGCGTCCTTCAGCACGCCCACCTCGCGGCAGGGGGGCAGGTGGAAATGCTGCATGATTTCCTCGCCGTCCACGGGCAGTTTCATGTTCCTGATGCGGTCTTTCTCCTCAATGGCCACGAGTTTTTGCTTCACAATCTCGAAGTTGTGGAGGAAACGCTGCTTCTTCACCAGGTTTTTCGACGTGATGTCGGCGGAGCAGAGGGTCATGAGGTCGTCGATGTCGTCGCCCGCCTCAAAAAGCAGGCGGCGCACAGCGGAGTCGGTCACCTCGTCGTCGGCGATGGCGATGGGGCGCATGTGCAGTCCCACGAGTTTCTCCACGTATTTCATGCGCTCGTCCATGGGCAGTTTCAGGCGGCGGAACAGGGGCGCCACCATTTTCTTGCCGATGAATTCGTGGTTGTGGAAGGTCCAGCCGTTCTTGCTGTCCCAGCGCTTGGAGCGGGGCTTGCCAATGTCGTGCAAAAGCGCGGCCCAGCGCAGGTAGAGCCACTTCCACTCGGGCTTCTCCTCGGCCGCCTCGCCGTCTTCCGCCTCGGCCACGTGCCACGCGTCTTTCTCGGGGTCGGCTTGGGCCTTCACCACGTTCTCCAGCACTTCCAGCGTATGATAGAAATTGTCCTTGTGCCCGCGTCCGTTCACGGTTTCCACGCCCTCCAGCGCCGCCACCTCGGGCATAATGAGAGGCAGCAGGCCGCAGCGCTCCAGGTCCATCCAGCCTTTCGACGGGTGGGGCGCGGCCATCATCTTGTTGAGTTCGTCGCAAATGCGCTCGCCGCTGATGATTTTGATGCGCTCGGCATTGTTCTGCAGCGCGTCAAACGTCTCTTCCTCAATGAAAAAGTTGAGTTGCGTGGCAAAGCGGATGCAGCGCAGCATGCGCAGGGGGTCGTCGCTGAAGGTGATGTCGGGGTCGAGGGGCGTGCGGATGATGCCGTCCTCCAGGTCCTCCAACCCGTAGAAGGGGTCAACGAGCTCGCCAAAGCGGTCGCGGTTCAGGCACAGCGCCATGGCGTTGATGGTGAAGTCGCGCCGGTTTTGGTCGTCCTCCAGCGTCCCGTCTTCCACCACGGGCTTACGGCTGCCGCGGTTGTAGCTCTCGCGCCGCGCACCCACGAATTCCACTTCAAGCCCCTCGGGGTGCTCGTCGTCGAAAAGGCGGATTTGGGCCGTGCCGAAATTGCGGTAGTAGGCCACATGCGGGCGCCTGCCGGTGCGCTGCTGCCACCGCTCGGCCACGGCCTGGGCCATGTCCACGCCGCTGCCCACCACCACGCAGTCGATGTCTTTCGACGGGCGCTCCAGAAACAAATCGCGCACCCAGCCGCCAATCACGTAGCACTCCTCCCCGCGGTCGTCGGCGGTCTGCCCGATGACCTCGAAAATGGGGCGCGACAAGCGTTGGCGCAATTCCTCGTCAGTCAAATATCTCATAGTGCAATTTGTCGTTCTTTCATGTGCAAAGTTACAATTTTTTTCAGCGGTTTGCAAGAAAATGGGCGAATATATGGACGGAACGGCCAGAATGACGGGTGTTCCGGCCGCTTTTCATGGATGAATTTTGGGCGTGGGAATTAACAATTAACAATTAACAATTGCAGCGCCTTTTCCGCTCTGCTCATTCCACATTCGTAACTCGTAATTCGTAATTTCAAAGGGCAAGGGCAATTCGCCACGCGCCGCGGCCGCCATGGGCAGTGTATTTCCGCAAGGCACTGCCAACCAGGCGGATAGCCGCACTTCCCTTGCCAAACAGGCGCAGTTTCTGTTCGCCGCATTGCTGCGCGGCGGCAGTGTTTCCCTCGCGCAGCAGCAGGCCCTGCAGGATTTCGTGGCGCAGGCGCAGCGCCCGTTTCAGGCGCTGGGCGAGGCGGTCGGAAATCTGTGCCGCGCAGACGTCGTCGTGGGCTGCGGAAAGGGCGCGCAGCAAGGCCTCGGTCTTGTCGCCAAAAGCGGTGCCGGTGATGCTTTCGGTCTGAGGCAAAATGGTGTGCAGATGGGGCTGCGTGAGCCATTCCACGCGCTGTTCGCCATCCGTCTCCGCGGCAAAACTGAGCAGCAGGCGCAGGCCCAGTTCCCAGTCGTCCCACACGCTCAGCGCCTCGTTCCAGCCGCCCACTTGCCGCAGCCGCGATGTCCTGACGAGCATGGCATGGGTGCCGAGATGGCTGGCCAGCACCTGCGCCACGGGGTCGGCGGTGGGCTGGAACGCCCTGACGCACAGGCCGTTGGCGGTTTGCAGATTGACGGTGAGGGCGAGCAGGTCGATGCTTTCGCTGAGGCGCGGCAGCACGACGCTGAAGAAGCGGTTGTCGAAAAGGTCGTCGCTGTCGAAAAAGTAGGTCCAAGGCGTCTCCGCCACGGCCAGGCCGGCATTTCGCGCACGCGCCGCACCGGCCTCGGGGCAACTGATGCAGCGGATGTCCATGCCGCCGCTGTGCTGGGCCACGAACTCGTCGCACATTTCCCGCGCGCCGTCGGTCGAACCGTTGTCCACCAGCACCCAGTGGGCCTGCGGATGGCTGGCGGCCGCCACGCTCTGCAGGGTCGCTGCCAGCGCGCTTTTGCGGTTGCGGAAGGGAATGACGATGGTAATCATAGGTGCAGGAAATAGCCCAATTTATATATATTGAACGCGCGCAAACTGGGGTTCGTCCCCAAAAGGTTGCGGCGCAAAGGGCGGCGCAGGAGTTTCCAAATCGCCACAAACACGCCTGCCAAGTGCCACTTTCTCAGGCGGTTGGCAGTATTCTCAAGCCGGCTGCCCCCGTCCATCTGCCCTTCGAGCGCCTTCAGCGTGCGCAGCGCCGTCTCCGTCTTTGCGAGGAAGACGGCATTGTCCTCCAAACCCGTATGGATGAGCGGATTGTCGATGTGGAGCAACGGCACGCCGCGCTGGCGAAGAGCCACGCCGAAGAGGGTGTCCTCGTAGCCGTATTGCTGGCATTGCTCGCTGAAGCGGATGGACTGAAACGTGGCCGCCTCCACCAGCAGATTGAAGGTGCTCAGGCGCGCGTAGGGGTCTTTGCTGCGAATGGCCGCAGTGCGCTGCAGGTCAGCGCGTTTCTCATATTTCCAACGCAGCGTGGCGGCGGGGTTGGGATTGGTTTCGGGATGCCTCAGGCTGCCGCAAACCACCTTCGCCTGTCCCGTCTCCGCTGCCTGCGCATAGCGGCTGAGGCTGAAGCCGGGCGGCACGCTGGCGTCGCTGTCCACAAACAGCAGCCACTGCCCGTGGGCGGCGTCGGCCAGGCGGTTGCAGTTGCGCGCCCGGCCCAGGTTCTCCTTCGTGCGCAGCACCGTCACGCCTTCGCTGCCGTCCAACGCTTGGAGCATGGCGAGCGTCCGCTCGTCGGTCGAGCCGTCGTCGCCAATAATCACCTCGACCGGCACTTGCTCGCGCCGCGCCAGGGCCAGCAGGTCGTGCGCCAACTGCCCGCAATCGTCGTTGTAGAGCGGAATGAGGATGGATATCATAGGGATGTTTTTACAGGTTCAACATGCTCGTTCTTCGCCTCGGGGGCGGGCATCTCGTCGAGCGGACGGTCAGTCACGCCCGGAATTTCAAGGTTACGGAGCAGGTCGTTCAGGGCATCGCGCTCATCGCGGGCATGCGGCTCGGTGTGGCGCCACAGGTAGCGCAGCAAAAGGGCGCTGGCAGCGGCGGCGAGGAGCATCACCGCAATGGCCGGAACGGTACCGCCCAGCAGGCCGGTCCACGTGGCTTCGGGCTCGCCCGTCTGCTCCGCGCGAATCATTTGCCAAGCACTGAACGAATTGTTGGCCACGTGGCACACGATGGGGATGACCAAACTGCCTGTGCGATAGAACACTACGGCGAAAATTACTCCGCAGATGGCGGCGAAACGGATTTGGGCCGGGTTCAAATGGACGAGGCCGAAAATGGCGGCGGAGACGGCGATGACCACCCACGGCCGCACACCGCGGTTGAGCAGGGGCTGCATGACGCCGCCGCGGAACACCACCTCCTCGCAAATGGGCCCCACGAGGGCGATGGCGAGCAGGCCGATGGTGCAGTTGCTCATGCCGCTGAAACTCTCCTCCATCACGTTTTTCAGGGGCAGGAAATCGTTGAAAATGCTTGCGGCGAGCAGGCCCAGCAGGGTGCCGCAGATGGCAGCCAGCGCGCCTTTCCAGCAGCAGCCCACGCCCGTGAACGCGCGCCGCAGGTCGAACCGGCGCCAGCCCACGATGGCGGCGGTGGTGAGGACGGACGAAATGAACAGGGTGGTGCCCAGCCACTGCGCCGACACTTCGCCGCTGGGCGTCGTCTTGCCCGGCACGCAAAGGGAAACGAGCAACTGAATGACGAGGTAGATGAGCAGCGCCATCACGGGCATGCGAACGGTTTTGGCGGCTTCCGCCACTTTTTTCAGGTCCATAGGTGTGCGTGTGTTTTTGGTGGATGGATATTTTTCTGACGGTGGGTGGATGTTTTTTGACGGTGGGTGGCAGCGTTTTTGAAGTCGGATGGGTGTTTTTTGAAGTTTCTGCCGCAAATTTACGAAGAATTTTGGAAGTGGCACGCACTGCAGCCCGAAATCTTTGCGCCGAGGGCGCTGACCCGCCGAAAATTTTCCGCTCCATTTCGCCCGAGCCTCCCCACCCTTTCCGCCAAAGAGCCTCTCCGTTTCCGCCGAAAAGTTTTTATGCATTCGCGGCGGTTTTATGCAAAATGGTTCGGGCGAGGGTGGAAAAGGAAGGGGATTTTTTGGGAAAAGGAAGGGCTTCGTTTTCGAAAACGAAGGGCTTCTTTTTGAAAAACGAAGGGCATCGTTTTTTGAGCACGCCAAGGAATTTTTGCAAACAACTCATTTTCAACACGTTGGGTTTTCGCCGCAAAAATCACATTTCGCCGCGGTGGTTTTGCATAATTATTCGGGCGAAATGTGCATAATGTATATTTTGGGGCGTGGGGTGCGGCGGCTTGGGGCGTGGGGTACACCTTATTATATATATAGGCGCGGAGGAGAAATCGTGGGGCGGCGGAGGCGGAAATGTTGTTGTGGCAGGAATAAAAAGCAATGCCCCAGCGCTGGGCGCCGGGGCATGGACAAGTTTGGGCGGATGGTTCCGCTGCTAAGTCAGAGGATGGCGCAGATGCGCTTGGCGTCTTCGCCCTCGTAGATGCGTGCTTCCGTTGCGGGGTGGTACATGAGCTGGCTGAATTTGAGCAGCTGCACGGCCACGAATTGGTGGTCGCTGGACTCGCACATCTCCACTCGGTGTGTGCCGAGCGTGGTCTCGGCGATTTTGCCGACGGACTGGAGTTTCTGGTCGAGCTGGTCGGCGGGGGTTGAGAGGATGGATGTGAGGAGTGCGGCCGTGGTTTCTGAGACGTCGAATGTGCGTGCTTTCACCGCGCTTTTGGTGGGCGCGTAGATTGTTTTGCTTCCGATGCCGAGAAATCCCTTGACGGTTGCAATGCGAGGGTGGGTGGCGATGGCGTGTGCCATCTCCAACTGGCTAACTTTTGTCATGATTGTATCTGTTAAAAGAATTCGTTTTGTGTGATTGTGTGTGTAATTGTGTGTGTAGTTTTTGAAAGAGGGAGCACAATCACTAACGAATGATGTGCCTCAGAGCGATGACGTAGTATTGGCTCGGAGGCATGGGGAGCGCGGCGGGGAATCGTATGCCGTGCTTGTTGCCGAATATGATTTGTGGCAATGAGAATCGGAGTGCGCCGTTGCGATGCAGGGAGAGCGTCTTGGCGAGGTGGCCGGGGGTGGGCAGGAGGCGCAGGCTGCGGGGCGCGGCGAGGCGCGCGAGGGAGACGGCGTCGGTGAGTACGGCCTCTGCGTTGTGGCGCGTGCCGCTCTGCAGGGCGGTTTGGCGGATGGGCGGCACGAGTGGCCGCTGCGAGGGTTGCTCGCAGTGTGCGCTGGCGGCGCCGAGGGTGATGAGCGCCAGGAGGATGATGTGCCGAATCCAGTGTTGCATCGCTTGGTTGTTTTGCGTTTGTTTTCGCGTTGCAAAGTTACGCCTTTTCTGTGAGATTTGCCGTGCGAAAGGGCGGAAATCGGCATTTTGGAGTGTTAAATTTTCATAAAAATGCGTTTTTTGGAAGAATTTTGGGGCTGTGGGGAAAGTTTTTTCGCGAAAAAAATTGTGGGTTGGAGAAAAAGCCGTACCTTTGCAGCGAAAATACACAGGCACCCCCGAAGTGCCGTTCAGCGTGTGGATAGCGCCGCCTATTAGCCGGGCACGTGGTCCGTGAATCGCCGAATGCGTGGTTTCTTGTGCAAGCGTGAGCGTTGCTCCGTTTGGATGAGCGCATTTTTTTGCGCATATACTTTCCTCGCGCACGGGAACCATTAAGAAATTAAGTTAAACAGAATCAACTCAAAACAAAACGTTAAGAAAGCAATGAACACGCTTAGTTACAAGACACATTTCGCTACGCCTGAAGAGGCTAAGAAAGAGTGGGTTGTGGTTGACGCCACGGACCAGGTTGTGGGCCGTCTGTGCTCGAAAGTGGCCAAGATTCTTCGCGGCAAGTACAAGCCCTGCTTCACTCCGAACCAAGATTGCGGCGACAATGTCATCATCATCAACGCATCGAAAATCCAGTTCACTGGCGCTAAGTGGACTGACAAGCAGTATCTCACCTTCTCTGGCTACCCCGGCGGCCAGCACAAGATGAATCCTCAGGAACTGGCCAAGAAGCCTCATGGCTACGAGCGCATCCTGCGCCACGCCGTGAAGGGCATGCTGCCCAAGGGCCACCTGGGCGCCAAGCTCCTGAAGAATCTCTACATCTACGACGATGCAGAGCACAAGCAAGAGGCACAACAGCCGAAATCGATTGATATTAACGCCCTTAAATAAGTAGAAGCATGGAACAAATCAATGCACTGGGACGCCGCAAAAGCGCTGTTGCCCGCGTATATCTCACCGAAGGAACCGGCAAGATTATCATCAATAAACGTGAACTCAAGGAGTATTTCCCCAGCGAACTCGTGCAGTTTGTGGTGAAGCAGCCGCTCACCCTGCTCGACGTGCTCGAGAAGTATGACATCAAAGCAACCCTCCGCGGCGGCGGCTACACTGGCCAGAGCCAGGCTCTGCGCCTCGCCATTGCCCGCGCACTCGTGAAAATCAATGCTGAAGACAAGTCGGCACTGCGCAAGGAAGGCTTCATGACACGCGACTCCCGCGAAGTGGAGCGCAAGAAACCAGGACGTCCCAAAGCACGCCGCCGCTTCCAGTTCAGCAAGCGTTAAACCTTGTTTAGCATCTAAACCCGGAAGACTCTCCGCATCTTGCCCCACCGCTTGGGCACTGCCCCGCCCCGCTGAGGGAACGGACCTTTGGCAGCGCGCGAGACTACTCCACGGGTTGAGTTTCAAAAGAATTTCGTAAACTTAAAAAAGAAAGTAAACAATTATGTCAAGACTCACATTCGACCAACTGCTTGAGGCCGGCGCACACTTCGGCCACATGAAACGCAAATGGAATCCTTCCATGGCGCCCTACATCTTCATGGAGCGCAACGGCATCCACATCATCGACCTGCACAAGACCGTGGCCAAGGTGGACGACGCCGCTGACGCACTCAAGCAAATCGCCAAGAGCGGCAAGCGCGTGCTCTTCGTGGCCACCAAGAAGCAGGCCAAGGACGTGGTTGCCGAAAAGGCAGCAGCATGCGGAATGCCCTACGTCATCGAACGCTGGCCGGGCGGCATGCTCACCAACTTCCCCACCATCCGCAAGGCAGTGAAGAAGATGGCCAACATCGACAAGATGCTCGCTGACGGCACCTACGACAAGCTGTCCAAGCGCGAGAACCTGCAAATTCGCCGCAAGCGCGAGAAACTGGAGAAGAACCTCGGCTCCATCGCCGACCTCACCCGCCTGCCCAGCGCACTCTTCGTGGTGGACGTGCTGAAGGAGAAAATCGCAGTGAGCGAAGCCAAGCGCCTCGGAATCCCCGTGTTCGCCATCGTGGACACCAACTCCGACCCCAACGACATCGACTACGTAATCCCCGCTAACGACGACAGCACCAAGGCCATTGAACTCATCATGGACGCTTGCTCCAAGGCCATCAACGAAGGACTGGAGGAGCGCAAGGCCGAGAAGGTGGACATGGAAGAGGCTGGCGAAGGCGAAGAGAAGGCTGAAAAGCCCGCACGCAAGCGCATTGCCCGTGCACGCGCCGAAAAGCCCGCTGCCGAAGCACCCGCTGAGGCACCCGCCGCTGAAGCCGCTCCCGCCGAGGCTCCTGCCGAGAGCGAGGAAGCAAAAACGGAAGAATAAATTTTTCACCACTTAAAACAGAAAGACTATCATTATGGCAATCACATTGCAAGACATAAACGCGCTTCGCCAGAAGACTCAGGCCGGACTGATGGACTGCAAGAAGGCTCTCACCGAAGCCAATGGCGACATGGAAGTGGCTATGGAAATCCTCCGCAAGAAGGGCCAGCTCGTAGCCGCTAAGCGCAGCGACCGCGAAGCCAGCGAAGGCTGCGTGCTCGCAAGAGTTGACGGCAACTTCGGCGCCCTGCTCGCCCTGAAGTGCGAAACCGACTTCGTGGCCAAGAACGCTGATTTCGTGGCACTGACCAACAAAATCATGGACGCTGCCATGGCCGCTCACTGCAAGACCCTCGACGAGGTGAAGGCACTCGACATCGACGGCCAGACCGCTGCCGACGCCGTGACCGAGCGCTCGGGCGTCACTGGCGAAAAGATGGAACTCGACGGCTATGCCACCGTGGAAGGCGAGAAAGTCGTTGCCTACAACCACATGTCGCAGAACTTCCTCTGCACGCTCGTGGCCTTCAACAAGGACTGCGACGAGGAAGTGGCCAAGGGCGTGGCTATGCAAGTAGCCGCCATGGCACCTGTGGCGCTCGACCAGGCACACGTTTCCGAGGAAATGAAAGCCGCCGAGCTCAAGGCCGCCGTTGACAAGACCATCGAAGACCAAGTGAAGAAGGCCGTGGAGAACGCCCTGCAGAAGAAGGGCTTCAACCTCTACATCGCCGAGAACGAGGAGCACATCAACGAAGGCATCATGAAGGGCAACATCACTGAGGCTCAGGCACAGGAAATCCGCGAGCTGAAGGAGAAAGTTGACGCCGACACCCGCGCCACGCTGCCGCAGGAGCGCATCAACATGATTGCTCAGGGCCGCCTCAGCAAGTTCTTCAAGGAGAGCTGCCTCCTCGAGCAGGCCTACATCGACGACAACAAGGTAAGCGTCGCACAGTATCTGCAGAAAGCCGACAAGGAACTCACCGTTGTTGACTTCAAGCGTTACAACCTGCGCGCTGAATAATTGCACGCGACAAAAGCAAATTTAATCCAACTGAAAAGGCATCTGGCGATGAACCAGATGCCTTTTTTGTATGCCGATATCGCAGTGGAAATGCCTTTCGCGAGGCGAAAATGCTGCGAAAATGCTGCCGTTGCACGGGCATTTCCTTGCAGCAGCAACGCGGACTATTGCGCGGCCTCGTAGATTTTTCGGGTGAGCGTGCGGTCGAGCTTCACGTAGTTGCCAATCGGCTCGCCCTTCGTGCGGTGCAAGTTCTCCACCAGCACGTCGAAGTCGGGATGCTCAATGCCCAGTTCGCTGAGCGTGATGGGCAGGCCCAGGCCCTTCCAGTACTGGCGCAGGCGGCTGATGCCCTCGGCAATGACCTGCTCGTCCGTCCAGTTCGGCTCATGCACGCCGAGCACGCGCTTCGCCAGTTGCAGCGGCTTTTGCGGATTGATGGCGGAAACCACCGTGAGCCAGGCAGGGAAAATCACCGCCAGACCAGCGCCGTGCGTCACGCCGTAGAGCGCGCTGAGCTCATGCTCCATGAAGTGCGACGCCCAGTCCTCCACGCGTCCCGTGCCGCAGATGCCGTTGTGGGCCAGCGTTCCGGCCCACATGACGTTGGCCCGCGCCTCGTAGTCCTCGGGGAAGGCAATGACGCGGCGCCCCTGCTCCATAATGCTCTTCAGCAGCCCCTCGCTGATGCGGTCGGTCACGCTGTTTTCGGGCGTATTCGTGAAGTAGCGCTCAAAGATGTGCACCATCATGTCGCACACGCCGCAGGCCGTTTGGTAGGGCGGAAGCGTGAACGTGAGCTCGGGGTTCATCACGGAGAACACGGGGCGCAGGTGCTCCGGGCAGCGCAGCGAGATTTTCTGGCCCGTCTGCGTGTTGGTGATGACCGTGTTGCCGCTTCCCTCACTGCCCGCGGCGGGGATGGTGAGGACGGTGGCCACGGGCAAGGCCTTCTGAATGAACGCTTTCTGGATGTAGAAATCCCAGAAATCGCCGTCGTAGCAGGCGCCGGCGGCAATGGCCTTCGCGGTGTCGATGACGCTTCCGCCGCCCACGGCGAGCAGGAAGTCGTAGCCTTCGCGGCGCACCAGCTCAATGCCTTCGCGCACCAGTCCGTCTTCGGGATTGGGCTTCACGCCGGCAAGCTCGCCGAAGGGCAGGCCTTCCGCGGTGAGCGTTGCCTTCACGCGGTCGAGCAGGCCGCTGCGCACCACGCTTCCCTTGCCATAGACGATGAGCACGCGCGTGGCGCCATATTTGCGGCAGAGCGCACCCGTCTCCTTTTCAGTTCCTTTGCCAAACACGTAGTTGGTGCTGGCGCAAAAAGTGAAGTTCTCCATAATAATATAATGTGTGCGGATTTGGCGGAATTACTCCTCGTTGCGGCCCAGGCGCTTGCGCTCCAGGTGGTCGAGAATGATTTTGCGCATGCGCATGGACTTCGGCGTAACCTCCACATATTCATCCTCTTTGATGTATTCCAGCGCCTCCTCCAGGGAGAGTTGCACGGGCGGAATGATGTGGGCTTTCTCGTCGCTGCCCGAAGCGCGCGTGTTGGTGAGCTGCTTGGTCTTCGTCACGTTGATGACGAGGTCTTTCTCGTGCACATGCTCGCCCACCACTTGGCCGCCGTAAACCGTTTCCTGCGGGGCGACGAAGAACTTTCCGCGGTCCTGCAGGTGGTCGATGGCGTAGGCCACGGCCACTCCGCTGTCCATGGAAATCATGCTGCCGTTGGTGCGGCGCTGAATGTCGCCCTTGTAGGGTTGGTAGTTCTTGTAGCGGTGCGCCATGATGGCCTCGCCCTGCGAAGCAGTCAAGATGTTGGTTCTCAGGCCGATGATGCCGCGCGAAGGGATTTCGAACTCAATGTTCACGCGGTCGCCCTGGCTTTCCATGGACGTCATTTCGCCCTTGCGGCGCGTCACCATGTCAATCATTTTCGACGAGAATTCCTGCGGCACATTGATGGTGAGTTCCTCAATGGGCTCGCACTTCTGGCCGTTGATTTCCTTGAAAATCACCTGCGGCTGTCCCACCTGCAGCTCGTAGCCCTCGCGGCGCATGGTCTCGATGAGCACGGAGAGGTGTAGCACGCCGCGTCCGCTCACAATCCAGGCGTCGGTGCTGCCGGGCTTGGGCTCCACGCGCAGTGCCAGGTTCTTCTCCAGCTCGCGCTGCAGTCGCTCGGCAATGTGGCGGCTGGTGCAGAACTTGCCTTCCTTGCCGAAGAGCGGCGAGTTGTTGATGGTGAAGAGCATGGACATGGTGGGCTCGTCGATGGAGATGGTGGGCAGGGCTTCGGGCGCCTCTGCGTCGCAGATGGTGTCGCCGATTTCGAAGTTGCTCAGGCCGATGACTGCGCAGATGTCGCCGCTCGAAACGGCGTCGATGGTATGGTGTCCCATGCCCTCAAACGTGTGCAGCTCCTTGATTTTTGTCCGCTCCTGCGTGCCGTCGCGGTGCACGATGGTCACGGGCATGCCGTTGCGCAGCGTTCCGCGGTGCACGCGTCCCACGGCGATGCGGCCCGTGTAGGTGCTGTAGTCGAGCGAAGTGATGAGCATCTGCGGCGTTCCGTCGAGCTGCACGGGCGCGGGAATGGTGTTGATGATGGTGTCGAGCAGGTAAGTGATGTCCTGCGTCGGCGTCTTCCAGTCGGCGCCCATCCATCCCTGCTTGGCGGAGCCATAGACCACGGGGAAGTCGAGCTGCTCCTCGGTGGCGTTGAGCTCGCACATGAGGTCGAACACCATCTCGTAAACCTCCTCGGGGCGGCAGTTGGGCTTATCCACCTTGTTGACCACCACGACGGGCTTGAGGCCGATTTCGAGCGCCTTTTGCAGCACGAAACGGGTCTGCGGCATGGGGCCTTCGAAGGCATCGACGAGCAAGATGCAGCCGTCTGCCATGTTGAGCACGCGCTCCACTTCGCCGCCGAAGTCGCTGTGTCCCGGAGTGTCAATCACGTTGATTTTCACGCCCTTATAGTTGATGCTTACATTCTTTGAAAGGATGGTGATGCCGCGTTCGCGCTCCAGCTCGTTGTTGTCGAGGATGAGCTCGCCCGTTTGCTGATTGTCGCGGAAGAGATGTCCTGCCATCAGCATCTTGTCCACGAGCGTCGTCTTGCCGTGGTCCACGTGTGCAATGATTGCGATGTTTCTGATATCCATACTTAAATGTGCCTTAAAAAATTCTTTCTACCTTAAAATCAGGTGCAAAGTTACGATTTTTTATTGAAAAAAGTTTGTAATTCAGAAATTTGTTGTACCTTTGCACTCGCTTTCGATGAAAGCACCAACAAAATCAATCATTCAACAAACAAAATTCACACTTATGTACTTAGATTCAGCTAAGAAGCAAGAAATCTTTAGCAAGTACGGAAAGTCTAACACGGATACTGGCTCATGCGAAAGCCAGATTGCCTTGTTTTCCTACCGTATTAGCCGGTTGACCGAGCACATGAAGGCCAATCACAAAGATTATAGCACGAACCGCGCCTTGGTACATCTCGTGGGCCAGCGCCGCCGCCTCCTCTCCTACCTCAAGGAGAAGGACATCGAGCGCTACCGCGCCATCATCAAGGCACTCGGCCTGCGCAAGTAATTGCACAGCGCGCCGAAAACAAACGCGACATCCGCAAGGGTGCCGCGTTTTTTCATTCCTACAAGCCGCGGGGGGGAAATTAACAATTAACAATTAACAATTAACAATTGCTGCGCCGGTTGCGGCTCCGCCGCGCCATTTCCACGCTGCATAAAGTGCATTGCATACAGTGCATAAAACTGCCGCCGCCCCACCCCATTCCACATTCGTCACTCGCAACTCGTCATTTCGAAGGGCATCTTTTTGCAAAACGAAGGTCTTCTTTTTCGAAAACGAAGCGCTTCTTTTTGCAAAACGAAGGGCATCGTTTTTTGCTCACTCCGAACACTGTTGATAATCAAGCGATTGCGATTTCCGCCTTTTGGCGCGAATTTTCCGCCCTGCGCCGCGGCGAAAATATGCAGTTTTCTGCATAAAGCGGCCGATGCGCCGAAAAACATGCATTGCAAAACTATCGGCTTTTACTTCTAAGCGGCGCAGCCGCTGATAGCTTCTTTAACTTCTCTAACTTCCAAAGTGGCAGAGCGAAAGGCCCAAAATCTCGCCTATTATATATTAAATAAGGTGAAAAAGCGGAAAAAGTGGGGAAATGTCAGGAAAAATTGCTA
>Ga0065709_1006181_pt1 | contig 19626 bp, 14 predicted proteins | sample Hoacrofraction14_2_FD_59096 | JGI IMG/M metagenome (GOLD analysis project Ga0065709, IMG submission 59096) | Hoatzin crop microbial communities from Cojedes, Venezuela, sample from fiber fraction 14 v1 | ecosystem: Host-associated > Birds > Digestive system > Esophagus > Crop | place: Venezuela...
TTGAGTGCACGAGGTCGTTGATGCGCGTGTAGGTGTCCTTCTTCAGCTGGAGCGCCTTGCGCGCGCCGTCCAGGTAGATCTCGCCGGCGGGGGTGGTGTGCCAGTCGGTGCGCGAGCGGTGAAAGAGCCTGCAGCCCAGCTCCTTCTCGAGCTTGAGCAGCTGCTGGTTGAGGGCCGACTGGCTGATGTAGAGCTTCTCGGCCGCGTGCGAGATGTTCTTCTCGCGGTCGATCATGAGGATGTACTCGAGCTGCTTGAAGTCCACGCGCGCCTCCCGTTGCGGGCTCGTCCTGGCGGTTATGCACAGTCTAGCACGGTGTCCGCACAAGTAGTTGTTTTGCTTAGAGAAGTAGTGAATCTAAGTGTTTTACAGAAGAGTTTACGCACTACATACTGGACTTACGGACGAAAGCAACGTCCGCGGAGAAGAGCAAACAGCTCGCACGCACAGGCACTGACGACAAAGGGCAAGGCGCAAGAGAGGAGCACGCAATGGTACCCAAGGTCGAACGCATGGAGGTCTACCCGGTGGCAGGAAGGGACTGCATGGAGCTGAACCTCAGCGGCGCGCACGCACCGTGGTTCACCCGCAACATCGTCCTGCTGTATGCCGACAACGGAACGGTTGGCTGCGGTGAGGTCCCCGGCGGCCAGAAGATCACCAACGCCCTCGAGGAGGTCAAGCAGTTTGTGGAGGGCTCCCGCGTGGCCGACTACCGCAACACGCTCCTCAAGGTGAAGAACTACCTCGACTCCAAGGGCGAGGAGGACGTCCGCGGCAACCAGACGTTTGACCTGCGCACCGGCGTGCACGTGCTCACCGCCATCGAGGCCCCCATGCTCGACCTGCTGGGCCAGTTCCTCGAGATGCCCGTGGCCTCCCTGCTGGGCGAGGGCCAGCAGCGCGACAAGGTCCGCGTGCTTGGCTATCTCTTCTTCGTGGGCGACATCAACAAGACCGACCTCGACTACTACACCGAGGACGACAGCGACTGCGACTGGTACCGCCTGCGCCACCACGAGGCCCTCGACGCCGACTCCATCGTCGCCTTTGCCAAGGCCACCAAGGAGAAGTACGGCTTTGAGGACTTCAAGCTCAAGGGTGGCGTCCTCCCCGGCAACGAGGAGATGGACTGCATCCGCGCCCTCAAGGAGGCCTTCCCCGAGAGCCGCATGGACCTCGACCCCAACGGCGGCTGGACCCTCGAACAGGCCTGCGAGTACGTCAAGGGCATGCAGGGCATCCTGACCTACTGCGAGGACCCCTGCGGCGCCGAGGGCGTGTATTCCGGCCGCGAGATCATGAGCGAGTTCCGTCGTCGCACGGGCTTCCCCACGGCCACCAACATGATCGCCACCGACTGGCGCGAGATCGGCCACTCCCTGGAGTCCCAGTCCGTCGACATCGTCCTTGCCGACCCGCACTTCTGGACCATGCAGGGCTCCGTGCGCGTCGCCCAGATGTGCCACTCCTTCGGCTACACCTGGGGCAGCCACTCCAACAACCACTTTGACATCTCGCTGGCCATGATGACGCACGTGGGTGCTGCGGTGCCGGGCTTCTACAACGCGCTCGACACGCACTGGATCTGGCAGGAGGGCATCGAGCGCCTGACCAAGGAGCCGCTGCAGATCGTTGACGGCTGCATTGCCGTGCCCGACAAGCCGGGCCTGGGCATCGAGCCCGACATCGACCAGATCAAGAAGGCCAACCAGATCTACAACGAGAAGTGCCTGGGCGCCCGCAACGACGCGCTGGTCATGCAGTACCTCATCCCGGGCTGGGAGTTTGACCCCAAGCGCCCCTGCCTCGTCCGCTAGCAGCCTGCCTGCGGGCACGGGCTGCATGGCCCACGCACGGAACCACGGCCGCCTCGCATGCCGCGAAGGCGGGGCGGCCTCCTAGAAACCACCAACCTGCGGGAGGAAAACACCAATGGACGTATCGGCAACTCAAATGATTCTTGGCCTGGTCATCGGCATCGCCGTGATGATCTTCCTGGTCATGAAGACCAAGGTCCACACCTTCATCGCGCTGCTTCTGGCGGCCCTTATCGCCGGCCTCATCGGCGGCATGCCCATCAACAACATCACCAATGCCGACGGCACCACCACCACGGGCGTCATCTCGGCCATCACCGCCGGCTTTGGCAACACGCTCGCCAGCACCGGCATCATCATCGGCCTCGGCGTCATGATGGGCGGCATCCTCGAGAAGTCGGGAGCCGCCGAGCAGCTGGCCTTCACCTTCATCAAGAAGCTTGGCCAGAAGCACACCGAGTGGGCGCTTGCCATCACCGGCTGGTTCGTGGCCATCCCCGTCTTTGCCGACTCGGCCATCGTCATCTTTGCGCCGCTGGTGAAGGCCATGTCGTCCGTCACGGGCATCTCGGTGGTCACCCTTGCCCTGGCCCTTGCCTGCGGCCTGCAGCTCACGCACTGCCTGGTGCCGCCCACGCCCGGCCCCCTCACGGCCGCCGGCCTGCTGGGCGTTGACGTGGGCCAGGTCATCGCGCTTGGCGCCCTGATCTCCATCCCCATGCTCATCGCCGTCATGCCCTACGTGAAGTACATCGGCAAGAAGATCTACCAGGTGCCCAACGAGGAGGGCGGCTTCGACCGCAAGGAGTTCAAGCAGGAGTACATCAAGTCGATGGACCAGGTCGAGGCCCTCATCGGCGAGCGTCAGCTGCCCGGCTTCGCCATCAGCATGGCCCCCATCGTCGTCCCCGTCATCCTGATCTTCATCAAGACCTTCTGGGACATGTACAAGGCCGCCAACGCGGCTGTCGCCGGCGGCATGCTCGACAACGTCATCAGCCTCTTTGGCTCGCCCGTCATCGCCCTCACCATCGGCACCCTCATCGCCATCTACGGCCTCGTCGCCAAGCGCGACACCAAGGAGGTCCTCAAGATGATGGATGACGCCATCAAGGACACCGGCATCATCATGCTCATCACGGGCGCTGGCGGCTCGTTGGGCAACGTCATCAAGGTTGCCGGCATCGGTGACGCCCTTGGCCAGGCCATCGCCGCCACCCCGCTGCCCGCCATCCTCATCCCGTTCATCATCGCCGCAGCCATGCGCCTTGCCCTGGGCAGCGCCACCGTCGCCATCACCACCGCCGCCTCACTCTCGGCCGGCCTGCTCGGCACCATCTCGGTGTCTCCTCTGCTCATGGCCATCTCGTCCTGCGTCGGTGCCATCTCGTTCTCGTACTTCAACGACTCGGGCTTTTGGGTCTGGAACGGCATGTTTGGCGTGAGCGAGCTCAAGGACCAGGTCCGATGCAAGACGGCCGTCTCGCTCATCATGGCCGGCGTGGGCATCGTCGAGCTGCTCATCCTGGGCATCTTCCTGCACTAGTCCGCACGTCTCGCACCACCCGCACCACCCGCACTACCCGCACGACTTTCGGTAACCCGCGCTACCCTATGCGTAGCGTCCAACCAACACGGACGGCCCTTCTCGCCGCCCACACAAGGAGGTAATCATGAAGGTAGGATTCATTGGCCTTGGCATCATGGGCAAGCCTATGAGCAAGAACCTCATCAAGGCAGGCTACGAGCTGGTCGTCAACGATCACAACCAGGCCGCCGTGGACGAGCTCGTGGAGCTGGGCGCCGAGGCCGCTGCCAACGGTGCCGACGTGGCCACCAAGGCCGACGTCATCATCACCATGCTTCCCAACTCGCCGCACGTCCGCAGCGTCTGCCTGGGCGAGGGCGGCATCGCCGAGACCGGCACCAGCAAGACCGTCGTCATCGACATGTCCTCCATCGACCCGGTGGAGTCCAAGAAGATCGCGGCCGACCTTGCCGAGAAGGGCATCGACATGCTCGACTGCCCCGTCTCGGGCGGCGAGCCCAAGGCCATCGACGGCACGCTGTCGGTCATGTGCGGCGGCAAGAAGGAGACCTGGGACAAGTACTATGACCTGCTCAAGTGCATGGCCGGCTCCGTCGTCTACGTTGGCCCCATCGGCTCCGGCAACGTGGCCAAGCTCGCCAACCAGATGATCGTGGCCACCAACATCGGCGCCGTGGCCGAGGCCCTGACCTTTGCCAAGAAGGCCGGCACCGACCCCGAGCTCGTGTACCAGGCCATCCGCGGCGGCCTCGCCGGCTCCACCGTCATGGACGCCAAGGCCCCGATGATGCTCGAGGGCAACTACAAGCCCGGCTTCCGCATTGACCTGCACATCAAGGACATGACCAACGTCCTCAACGCCGCGCACGCCATCAACATGCCCGTGCCTCTGGCCGCGCACATGATGGAGGTCATGCAGGAGCTCAAGAACCATGACGAGGGCGGCTGCGACCACGACGACATCGTGCGCTACTACGAGCGCATGACGGGCGTCTCGATCGTCAAGGAGTAACTGTCATCACTGGCCGGGGCCGCCGCGCGTGGCCTCGGCTCTTCTCGCCAGTTGAGCCTGGCAGAAAGAGGCGGTCATGAACACCGACTACATTAGGGGCGTCATCGTCCCCATCATCACGGTCATCGACGAGGACGAGAAGATCGACGAGGCCGGCATGCGCGACCAGGTGGAGTACTGCATCCAGGGCGGCCTCCAGGGCATCCTGGCCTTTGGCTCCAACGGTGAGTTCTACCAGATCGAGGAAGACGAGATGCAGCGCGGCTTCCAGATCATGGTCGACCAGGCGGCTGGTCGCGTGCCCGTGTACTTTGGCATCGGCGCCATCAACACCAAGAAGTGCGTGCGTCTGGCCCAGTGGGCGGCAGAGAACGGCGCGGCGGGCATCAGCGTGCTGCAGCCGATGTTCCTCAAGCCCACCGAGGAGGAGCTCTTCCGCCACTTCAAGGCCATCGCCGACGCCGTGCCCACCACGCCCGTGCTGTTGTACAACAACCCCGGTCGCACCGGCTACACCCTGAGCGGCAACCTGGTGGAGCGCCTGGCGCACGAGGTCACCAACATCGTGGGCATGAAGGACACCTCGGGCGACATGACCCAGACCGAGGAGTTCATCCGCCGCAACCGCGACGTGGACTTCAAGGTCTTCGGCGGCAAGGACACCCTGCTGTACCTGAGCATGTGCGTGGGCGCCGTGGGTGGCGTCTGCACGGCGGGCAACTTCATGCCCGAGCTCATCGAGGACGTCTACCAGAAGTTCGAGGCGGGCGACATCGAGGGCTCCAAGGAGGCCCAGTTCAAGCTCAACCCGGTGCGCCTTGCCATGGACGTGGCGAGCTTCCCGGTGGCGGCCAAGGACATGGCGATCCTCCGCGGCAACAAGGCGGGCGACCCGTACCTGCCGAGCCTGCCCACCACCGACCCGGCCAAGGTGGACCTCTTCAAGAAGGTCATGACCGAGGCGGGCCTCATCTAAGGAACGTCGAGAAGGGCGGGGCTGCCTCGTGGCGGTCCTGCCCCCTTGCATGCGGGTATCGTGGACGCCTTATCGGGGGCGCTCTAGTTGGGAGAGGTGCGCACATGGACGCCAACAAGTACTACCTCAAGATCGAGGAAGAGGACAACGTCGGCATCGCGCTGGCCGACCTCCCCGCGGGCACCGAGGTCGCCCCGGGCGTCGTCACGCAGACGGACGTGCCGCAGGCGCACAAGATCGCGCTTGTGCACATCGCCAAGGGCGAGCCCGTCATCCGCTACGGCGTGTGCCTGGGCTACGTGCTTAAGGACACCCCCGCCGGCACGTGGATCGGCGAGCACTCGCTGGAGCTGCCGGCAAGCCCGTCGCTCGACAACCTTGCCTGGGGCACCAACATCGTGCCTGCGAGCGAGCTGCCCGATCCGCCGCGCACCACGTGGATGGGCTATCGCAACGAGCATGGCCCCGCCGGCACGCGCAACCTCCTGGGAATCGTGACCACCGTGCAGTGCACGGCCGGCGTGCTCAAGGTTGCCGTGGAGCGCATGAAGCGCGAGCTTTTGCCCAAGTACCCCAACGTGGATGGCATCGTTGCCGTGACGCACCCCTACGGCTGCGGCGTGGCAATCAAGGCGCGCGAGGCGTACATCCCCATCCGCAGCGTCCGCAACCTCATCCACCACCCCAACTTTGGCGGGCAGATCATGGTCGTGGGCCTCGGCTGCGAGAAGCTCACCTACGACATGGTCCTCGACGAGGACGAGAACACGCCAGACAACGTCCTGACCCTGCAGGACTGGCCGGGGCACGACGCCATGATGCAGGCGCTCATGGACATGGCCGAGCGCAAGCTCGCCATCCTAAACGAGCGCCGGCGAGAGGAGCTGCCCCTGTCCGATCTTCTCATCGGCATGCAGTGCGGCGGCTCTGACGCGTTCAGCGGAGTGACGGCCAACCCTTCGGCGGGCTATGCGTCCGACATGCTGGTCAAGGGCGGCGCGTCGGTGATGTTCAGCGAGGTCACCGAGTTCCGCGACGGCGTGCACCTGCTGGCCGAGCGCTGCGTGAGCGAGGAGCTGCGCGACCGCTTGGCGGCAAACGTTGGCTGGTACGATGCCTACCTCGACGAGGGCGGCGTGGACCGCGACGCCAACCCCACGCCGGGCAACCACGCGGGCGGGCTTTCCAACATCGTCGAGAAGGCCATGGGCAGCATCGCCAAGTCGGGCCACGCGCCCATCACCGAGGTCATAGGTCCTGGCGAGGTTCCCCAGGCCAAGGGCCTCATCTGTGCCTGCACGCCGGCGAGCGACATCGTCTGCGGTCCCAGCCAGCTGGCCAGCGGCATGGGCCTGCAGGTCTTCATGACCGGCCGCGGCACCCCGTACAACCTCGAGGTGGCCCCCGTCATCAAGGTGTGCAGCCGCACCGATATGAAGAACCACTGGATGGACATGATCGACATCAGTGCCGGCGCCATCGCCACGGGCGACGCCACGGTGGCCGAGGTCGGCACACAGATCTTCAACATGATCCTGGACGTCGCGAGCGGCGAGGCCAAGCCGTACAGCGAGCAGTACGGGTTCTACAACGACGTCTGCATCTTCAACCCCGCTCCCATCACGTAGGGTCAAGGGAGAAGGGCCGGCCGGCTTGCGGGCCAGACGGTTCTTCTCGGCAGGCCGGGCGCACAAATCCGGAATTGTGCGGGCGCGAGAAGGACCGGGCGCACAAATCCGGAATTGTGCGGGCGCGAGAAGGACCGGGCGCACAAATCCGGAATTGTGCGGGAGTATCCGCCCAGTTGGCCCTTCTCGACCCGTCGGGTTTGTGCGAATGCGAGAAGGGCCGGGCACACAAATCCAGGTTTGTGCGCGCCGGATGTGTGTGAGCCAGGCGTGCACACCGGACGCGCAGACGGAACCACAGGAACGACCAAACGCACGTCAAGGAAAGTGCAGAGGAGAAGAGCATGAAGGTTACGATCGCGATTGACTCGCTCAAGGGGAGCCTGACCTCCATGGAGGCCGGCGAGGCCATCCGTGCGGGCGTGCTTGCCGCCGACCCTTCGGCCGACGTCTGCGTGCGCCCCTTGGCCGACGGCGGCGAGGGCACGGCCGACGCGCTCATCCTAGGCATGGGCGGCCGCGAGGAGCACGTGACGGTCACGGGGCCCCTTGGCGACGCCGTGGACTGCATGTACGGCATCGTCGAGAAGAGCCACACGGCCATCATCGAGATGTCGGGCGCGGCGGGCATCACGCTCATCCCCGCGAGTGCACGCAATCCGCTGGCCACGACCACCTATGGCGTGGGCGAGGTCATTCGCGATGCCATCAACAAGGGGTGCCGCCGCTTTGTGGTGGGCCTTGGCGGCAGCGTCACCAACGACGCGGGCGTGGGCATGCTGCAGGCCCTGGGCTTCCAGTTCCTCGACGAGAACGGCCAGCAGGTGCCGGGCGGTGCCGCAGGCTTGGCGCAGGTGCGCCGCGTGGACGTGGACCACGCCATGCCCGAGCTTGAGGAGTGCTCGTTCCGCGTGGCGTGCGACGTGACCAACCCGCTCTGCGGCGAGCTTGGCTGCAGCGCCGTCTTTGGTCCCCAGAAGGGCGCGACGCCCCAGATGGTGGCCGACATGGACGGCTGGATCGCCGACCTCGCCGCGCTCGTGAAGGGCGTGCTTCCCCAGAGCGACCCTGACTTCCCCGGCAGCGGCGCGGCGGGCGGCATGGGCTACGCCATGTGCACCTTCCTGGGCGCTGAGCTGGAGAGCGGCATCGACATCGTGCTGGACGAGACGCGCCTTGCGGACTACGTGGCCGGCGCGGACGTCGTGGTGACGGGCGAGGGGCGCCTCGACGCCCAGACCGTCATGGGCAAGGCCCCCAGCGGCGTGGCCAACCTCGCCAAGGAGCACGATGCCACGGTGATCGCCTTTGCGGGGTCGGTGACCGAGGACGCCGTGGCCTGCAACCAGCACGGCATCGACGCGTTCTTCCCGATTCTGCGCGGCGTCTGCACGCTGGACGAGGCCATGGACCCCGCCAACGCTGCACACAACATGACCGCCACGGCCGAGCAGGCCTTCCGCCTGTTCGTGGCCGCCCGCGCCAGAGCCTAAGGAGGCACCCATGGAGTACCGGAGGTTCAACGACACCATCGTCCTGCGCCTTGACCCGGACGAGGAGGTCATCTCGTCCCTGCGCCAGCTTGCGGCCGCCGAGGACATTCGCCTGGCCGAGGTGAGCGGCCTTGGTGCCGTGGACGACGTGGAGGTAGGCGTTTACCACATCGACGAGGGCGCCTACCATGCCAACCACTTTGAGGGCTACTTCGAGATCACGTCGCTCGTGGGCACCATCACACGCCAGGACGGTGAGCCCTACCTGCACCTGCACATGAGCGTGGGCGACGTGGAGGGCAAGGTCTTCGGCGGGCACCTCAACCGCGCCGTGGTGAGCGCCACGGCAGAGATTGTAATCCGCATCATCGACGGCGAGGTCGGCCGCAGGTTCGACCCGACCATCGGCCTCAACCTGTTTGACTTCGGCGCCTAGAAGGGGAGCGCCAAGCCGCAGGTGGCATAGCAGCCGAGAAGGGCGCACAGGGTCGTGCCGGCGACCGCGTGCGCCCTTCTCGCATGCGCGGGCTTATAGGCTACGTGCGGCCCGCTCAAATCCGGGTTTGTGCGTGGGCGAGAAGGACCGGGCACACAAATCCGGAATTGTGTGGCCGCATCGCCCCAGTTGGTCCTTCTCGACCCGTCGGGTTTGTGCGAATGCGAGAAGAACCACCCGCACAAATCCGGATGTGTGCCCCGCGGCGCGTGCGCCCTTCTCGCATGCGTGCGCTTCGTGTACACTGTAGGCAACATGTTGCCAATAGGGGAGGGCTCCATGGACCCGTCGTGCACGATTGACCAGATGAACGACCTGCTTGCCCATTGCAAGATTCCCGATGTGGCGGCCAAGGGCGCGAGCTTCTTCTGCACCTGCGACGAGGTGACGTGCCCCTTCAACCCGTCCAATCCCACCAACCTGGAGCGAGGTGCGGGCTGCGACGGCTGCATCGTCAAGAACCTCCGTCTGGGCGAGGTCCCCAGCCGCATCTTCAACACCATCGGGTACATCAGCGAGTGGGAGGGCTTCAGCATCCGCGGGTTCATCCGTTTCTGCGTCCTCCACGGCATCGCCGGCGAGTAGGGAGAAGGCATATGGCACTCGGCCATCGGTCCATTGACCCAGACGTAAAGCTGAGCAAGCGCATGTCCAAGGCGCTTCGGCACGCGCCGGAGCGCGTGGGGCTCGTGCTTGACGCGGAGGGGTTTGTGCTGGTGGATGACCTCGCCCGCGCGCTCAGCACGCCGGAGCGGACCGTCACGCGCGAGGACTTCGAGCGCGTCATGGCCACGTCCAACAAGCAGCGCTACCAGATTGAGGGCAATAAGATTCGTGCGGTCTACGGGCACACGGTGGAGGAGAAGATCTCCTACGAGCCTGTGACGCCGCCTGATGTGCTCTACCACGGGACGCCGCGCGCGAACATCGACGCCATCAGGCGCGACGGCCTGCTGCCCATGGGCCGCCAGTACGCGCACCTTTCGGCCGACCTTGCCACCGCGCGGAGGGTGGGTCAGCGACGAGACGCCTCCCCGGCGATCTTTGTGGTGGATGCCGCCCACGCCGCGGCAAGTGGGGTTGCGTTCTACTACGCCAACGACACCACCTGGCTTGCCGATGCCGTTCCGTCGGCGTACCTGCGGCTTCTGGCAGAGTAGGCAAGGGGCTGCGTATCGGGGCGGTCAGCTCTTCTCGCCGATGGCGCACACTCGGCCGCGACTGTGCGACCAGGCGCGGATTTGTGCGGGGGCGTCCACTGAATCTGCTCCGACGACATGGCGTTTTGCCTGTTGGCCCTCCGGAAATGCCGCAGATTCAGTGACGCGGCGGGCGGCGGGATGAGTCTGTGGTGACGTGGCGAACCAAAATTGGGTGTACACAGGGTGTACAAATGGGTGTACATAACAAAGCAGGTAGACACAAATTCATGTGTCTACCTGCATCTTTTCTGGTGGCGGGGAAGGGAATCGAACCCCTGACACGGGGATTTTCAGTCCCCTGCTCTACCAACTGAGCTACCCAGCCATGGTGCCTGCTCTTGCAAGCCCATTCACTATACCAAAATCCCGCACGGGGTCAAGCGCCGACGATGGCAGATTTTGTGATGACGAGAAGCGCCGTGATGAGACGGATGCGGCGAGAAGAGCTTGACGGGAAGGTCCCGTGAGAAGAACCGTTCCACCCGCACCCCGCACGCATCCCCGTCACGCCGCAAGCCCGCCCTTCTCGCCTACGCAAACCGAACCGAGAAGTCGTCCTCGCCGGCAAGCACCTGGAGCTCGTCCACGTCGTTGAGAATCATGTTGCGCGCGCGGCCCCAGCGCTGGTACTGCCCGATGAGCGAGGTCTGGAACTGCGAGATCTGCGCGGACGTGCCCTGCAGCTCGATGGTCACGCTGCCGTCGTACTCGTTGCGCGCCCAGCCGGTGAGCCCCAGCTCGCGGGCCACGCGCTGCGACGTCCAGCGAAACCCCACGCCCTGGACCGTCCCCACGTACGTCAGCCTCACGCGCCTGAGCGCATCTTCGCCTGCCATGCCGGCTCCTTCCCGCGGTGCGCCCACCTGCTGCGGCGGGCCACGGCAACCTGTCTGGTATAGTCTAGTTTACCTGCATCGTTGTTGCATGCAGAGCCAAGGAGGCGCCATGGCTTTCGTCGAGTTCAAGGATGTCCGCAAAATCTACCGCACGGGTGGCGGCGAGGTTGCGGCCGTTGACGGCATGGACTTCCAGATCAATCGCGGCGAGTTTGTGGTCATCGTGGGGCCGTCGGGCGCAGGTAAGACCACCGTCCTCAACATGATGGGCGGCATGGACACGGTCACGAGCGGCACCATCACGCTCGACGGCCGCGAGGTCAGCGCCTTCAACGAGCACGAGCTCACCATGTACCGCCGCCACGACGTGGGCTTCGTCTTCCAGTTCTACAACCTCGTGCAGAACCTCACCGCGCTGGAGAACGTGGAGCTGGCCGCGCAGATCTGCGACGACCCCATGGACGCCGCCGAGGCGCTGCGCCGGGTGGGGCTCGAGGCGCGCATGGACAACTTCCCTGCGCAGCTCTCGGGCGGCGAGCAGCAGCGCGTCTCCATCGCGCGCGCCATCGCCAAGAACCCCAAGCTGCTCCTCTGCGACGAGCCCACGGGTGCGCTCGACTACAAGACGGGCAAGGCCATCCTGGGCCTTCTGCAGGACACGTGCCGCTCCACCGGCCGCACCGTCGTCGTCATCACACACAACCAGGCCTTCTGTGCCATTGCCGACCGCGTCATCCACATCCACGAGGGACGTGCCTCGGCCGTGGACGTCAACGACTCGCCGGCCGATGCGTCCACGCTCACCTGGTAGGTGAGAAGAGCCGTGGCGCGCGCGTTCAACAAGGAGCTCTGGCGCTCCATCACGGGGTCCTGGGGGCGCTTTCTGGCCATCGCGGGCATCGTGGCCCTGGGCTGCGGCTTCTTTGCGGGCCTCAACATGTGCGGCGAGCAGATGCGCATCAGCGCCGACAACTTCTACGACGGCACCAACCTCTATGACCTCAAGCTCGTGAGCACGCTGGGCTTTGGAGAAGACCAGGTCGAGCAGGTGGCCGCCACGGACGGCGTGGAAGAGGTCATGCCCAGCTGGTCCACCGATGTCATGGCAACGCTCGACGAGCAGCAGTACGTGATGCGCGTGGAGTCGCTGCCCACGGCGGCCGCGGACGCCACCTGGACGGACGACGGCGTCACCGTGACCTCGAGCGACGCCTCCTACCTCAACCGCCTCTCCCTCAAGAAGGGCACCTGGCCCACCGCGGCGGACGAGTGCGTGCTGAGTGCCGACCGCAAGATGGGTGAGGAGATCCAGCTGGGAGACACCGTGGAGGTGCTCTATGGCACGGCCGACCTCGACGGCGTGCTCGAGGTGCGCGAGTTCACAGTGGTGGGTCTCGTCAGCTCGTCAAACTACGTGTGCACGACGATGATGGGTTCCACGACGCTGGGCTCGGGCTTTGTGGAGCAGTTCATGTTCGTGCTGCCCGAGGCCTTCGACACGGACCTTCCCTACACGCAGATCTACCTCACGGTTGAGGGCGCGGCCGATGAGTTCAGCTACTCTGACGAGTACTGGGACGTGGTGGATGCCGTCAGCGAGAAGATCGATGCAGACGCGCTGGCACAGGCACGCTACGACGAGATCCGTGCGGACGCCCAGGCCGAGCTGGACGACGCCACGGCCGACTACGATGAGGGCAAGGCCGACGTCGACGCCGAACTTGCCGATGCGCGCGAGGAGCTCTCCGACGCGCACGACCAGCTTGCCGACGCCCAGGCCGAGCTTGCCGACGGGGCCGCCGAGCTTGCCAGCAGCCAACAGCAGCTGAACGACGCCATCGCGAGCACTAACGCGCAGCTCGCCGCGGCCAAGGCGACCCTGGACAGCACCTCCGCGCAGCTGGACGACGCCCAGGCGCAGATCGATGCCGGCCGCTCCCAGCTTGTGGACTCCCAGGCCCAGGTGGATGCCGGCCGTTCCCAGGTGGCCGACGGTAAGGCGCAGATCGATGCCGCGCAGGCGGAGCTCGACCAGAGCCAGGCGGCCCTCGATGCGCAGGTCTCGGCGCTTGTCTCGCAGGGCATGACCGCCGACGAGGCCCAGGCCGCCGTGGCGGATGCCCAGGCGCAGCTCGATGCGGCCCAGGCCCAGCTTGACGCCCAGCAGCAGGCGCTTGACCAGTCGTCCGCGGAGCTCGACGCGGCCCAGGCGCAGATCGACGCCGGACAGGCGCAGCTCGACGCCTCGCAGCAGCAGGTCAACGACGCGCGCCAGCAGGTTGCGGACGGCTACGCCCAGCTTGAGGCCCAGGCGGCCGCGGCCCAGGAGCAGTTTGACGCCGCTCAGGCCCAGATCGACGCCGGTGCGCAGGAGCTTGCCGACGGCGTGGACGAGTACGAGGAGGGCCTCGCGGAGTACGAGGAGGGCCTCGCCGACTATGAGGAGGGCGCGCAGAAGGCGGCCGACGAGCTTGCCGACGCGGCCTCGCAGCTGGCCGAGGCCCAGAAGGACATCGACGAGCTCGAGGTGGGCGACGTCTACGTCCTTGACCGCTCCAAGAACGTGGGCATCTACAACTACCAGCAGGACTCGCACCGCATCGACAACATCGGCCGCGTCTTCCCGCTGTTCTTCTACCTCATCGCCGCGCTCGTGGCGCTCACCACGATGACGCGCATGGTCGAGGACGAGCGCGTGGAGATCGGCACGCACAAGGCGCTGGGCTACTCCACCGCGCGCATCACGTCCAAGTACCTCGTCTATGCGTTCATCGCCTCGACGGTGGGGGCCGTGGTCGGTCTTCTCGTCCTTTGCCAGGCCTTGCCCATCATCGTCATGAAGGCCTACGCCATCATGTACTGCGCGCCTATGCCCGACCTCCCGCTCTCGATCGACCCCGTCATCGGCGTGGGCTCGGCCGCGGCGGGCATCGCGGTGACGCTGGCGGCGACCCTCTTTGCCGCCTGGGCCACGCTTCGCGAGACACCGGCCACGCTCATGCTCCCGCGCGCGCCCAAGGCCGGCAAGCGCATCCTGCTCGAGCGCGTCGGGCCCCTCTGGAGCCGCATGTCCTTCCTCTGGAAGGTCACCTTCCGCAACCTTTTCCGCTACAAGCGCCGCCTGGCCATGACTATCGTGGGCATCGCAGGCTGCACGGCGCTCTTGCTCACGGGCTTCGGCATCCGCGACTCCATCCAGGACATCATCAACAACCAGGTGGACGAAATCATCCACTATGACGTCATCGTGCGCCTGGACGACGACGCCTCGAGCGAGGACGTGGCAGAGGTCGAGGACATGCTCACCAGCGACGCCGACGCCTCGTCGTTTGCCCTGGCCGAGGACCAGAACATGCAGGCCGGCTCCGACGCCGACGACGACACCGTTGCGGTCATCGTCACGGTGCCCGAGGACCCGGCCGTCTTCCAGGAGTTCGTGACCATGCGCAGCCGCATCGGCCACGAGCCGCAGACGCTCGACGGCGACGCGGTCATCCTCACCGAGAAGCTCGCCACGCTGCTCGACCTCAAGGTGGGCGACACGGTGCGCCTCTATGAGCAGGACGCCATCGGCAATGCCACGGGCGAGGGCTTTGATCTCACCGTCACGGGCATCGCCGAGAACTACGTCTACAATCACGTCTACGTGGGCCAGGGCGTATGGGAGAAGACCATGGGGCGCGCGGCGGAGTTCTCGTCGGTCTACAGCGACGTGACGAGCGATGCCGACGTGCGCGATGCCCTCACGGTGAGCCTGCACGACACGGGCGTCGTGGAGGCCGTGAGCTACACCGACGAGACGATCGAGACCTACCGCGAGTCGCTCAGGAGCGTGGACATGGTCATGGTCCTCATCGTCATCTGCGCGGCGGCGCTGGCGTTCATCGTGCTGTACAACCTCACCAACATCAACATCGTCGAGCGCCAGCGCGAGATCGCCAGCCTCAAGGTGCTAGGCTTCACGCGCAAGGAGGTCGTGGCCTACGTCTTCAGGGAGACGGTTCTTCTCACCTGCCTGGGCGCGCTCGTGGGCCTGGTGGTGGGCATCCCCATGGAGCAGTTCGTGGTGCTCACGGCCGAGGTCGACGTGGTGATGTTCGGCCGCGTGATCCACCCGCTGAGCTTTGTGCTGGGCTTTGCCGTGACGCTGGGCTTCTCGGTCATCGTGATGCTGGCGCTGCGCGGCAAGCTCGCCCGCATCGACATGGTCGAGAGCCTGAAGTCGGTGGACTAGCATGGGGGCGGCGCCCGTTTGGACAGAAAAGCCGGCGTGTGGGCTGGGATGGACAGAAAAGCTGGCATGCGGGCTCCTGAGCCCCGTGTACCGTACGCATGCCGACATTTCCGTCCACCTGACCACGCACGCCGCACTTTCTGTCCATCTGCGCGCCTCCCGCCTGTCGGCGAGGCGGTCAGGACGACAGACGCCCGACACCAGGCGGAGTGCAAGACGGTATAAGGCGGTGCAAGTTAGTGCAAGTTGGTGCAAGTTGCCAGAAGGCAAACGCACTTCCCGCACGGCTCTTCTCGCACGGTAGAATGAGACAAGCTGGACGGGGCGGATTGTCTCATTTTGCAGGCGGGGAGCCTAACCTGAGGGGGGCACGTGTATCGGGCACTGGTCATAGATGACGACGACGCCGAGGCCAAGACGCTGGTCGACGGCCTCGAGCGCTATGCGCGCGAGACGGGCCTGGCGCTCTCGGTCTCGCGCCTCTCGTCGGCAGTTGAGTTCGACGCCCAAGCCCATCCGGCCGACGTCATCTTCATGGACATCGACATGCCGGGCATGGATGGCATGGAGGCGGCCGGGAGCCTGCGCGAGGTCGATGACACCACGCTGCTCGTCTTCGTGACCAACCTTGCGCGCTACGCCGCGCACGGCTATGCGGTGGACGCCATGGACTTCATCGTCAAGCCGGTGCGCTACGAGGACCTGGCCATGCGCATGCGGCGCGTCACGCGTGCGCTCGAGCGCACGGCCAAGCTCACGCACGCGGTCTCGACACGCGACGGCATGCGGGTCATCCCGCTTGGCGACCTGCTCTACGTGGAGGTCATGCACCACGACCTCTACTACCACTTGGCCGGTGGAGAAGAGCCGCTTCGCGTGCGCGGTTCGCTGGGTGCCGTCGAGGGCGACCTGGGCGAGGACTTCGTGCGCATCTCGGCCAACACGCTTGTCAACATGGCGCACGTGGCCGCGGTTTCGGGTGGCCAGATCACGCTGGACTCGGGAGACGAGCTCTGGTGCTCGCGGTCGCGCAAGCGGCCGACGGCCGAGGCCATCGCGGTGTACCTGGGGGAGCGCGCGTGATGGCGGTTGTCTCGTATCTCTTCTCGCTGGCCTCGACCGTCCAGGTGCTGGTGGGCGTCTGGATGTTCGCACGCACCTTTCCCGAGCGTCCACGGTTAGGTCTGCGCGTGGTGTGCGTGCTTGCAGCCGTCGCCCTGCTTCACCTGGGGTTGTCCGTGGCGTCGATGGGGGTTGGCTCTGCGGCGGGAACCTCGTCGCTCGTTCCCACGTCAGCTGTCGAGGGGCCGGGCCCTGTGGTGCTGGCCTCGTCGTTCGTGATGTCGGTGTTCATGCTGGTCGTCGCCTTTGCCTGCACGCGCTTCTGCTACGACACCTCGCCGTGGAACGCACTGGCGTGCTGTGCGGCGGGCTATACCGTGCAGAACATCGCGAGCGGCCTATTGGGCCTGGTGGGCATCCTGTCACCGGCAGGCTCTTCTCAAAGTGTGACCTGGCTGGCGGTGGCCTTCCTCGGCACCTGGGCCGTGGTCTATGGCGTCAGCTGGTTTGCCGTGGCGCGCCGCATGGAGCTGGGCATCGTAGCCGGGCATGCCAGCCAGCGCGTGATCACGATCATGGTGCTCGTGGTCGTCACGGTGGTGGGCTTTGACCTGCTCAACAAGTCGCTCATCGCACAGGATGTGGCCCTGCCCACGCAGGTGCTCTACCGCCTGATGCACGGGGTCATCTGCATGGCGCTCCTGGCGTTTGAGTACCACATGCTCTATGGCGAGCGTCTGCGCGTGCAGGTGGAGGCGACGCGTCGCCTCGAGGCGGACCGAGACCGGCAGCTCGAGCTCACCAAGTCGGCCCTCGATGCCATTAACGCGCGCTGCCACGACATCCGTCACATGGTGCTGCGCCAGCTCGACGAGGCCGATGCCAGCGTGGACCGCCAGACGCTCAAGACCATCTCACGTGGGGTCGACATCTTTGACGCCGAGGTCAAGACAGGCAACGAAACCCTTGACGTGATACTTACCCAGAAGAGCCTTGTCTGTGAGGCACGCGACATCGCGCTGTCGTGCATCGCCGACGGCTCGGCGCTTTCTCATGTGGACGCAGGCGACCTGTACGGGCTTCTCGATGACATGCTCAATGCCGCCGTGGAGGACGCGGGTGCGCTTGGGGATCATGATGCCCGCAGCATCGCCCTGCAAGTGCGCAGGCGTGGCGCCATGGCCGTGGTGCACGAGGAGCATCCCTACCAGGGGAGAAGAACCCGTGCGACCTGGGAGGCAGATGCCCGCACCATCGCCGAGCGCTACGGCGGCACCCTCACCGTCACCCGCGCCGACGGCCTCGTCCGCGTGAATTTGCTGCTTCCCACCAAGTAGCCCGTCCACTCAAACCCGGATTTGAGTGCCCGGCCCTTCTCGCATTCGCACAAACCCGACGGGTCGAGAAGGGCCAACTGGGCGGATACTCCCGCACAAATCCGGATTTGTGTGTCGACGAGAAGGGCTGGGCACGCAAATCTGGAATTGCGTGGGCGCATCAGCCCAGTTGGCCCCTCTTGACCCGTTGGGTTTGTGCGAAGCCGAGAAGGGCCTGACGCGCAAATCCGGAAGTGCGCGAAGCCGGATGTGCGCGAACCGGATGTGAGTGCCAACCGCGACGATCGACTCCCGTCCAGCAGAGGCCCCCCACAAAACGGGCGGGCTCGCGTGTGCGAACCCGCCCTAGGGGAGAAGGGCTATCCGTGCCGAGCGTTATGCCTCGTCGCTCGGGGCAGCCTTGCTCTTCTCGCCAGCGTCCTTGTCACCGTGCAGCTTGGTTGCAAGCCAGCCAGCGGGCCTGCCGGCGGCCTTCCAAGCGGCCAGCTTCTTGTGACGGCGCCAGAAGTAGAGGGCCAGCAGCAGGGCTGTCACGATGCCGACGACCGTCAGACCAATCTGGAGGGGATAGGGGCCAGAGTCGCCTCGGTTGATGGCATCGGAATTGGCAATCACGTACAGGATGTTCTTGCTGGCCTGACGCAGCGCCTGGTGGCCGGCGGGGGTGTCGAGCACCTCTTCGTCCACGAGTATCTGGCCGAGCACGGTGAGCTGCAGGTCGTTGCCGGCGATGGTAGCACGGGCAAAGTCCTCGGTGGTGCAGGCCATGACGCAGTCGCTGATCACGACGCCCTCAAAGCCCCACTCGCCGCGCAGGACGTTGGTGAGAAGCGCGCTGCTCTCAGCTGCGGGTGTGGTGCCCAGGCGGTTGAACGAGCTCATGATGCCCAGAGTGCCGCCCTCCTTGACGCAAATCTCGAAGGGCTTGAGGTAAATTTCGCGCAGCGCCTGCTCGTTGAGCCAGGTTGCCAGGCCGCCGTCGCAGCGGTGGGTCTCTTGGTCGTTGACCGCGAAGTGCTTGAGATACACGTACGTGCCGGTGGACTGGATGCCCTGGATCTCGGAGGCAATGATCTTGCCTGAGAGCAGACCGTCCTCGCTCACGTACTCGTAGTTGCGGCCGCCGAAGGGGGAACGGTGGATGTTGACTGCGGGGGCGTACAGGCCGGAGATACCATATGCGGTTGCCTCGGCGCCAAAGACCTCGCCCATCTCGCGGGCAAGCTCGACGTTCCAGGTGTAGCCGAGCACACTTTGACCGGTGAGCTGCACGCCTTGGATGCCAGCCATGATGTTGTTGATGCCGTTGGGGCCATCGGAGTCGCTCGTGTGCGGCTTACCAATGGAGCTGATACCCATGGTCTCCCAGCCACCGTTGGTCACAAGGAGCTTCATTTCGTCATAGGAGAGCTGCTCGAGGAGGCTGTCCCACTGCGGATCATCGTAATCAAGGCCCACCATGTCGGCCAGCTTGAGACCGTTCTTGGCGTAGGTGATGTCCTCCACGTCCTCATCAAGCACGAAGTTCTCGGCGTTGAGACCGGCGATAACCTCGTCGGAAGCCTCACGGCTCGAGGCGGCGCGCTCGGTGGGCATGGTGCCCTCCCAGTCGGCACGGCTGATATAGGTGAGGTTCTCTCCCTCGCTCACGTCGTCGAAGAGGTTCGTGGCGGCAACTTCGTCGGTGGAGCGCTTGCCGTCGTTGCCGTCGTTGTAGATGACGTCCTCGCTTACGGTCACGGTTTCGGAGTCGATGACGGTGTGCGCGTCGCTACGCAGGCTGATCTCGTACTCGCCTGCCTCGAGCACATAGGCGCCACCCTCGGCTTTGATGCCCTGGTAGTCGTAGCTCGCCATGTCCTCGTAGGTGAAGCTGACCTCGACCTCCTGGCTCTCGCCCGGCTCGAGCAGCTTGGTCTTTGCAAAGCCGCCGAGCACGACCTCGCTCTTCTCGATGCCGCCCTCGTTGTAGGGGGCCGT
>Ga0065709_1000035_pt1 | contig 19611 bp, 17 predicted proteins | sample Hoacrofraction14_2_FD_59096 | JGI IMG/M metagenome (GOLD analysis project Ga0065709, IMG submission 59096) | Hoatzin crop microbial communities from Cojedes, Venezuela, sample from fiber fraction 14 v1 | ecosystem: Host-associated > Birds > Digestive system > Esophagus > Crop | place: Venezuela...
AGAAAAAATTAACGATGGGGCGAATTACCGCGTTGATAAACCCTAAAACGATGGCAACCAACGCTGTGGCCCACCATGGCTGTACGGCTACACCATCGAGCACACTCGATGTAATCCATACCGCAACTGCCGAAATTAAAAGACGGAAAAACATAAGAGGAGTTAAGAGAGTTGAGAGATGAGAGTTGAGAGATGAGAGTTGAGTTTTCCCTCCTGCTGGGGGGCCTAATGCCTAACGCCTAATGCCTAACGCCTAACTTTGTGGCGCGGGTGGTGCCGTCGTTGTAGGTGGTTACCACGATGTTGATGCCGTTGAAGGGCTTGTGGCTGGCTGTGCCGGTGATGTCATAGTAGGTGACGTTGATGGGTGTGGCGGTGTTCACTAGTTCGATGACATCGGTAACTTTACCCGACGAGGAGGTGAGCGAAACGGGGGCAACGGTGAGGCCACTGCTGCTGGCTGCGCGTTTGGGAGCGCGTGCAGGAGCCGACGATACACTCTCGTCGGTGCCAGCTAAAACGATGGCGTCAAAGTCGTAGAAAGAGCCGCCGCTGAGGCCTGCTTGTTCCTCGCTGACGTCGTTGTAGTTCCACGAGCCGATGGTCACGTTGCCTTCCAGCCCATAGCCGTTGGTCTGCTTGCTGACGTTTTTCTCGGGGATGACGAAGCACTTGTTGGTGGCATCCCATTGAGCCCAGTTCAGGTGGATGTATTCGCCTATCATGGGCGGCTCAAAACGTAGCGTGTCCTTCTTGCCTGATGGGTCGGTTGCCTCGTAGCCGCATGCCGCGGTATATTCGCTCATGAAATTGGCAACGATGTAGTTGTTGGGCTGGTATGAGTCGGTTTCTCCCAATATGACGGGCAAGTCCAGNAACTTGATGTGGTAGTCATTTAAGTCACTTTGTANGCTGTTTTCGTAATTACCAACGACATGATTGAACTTCCTGTCCACATAGTCCTCGATATCATAGCTTTCGNCGATTNNTGAGAAATCGAGCATCACCCACATGCTGTTGTCCCACTCGTCTTGTTGCAGGTCGGTGAGGTCGCGCACGTAGTCGGTCATGTTTTGTTGCTGGTCGACGAATTCATCGGCGGGTTCCCGCTCGTTTACGGTCTTGGCAACGAGTAGATTTCTATCGGGGAAGGCGCGGACGCCTTGCAATGGGTCATCGGAATTGACAAAAACGATTTCGCCTTCACCAGTATTATGCGTCTCAATGTTTTGGAGCGAAGCGCTAAAGACGTAGAGTCCCGAATTATCGGTTTCGACAGTTCTGCCCGTTTTATCGGTTACCGTGGCCTTAACGTGTGTAAAGGTGGATTTCTCCTCGTGGTCGGCGGTTCCTGTGTTATAGTACTCAAGTGTCTGAGGGTCGGAATCACTGGTGTCAATGGATGCATCGCCCAGTGGATTTACGTGTATCAGTTCGATTGTGAGGTCTTCTTTGGGGTCATTGCAGAAAGCATTTATTACCTCAACGCGTGCTCGCCCTTCTCCTATCGAGCCTTCGACATAGTTTACAGGAGGGACAATCCATGCTTCCATTGCTGGAATATCAATCACGGTGGAATCGCAGTCCTCGGTACGGCTGCCGCCACCGCCACTGCCACCGCCATCGTCACCGACATTAGAAATGAGGGTTTTTACAATAATGGCGACCGATATGACACCAGCAACTGTAGCAGCGGCAACCACCGCGGGGTGGGATTGCAGGTAGGCGATAATGGCGGCTGATAATGGCCTCGAGAAAATGTCAAGGAGGCCAGGCGTAACCGCAATTTCTTGGTCGCCGATGTGAATCGTGTAGGTCTGGTTGTTGCCACTACCATTGACCCGGATAGTGTTTTCGTTAGCGATGGTGATGGTGCCGATGGTGGTGTAGGTGCAGTTGGCAACTGCACTCTGAACGCCAAATCGGTCAATGGCAATTGCGCTGACGCCGCCGGTGCCAAAATTCATCGCGGCAGTGGCCACATCGCCCTCTATCGTCTTGGTTTGTGTGTCACCGCTGGTGGTGTCGGTAATGGTGTATTGGATGAAGCCATCGGTGAGGTCTGCAGCTGTGATAACGACGTCGCTGCCATATTTGACCAAGCCGGTTCCGCTCTTGCTACTGAAGACGATGGAGGGCGCAGCGGGGCGAATCTTATAAATGATAGAATCGCGGTCGACCACGTTGCCGCTCGCGTCAACGGCAATTGCTTTCACCTGGGTAGACGCTGTGAGGTTAAACGCTTGCTCGTATTTTTGTGATGCGGCAGACGGCGTGGAGCCATCGAGGGTGTAATAGATAGTGGTGCCAGCAGGCCCATCAATCGTGATACTCAGCGTCTCGCCGTAATCGTAGATGGTTTCGTCGTCATCGGGCGAAATTTCTAGTTTGTCGCTGCTGAAGGCGTAAGCTGCCGAGCCCGTGGGGCTGGTCATTGTGCCGTACACGGCGATGGCCTTGAAGGTGGTTGCATCGTCAATGCTGATGCCCTCGGTGTATTGGGTCGACGAGGTGGTGGGGTCACTGCCGTCGGTGGTGTAGTAGATGGTTGCACCATCGATAGCGGTGAGTTTCACCGTTTTGCGCCGAGCGGTAGGTGCCTGCTGCGGGCGAGAACGTTGGTGCCGCAAGCAGGGTGTAGGTGGCTGAATCGACGTCGCTCGACACGCCACTCAAGTAGGCGATGGCTTTGACGGTGGTTGTGGTGCTCAGCGTGATGGCGCCGGTGTAAAGCGCTCCAGTAGTGGGGTCACTGCCGTCGGTGGTGTAGTAAATCGATGCGCCACTGGTGGCGGCGAGAGCCACTTTTTGCGTCTGCAAGAACACGCAGCTGCTGGGCGTGAAGGTGGGCTTAGCAGTAAAGCCAGGCTCGCGGTAGATGGTGAGACTGCCGCCGGGCAGGGTGGTGTAGGGCTCGTTGTCGTCGCTTTGGTCGTACATCGTGTGCGGGAGCGAGATGGGAACGTTGGTGTTGACCTCGTCGGGGGTCGTGATTTGCTTCAAACTGTCGCAGCCAGTGAATACGCCGTCGGCCGAAGTTACGTTGCTCAAGTTACACTCTTCCATGTCCAGTTTTTGCAGCAACGTGCAGCCGGCAAACATGGCATCGAGGTCGGTGGCGTTATTGGTGTTCCAATCGCTCAGGTCCAGTGAGGTCAAGGCAGAGCAATTCTGGAACGCACGTGCGAGGTACTTAACGTTGGTTGTGGTCCAGCTGCTGATGCCAAGTCCTTTCAGTGCCGAGCAGCCGTTGAATGCGTCTTCCAGCGTGGTGACGCTGCTTACGTCCCACTTGTTGATGCTGAGGTCGGCGAGCGCCGAGCAGCCCTTGAAGATTCCCTCCATGGATTCCACGTTGCTGGTGCTCCAGCTGGGTAGCGTCAGTTTTTTCAACGAGGTGCAGTTTTTGAACATGTAGGACATGTTGGTGACGTTAGACACGTCCAACTGGTTGAGGCCGTTGATTTCGACCAATGCTGAGCAGTCGCTAAACATGTACTGCAGGTCGGTTGCTGCCGACACGTCTAAGCACTGCAAAATGATTCTCTTGCATTTCGTCATGCCTGCAAAGAGGTAGCAAGCGTTTTCACTTGTTACCACGTTCGGCTTCACCATCACCATGGTGACTTTCTCGCGTACGCTGTACCAAGGTACTTCTTCGGCCGAGGTGATGTTTTGCAGCGTGCCGCTACTGCCGTTCTTGGGGTAAATCGACAGCAGGCCAGTGGCATCGAGTTTCCACAGCACATCGTTATCTTCATCGGAGCCCGAGTTGATGAGTTCCTCGGTGGTGCTGTGTAGCGTCAATTCGTCGCCTGGCAGGGTGGTGTATTCCGCGTTGTTGTTGCTCCAGTCGTACATCTTGTGCGGCAACTCGATGCTGGTCGAGCCCGCTGTCTCGGGTGTCTCGATGAGTTCCAGGGCGGTGCAGCTGCTCAATGCGTTGGTGCTGGCGGTAACGTTGCTCACGTTCCAGTTGTTGAGGTACAGCTCTTTGAGCGAAGTGCAGCCGGAGAGCATACCATAAATTTCGGTGACGTTTTCGGTGTTCCACTCGCTCAGGTCAAGTTCAGTGAGCGACGAGCAGTTTGCGAAGGTGCTCACGCAGGTTGTGACACTGGCTGTGTTCCAGTCGCATACGTTCAGTTCTTGCAGCGACGAGCAGTCGGCGAAGACGTATTCCAGCGATTCAACGTTACTGATGTCCCAGGTGTTGACTTTGAGCGAGGTCAGCTTCTTGCAGCCCGAGAAAATCCAGGGCAGTTGCTTCACATTGCTGGTGTTCCACTTGCTTAGGTCCAAATTTTCCAGCGCGGCGCAGTTTTTGAACATATAGGACAGGTCGATGGCATTCGCCATGTCCCACCCTTCAATGCCGGTGATGGTTTCCAGTGCCTTGCAGTTGGTGAACATATAGGAGAAAGTCGATGTGTTTGATACATCGAGGCCCGATACATCGATGCTTGTGCAGTTGGTCATGCCGAAAAACAGGAACGACGCTTTTCCATCGGTTGCCACGCCCTTTTTCACGACGACCGATGTCACATCCTCTCGGCTTGAATACCAGGGCACTTTGGAATAATAGGAGGTATAGGGCAACGTGCCGCTGTTGCCATCGGCTGGCTCAATCGTGAGCACGCCATCGTCGCTGAGGGTCCAGAGAACGCCGTTGCCGCAGGTGTTACTGTCGGCCCACAACGGGAACGCTGTCATGAATATAGTGAGCGCCAAAAGCGCAAAGCGGAGTTGTTTCTTCATCTTTATAGAGGTGTATCAAAAACTATTCTGTGAATTCTGCGCGCATTGAAATCGTGCTAAACTGGAAATAATCTGCAAATTTAGGCTATTCCCGCTTGATTACCAAAAAAATGTGGCCTCACAAGGCTGCAGGAGGGCCTCACGCAGACTGCGCAGACTGCGCAGACCTTCCGCTGAGATATGTTTTTTTACTCTTCACTCTCCACTCTTCGCTCTGATAGAATGTCTGCGCGAATAATCGGCGGGCAGGGCTGGATTCCGTGTTAATAAGTGTTGAATTACAGGGTCAAACAGTGAACGGATGTTAAAAATTGAGGGTTTTCGAGATTTTTCTGCTGAAAAATTATGTTGTAAAACATATTTGACATACTTTTGTATCGGTTTTTCATGGTATTAGTTTTTAAGGTTATGAGAATCCAGGTGTCGAGATGACAGTTGCGCATTTTCATTGTTTAAGGTTTATGTTAATGGTATTAGAAGGTTAATTAGTTAAGCAATCCCCGACGTTGAGTCGAGGATTTTATTTTTGTATATAGGTGTATAACAAATCCCCAGNCGGGCGGTGGCCGGTCTGGGGATTTGTGTGCGTTGATGGTGCGATGGGTTAGATGGTGCTCAGGTAGATGAGGTCGAGTTCGTCGTAGGTGAAGTCGTCGCTCATGAAGTCGCCGGTTTTGAGTTTGAGGTAGTGGGCGAGGCGTTCACGCGCTTGGTCGAGGATTTCCTGGTGGTCGAATGCGAGTTGGGGCGTGCGATTGAGGGGAAACCACTGNGCGCGTGCGGCATCGTCGCCACCCTNGACGGGGACGACGCGCATGAGCGTGAANTAGGCCACCGAGATGACACGTTCGCGTGGGTCGCGGTCCACGGCAGTGAANGCGCCCAGTTGCGAGATGTGNGTNGCGGTGAGGCCGGTTTCCTCGAGCAATTCGCGGCGAGCGCCGTCGGGGGCGTCCTCGTCGATGTTGAGGAAGCCGCCGGGGAACGCCCAGGAGCCNCGGAAGGGCTCGTTACCACGCTCGATGAGGAGCACGTTGAGTTTTACACCATCGAAGCCAAACACCACGCAGTCGGTGGTGACGGCAGGATGCGGATATCGATAACANTATTGATTCATTATTGTTGGTTGAAATATACCTCCATTTGCTGGTCGGTAGCGGGTTTGTCGAGCACGACGGCNCCGAAGGGTACCAGCGTGTAGCTATTGCGGTCGCCCTTGGTGACCTTATAGTCGACGATGATGGCGTTGCCATTCTGGCGCACGCGGGTGGGGGTNACGGTGGTCGAGCGGTCGGTCTCGGGCAGGATGATAGCCACGACGTATTGCGTCTTGAAGTTCACGTCGGTGGGTGTGCCGTTGTAGCCCATCGTGGCAGCCATTCCGAAGAANGANTCAAAGTCGGCTTGGTTGGTGAGGATGAGTTTCTGCTGCTTGGAGACGTCGACGTCGTTGCGCACGAAGTAGTTGTCGAGCACGGTGTAGGGGATGTCGTAAGCNTCNTTNGCGACCTTACCCACGGGGTTGATGGCCGAGCAGGCGCTCAGCACAACGGTGGCGATGACTGCCAGCGTCGAGAGGATGATTATTCTTGATTTCATAGTCACTNATTTTTATGTAGTTAANAATACGTTGNTTGGCAGAGAGGAACGGAATCGGCTACTCGAGGGCCTTGCCGCTGAGNTTGCGGTAATAGTAGTCGAGGACTTCGCCGGCAGCGACGAACGACGACTGGCGGTTGGCCAGCACGTTGCGCTGCTTGAGTTCGAGCAGGTGCCGCACGTCGGGGTCGTTGTAGAAGTGCGACTTGAGGTGCTCGTTGATGGTCTCGTACATCCAGTAACGCTCCTGCTGGCGGCGTTTTTCGTCGAAGTAGCCGCTGGCGGTGACGTGGTCGAAGTAGCGGTCAATCATTTCCCACACCTTGTCGATGTTGAGTTCGTAGTATCCCGAGTAGGTGAGTACCTCGGGCAGNACGCCGCTGGGGGGCATGGGGAACAGGTGCAAGGCGTTGCGGAACTGGGCTGCNGCCAAGTTGGCGCGCTCGATGTTNTCGCCGTCGGCCTTGTTGATGACGATGCCATCGGCCATCTCCATGATGCCNCGNTTGATGCCCTGCAGTTCGTCGCCCGTGCCAGCGAGTTGGATGAGCAGGAAGTAGTCGACCATCGANTGGACGGCTGTTTCGCTCTGTCCCACGCCCACGGTTTCAACAAAGATGGTGTCGTAGCCGGCTGCCTCGCACAGCACAATCGTCTCGCGCGTCTTGCGGGCNACNCCGCCCAGCGACCCCGCCGAGGGGGAAGGGCGGATGAACGTGCGCGGATGAATCGACAGGCGCTCCATGCGCGTCTTGTCACCCAAAATCGAACCGCGCGACCGCTCGCTGCTGGGGTCGATNGCGAGCACCGCCANCTTCCCGCCGCGCTGCAGCACGTGCATGCCGAACACATCNATNGANGTGCTCTTGCCCGCGCCGGGGACGCCCGTGATGCCGATGCGCCGCGAGTGGCCNCTGTAGGGCAGACAGCGCTCGATGACTTGCTGNGCCATCTCCTGGTGCTCGGGGGCGAGGCTCTCGACCAGCGTCACCGCTTGTCCCAGGATGGCGCTGTTTCCCTCGCGGATGCCCTTGACGTAGTCGTCGACCGTGAGTTTGGGACGGNGCTTACGNTTGAGGTAAGGGCTGATGNCGGGCGGTTGCTCGATGCCAGCGTTGACCTGCAGACCAGCATACTGCTCGTCGTTCTCGGGGTGATGCAGGCGCGTTGCTTCGTCGTCGGGGATATATGAGGGTTTGTCGGGATTCATGCGATTGCGGTTCGTTATGTTGTTGNATGCTTGTTACTTGCGTTGCCACTGNCCCACGATGCGCACTTGCTGGACGGGCTGNGCGGGGTCGGTGGTGATGATGTCGATAGAGAGGTTGATGAANGGGTCTTTNAGCAGACTGGTGTTGATATTCACATCGATGCCCGAGTGCTGCCCGTGCTTGAGGGTCTCGCGGGCGATGGTGGCGCTCACGCNGGGCGTGGGACACCACACGCGGTGGATGGTGAGCGGCCGTTTGCCCGCNTTGCGCACGTCGAAGCTGGCGGTCACCACGCTATCGCGTGCCACGCGGCCCAGGTCGATGGCGGCTGGCGTGACCACGGCGATGGGTGCCTTCTGGATGTCGTCGTCGCTGAGTTTGCCGAAGTCCTCGAGCACGCGCGCACTCACTTCCACGTCGAGGCTGCCGTTGTGTGCTGCAGCGCTGGGGTGGAGTGGGGTGGCGGTGATGGTGACGCTGTCGCTATTGAANCCCCACAGCGGTGCTTTGCTGCCCGTGATGTGGACGATGAGCGAGGTGACGTCGCCGGGTGCCACGGTGTCGGGGACGATGGTGGCTACCAGGTGGGGCGCGTCGCAGGTGACGTGCACCAGCATCGTGTCGAGCGAGGCGTTGTAACCCTGCAGCGACGCCATGCGTGTGCCCGTACTCATCGTTTCGCCNAAGGGGATGATGTGGCCAGTGAAGCGCATTGCGTCNCCNGCNGCGTCGGGNTATTGCTTGTCGACGGTCTCGGGCGTGGCGATGACGTTGCCCGTNATGGTGAGTTGGGTGCGCTGGGGCGTGGCAGTGCTGTAGACCCAGATGTCTTTGCTGAATTTACCAGGCCGCCCCATGGGGTTGTAGGTCACGCCNACCCANGCGGTGTCGCCAGGGGCNATGGGNGCTGTGGGCAGGTCGACCACCGTGCAGCCGCAGCCTGTGCGGGCGCGAGTGAGTGTCGCGGCGCTGTCNCCCTCGTTGACCACGGCAAATTTGCACGCCTGNTTNCCCTCGTCCTCGCCGAAGGTGCCCATGTCGTAACTCGTTGTCACCCACGACAATTGCCCCTGTGCAAGCGCCACGGGGGCCAGCATGCACACGGCAGCAACGAGAAGATGACGGGTTATCGATAGCATAGCGAAACGAGGGGCTAAACGATTGAATTATTGCAGTTTATTCCTTGCCTTTAGGAATCACGGTGCCCACGATGACGAGCGTAGCGCGTTTCTCGCGNCCATTGGTTTTCACCTTGATGGTCTTGTGGAACGCACCGGGNCGGCCGATGGGGCTAAAAGTGACCTTCACCTTGCCCTTTTTGCCCGGNTTGATGGGACGTGTGGAGTACTCGGGGCGTGTGCAGCCACACGANGCCGTTACATCGACGATGATNAGCGGCTTGTCGCCCGTGTTGGTGAACTCAAANGTGTGTGAAACAGGGCCTTTGGCCTCCTTGATGACGCCAAAGTCGTAACGGTGCTCGTTGAACGTCGCCTGCGCGAAACCGCTCTCTTGCGCCCACAGCCCGAGGGCCGTAACCAGCGCGAGCAAAGTGATAAAAACAATCTTTTTCATTCTTCAAGAGTGCTACAATTACAACCCGCAAAGTTAATCATTATTTCTCACCCCACCATTTTCNCCCCCAAAAAATTCACCCCATCCCCCACAATCCCCCACCCACCCCCTCACCCGCTCCCTTTCCTCGCTCTCCACACCTCCTTGAATCCCAGAATGTCCCTGAAGTATGGAAAAANGGAACAAATTGGCATAATAAATTAATAGATAGTATATTACGCAGCTTTTTTGAGAAAAATTTGCACATTTTCAGGGTGAACTATGAATAGTGGGTGGTTGTGATTTATTTTGTACCTTTGCGGGCAGGTAATAATCACACTAAAAAACATATTGACAATGAAGACAAACAAATTCTTTCTCATGGCGGCAGCGGCGATGATGTCGGTATCGATGGCATTCACGAGCTGCTCCGACAGCAATGCTCAAGACACGCCCGATGCGGCAGCCACTAAGGTGGAAACGCTCACCGAGGCGCTCACCAGTTGGGACGGCGCAACGCTGCCCGCATATCCCCAAGGCGACTCTACCAAGCTGACGATTCTCAAGTACGTCATCCCTGCACACTCGAGTCTGGCGCGCCACTATCACCCCATCATGAGTTTCGGCTATGTGATGCAAGGCGACCTGACGGTNGTGGCCGAGGGCGGTGGTGAAAAGACNTTCCACGCTGGCGATGCNGTTGTCGAGACCGTGAANACNTGGCACCATGGCGAGAANCGTGGCGACACCGANGTCATCCTCATCATCTCCTACGCCGGAACAACCAAGACCCCGCTGGTGATTAAAGAAGACGAGTAAGGCCTGCAGCCCTCACGCACTGAAATAGTAATTCGGTTTTTACCTCTCCCTGTACTTCTACATCGCTTTGCTCATTTTAGTGAGGGTGTTAATCAACTAAAAACAAATAAATTATGGAAACTCTCTTTGGACTTTTAGTCTTTCTCATCCTATTAATAGGCCTTTTTTCAACTCAATCTAAAAAAGAAACCGCTAAAGAAAGGTATGCCGAAGCCGCAGGAGAACTAGCTCACTCGGCAGCTGACAGCATAGCTAATTTTGCACATTCTATAGCCGAGCCTGCTGACAAGAAAAAGATAAGACTGGCAAAAAACACACTTGCTTCAAAAAATGCGAGTTTGTATTATAGTGCCCACTACTACAAAAAGGAGCCGTTAGCAGATTTGTTAGCCATTGATGAGTCATTAAGGGACGCTTTAAAAGTACTTGGATTACCTGAGGATAGATGGAAAACGCTTGCAACGAAAATCTATCATATTGGAGCATTACGAGAAGAAGAAAATCGTAACTCTGACTATGATGCAAAGATGCAAAGATCCTCAAGAGAAGATTTAATTAACAGAGAGGACTATGATTTAACACAAGCAATCAAGGACGCTCTGCAGTATTTTGGAATTGAAGAGTCTGAATGGATAAAGTATGGAGCTACTGTTATCCAAATGCATAATCTATTTGATGATGTAGACATGAAGAAATTCGGTATTATTTGAATTACCATATATTACTGTAACATAAAAATCGCATCTCGTGGAGTTCCGCGAGATGCGATTTGTGTTGTGTAGCTCGGTAGTCTACTCGATGCGGTAGACGTAGTTTTCTTTGCGGGGCTTGGCTTGGGGATGCTCGCCGACCTCATAGCCGAGGATGCAGTTGCCGATGCCCTCGTAGTCGCCCTCGATGCCCCACTCCTTGAGCAGAGCCTTGCCCTCGGCGCTGTCAAACACTTCCTTAGCGCGGTGAATCCAGCAAGAGCCCAGGCCGCAGGCGTAGGCGGCATTGAGCAGGTTGCCCATCACCAACGTGCCGTCGTAGATGTAGGTGGGATATTGCTTGTCGGCCAGCACCACGAGCACCACGGGAGCGCCATAAAATGGGTCACCGCGGTCGCCGCCAATCACTTGCGCATTGAGCGCCGACAGCTTGTCGCGCACTTCCTTGTTGGTNACCGCCACGATGATGGGCGACTGCTTCCCCATGCCCGTGGGGGCGTAGGTTCCTGCCTCTATCACCTTGTCGATAAGTTCCTTAGCGGGCATCTCGCTGCTGTAGCTGCGGATGGCCCGACGGTTTTTCAGCACCTCGAGTGCTTGTTCTTTCACTTCACTATTCATATTTGCCTCCTTTTCTGTTTTGTTNGTTCCACAGGAGATGGTGAGCATCAGCACAGTCGCCAACGCAACACCCATTTTCACNAATTTCTTCATTGCGTTTTTATTTTAATAACGGCAATTTCCCCAACATATTTTTTATAGGTTGGAGATGGTGGTGTGGGTGAGGGCGTTGGCGAAGAAGGAGGCGACGATGGTGGCGGGGGTCATCTGGTCGGTCGAGAAGATGTGGTCGAGGCCATCGAGGAGGTGGACTTCGCTATTGGGCCAAATTTCGTGGTAGCGCAGGCTGTAGGTGTAGGGCACAATGGTGTCGCCNGTGCCGTGGACCATGCACGCGGGGCCCTGGAATTGGCGGGCGGTGGTGTAGATGGGAAGACGAGCCGAGGTGTAGAGGTAATCGTGGCCTGCCTTCTTGCCACCAAATATCTCGACATACTCGGGCGGGTCGAGGGGATTGTAAGTCTGGCCCATGAGTGTGCCGCGGATGGCGTCCTCGCGCAANACGGCAGCNGGNGCNAGCANGGCAACGGCATCGATGCCATCGTGCAACTGGCCTGCCGTCATGCTGGCGACNACGCCACCCTGCGAGTGTCCGCAGATGCCGATGTCGCTCACCGTCGACAGCGACTTCACATAGTTATAGACCGCGTGNGCATCCTCGATTTCGTTGAGCACGGTCATCTGCTGGAAGTCACCCTCGCTCTCGCCATGGCCATTGAAGTCAAAGCGAATCGAGGCGATGCCTTTTTCACACAGTTTGTCGGAAATATTCTTTAGGAACGCCTCGTTTTTGTTGCCCATAAAGCCGTGGCAAATGATGACCATAGGGCATTTCTCGCCCTTTTGCAATTCGGGCGTCACCATCACAGCGGCGAGCTTGCCGCGCGCCCCACGCAGGGTCAAGTTCTCGGTTTTTGCGCTTACCATCGGGGCCACTGCCATGAGCAACAGCGCCACCAGCGCACTTTTCAACATAAACCTTTTCATCGTGTAGTAGTGTTATAAAATCCAAATCTTAATCGTAAAAAAGAAACGGCTGGAAACCCGTGGGTCTGCAGCCGTTTTGCCGTACCCAGAGCCGGGGTCGAACCGGCACGGGTGTTACCCCATTGGTGTTTGAGACCAACGCGTCTACCGATTCCGCCATCTGGGCGATAAAGCGGTGCAAAGGTAGTGCATTTTTTTGAGTCCGCAAGTTTTTTGACGAAAAATCATTAACTTTGTACACTTTTTTCACAACNACGATGGCTTATAACAACGAAAATCAATTTGCNCGNACTGCGTTGCTGCTGGGCGACGAGGCGATGGAGCGGCTGGCACAATGNCGCGTCATCGTCATGGGCGTGGGCGGCGTGGGCGGCCATGCCGTNGAGGTGCTGGCGCGTAGCGGCGTGGGCGCNATCGATGTGGTCGACAACGATGTGGTTACCATCACCAACCTTAACCGCCAACTCATCGCGCTGCACAGCACNATCGGGCGGCCCAAGGTCGACGTCATCGCCGAGCGGGTGGCCGACATCAACCCTGCCTGCAAGGTGACCATCCACCGCATGTTCTACCTCCCCGCCGTGGCCGNCGAAATCGACTTGACGCAATATGACTACGTGGTCGACTGCATCGACACCGTGGCTGCCAAACTCGAACTCATCCNCCGCGCCATCGCTGCCGGCGTGCCCGTGATTAGCAGCATGGGCGCGGCTTACAAGATGGATGCCACGCAACTGCGCGTCGTCGACATCGCGCAGACAGCCATCGACCCACTAGCCCGAATCGTGCGCAAACGTCTGCGCCACGAGGGCATCGAGCACTTCAAGTGCGTGTGCAGCACCGAGGACCCCATCATCCTCGACGACGTCCCCATCGACGACAACGGCAAACGCTGCCCCGCCAGCAACGCCTGGGTCCCNGCCACCGCCGGNCTCCTCATCGGCTCCGAAGTCATCAAAGACCTCGCCAGCTGGACCACCACACACTAATTTNCCCTCCAACCTCTCCCCGAAAAAGAACCCCGCAAGCTTCATCACGAAGATTGCGGGGTGCTGGAATATTACTATAAAAACTATTGTTCTTGCTTGGTGATGATGTTCACAATGACATCGATGTCACCGGCGTTCACCAGGTTGTCGCCGTTGAGGTCGTCGCGGTTACCGTAGGTGCCCGCTTTCTCTTTACCAGTGATGATTTTGACGATGCAGCTGAGGTCACCCGAGTCTACCTTGCCATCGAGGTTCACATCGCCGCTGAGCGAGATGTCGAAGTCTTGACTAACGGCTTGCGAGGCGCCGCTGGTGTAGATGGCTTGAATGGTGACGGTGTGGTGGCCATCGGTNACGTTGGTGAGCGTGAAGGTGGGCGTTGTGCTCGTGCCTACTTGCACGCCATCGAGCCAGATGATGTAGTGGTCTACCAAGCCCACATCCACAGCCGTGCTGTCGCCAGCCAAGTTNCCCACATAGAAGTCGTCGATTTGGGCAAAGAAGCCGTCGTAGGTGGTGTAGTGGATACCGATGCGCACCTCTTTACCCACATAGTTGGCAAGGTCGGTCTCGTAGATGGTCCACTGGCCGGTGGTCACGTCGGGGATGTTGGCCACAGCCTCGTAGGTAGCGCCNTTGGGGTNGGCATNATCGGGGTCGGGGAAGACGCATACTTCCATCGACTCGGTATAGGCAGCGTAAGCCTTAGCNGTGATGCGGCACACGAAGTCCTCGCGCACCATCACCTTCGGGCTGACGAGCCACTTGTTGGCGCCGTTAGATTGCGGCGAGAAGAAGGCAACCGTCTTGTCGCCCGTGGGAGCCATNACAGCCAGGTCGGTGGGCATCATCGCGGGNACCGTGTTCCAGGGGTTGAACACGATGGGAGCNATGGGTTGCGGACTGCTGGGCGTGCTGGCGCCGGGGAAGGTCACGATGTTGGTCGACGAACCGAGGCCAATGGGATAGACGTTGTGACCATCGAGGTCGTAGGAACGCCACTCGCCAAAGGTGCCCTGTGCAAAGTCGTCGTAGTCCTCGAAGCTGTCCTTGAACGACAGGTTCTGGTTCCAAGCTACATCGACGTTGCTGTTGTTGATGCCCTTGCGGAAGATATCGGTGGTGATGTTATATGGGTCAACGATGACCTCCTGGAGGACGATGTTGATGGTGGTGTCGGCACTGAAGTTAAACTCCATCTCGGCCACCTCGAAGTGCTCGGCGGTCACGCCCAGCATGTACNTGCCCCACGGCAGCGACGGGAACTTAGCCACGCCGTTCTCGACAATGGTGCTGTAGCTCAGGTCGTTCTCNATGTCATAGAGCTCGACAACGGCGCTATCGGNGCTCGCGTTATTGTTGGTGGTCACGTTCACGGTGAGCACTGCACTCTGGTCGACGATGGTGATGACGGTGTCGACAATCTCGGTGGTCGAGGCGGGATAAACNGCCTGCACACCCAGCGTGTAGGTGCCAGCAGCGAGGTCGGCAAAGGTGTACTCATAGTCTTCGGTCGTGCCCACCTTGTTGCCATTGAGGTAAACGTTGAAGCTCTCGTAGGGGTTCATGGGCGAGCGGGCAGCCACGCGCTTTGCCTTGCCCTGACGGGGAGCGCCGCTGGTGGNGTTGGTGTAAACCTGACCCACGCGCACGTCATCGACCATGAGCATGAACGAGCCGCCATTGTTTGACGCGCTGATGAAGCGGATGGCAAACTTAATGGGCTTGCCCTCGTAGTCGCTCAGGTCGTAGGTNAACGTGTGCCAGCCCTTGTAGTCGACGGTCTCGTAGTTTCCGCTGCTGATTTTCACAAAATCGTTGCGGGTGGTGTTNTCGACCACGGTGGTCACATAGACCTGGAATTTCTCCTTATAAATATCGGCAGCCTTGGCCATAAAGGTGAGGCTGTTTTGGTGACCGGGGGTGATGACCGGCGAAATGAGCCAGTCGTCGTTGGCCTCGCCCGAGTAGGTGCGGGTGAAGCCNACATATTGCTGGCCGCTGTAGGGGCGCAAGATGGGATAGTCGTACCACCATGCGGGCTCCACAACCAGCGGGTTCATGATTTGGGCATACTGCGTNACGGCGCGGTTGATGTAGTTGCCCACCAGGGGAGCAGCCACCAAGCCNTCGCCATCGATACCGGTCCACTCGCCAAACTCCGTGGCAAAGGCCTCGTAGCTCTCGAAGTCGTCAAAGAACACGGGCTCTTCCTTGTTCCAACTCAGGGTGACGTCGTTCANNGCCGTCTGTGCNTTGTGAGCGATGCTCACGCCNAGGTTGCGGGGAACTTGGGTCATCTCGGTGAGTCGCACAGCGATGGTGGTGTCGCCGGTGATGTTAAACGTTTCGGTCACGTCGTTGTAGCCGTCGAGGGTTACCTCGAGGCGATGGTTGCCGGCATAGACCTTGGTGGTCAGGGCGCCATTGGTGAGCGTGAGCGTGCCGTAGCTCAGCGAGTAGTCGGTCTGCGTGAGCGTGACGGTGGCATCGCTGATGGGGTCGCCCGTGGGGCCCGACACGTTGAGCGTGAGCGAGTAGTCACGCGACTGGGCCGACATGGCCAGCGTCGCCAGCAAGGCCACAAGTGCGGTCAGCAATCTAAATTTTCTCATTTTCTCGTGATTTTTATTGCTTGTTATTGATTAGTTGGCATATTTACGCCGCAAATGTAAAAAAATCTCGTGAAAATACCAAAAAAAATAGCGCACTCGTCCTCAAAATCCGCCCTATTCACCTTTTTAGGGCAGTTCTTCAATCATCACCGCGGGGTTGCCCACATAGACGCCTGGCTCGGTAATGTCCTTGTAGACAATCGCTCCCGCGCCCACGATGGCACCCGCGCAGACCTTCACACCCTGCACAATCACCGCCTGGCTGCCAATGAAACAGTCGCGCCCAATCACGCAGCCGCCATTAATCATGGCGCCCGTCGAAACGTGGCAGAAGTCGCCGATGCGCGCATCGTGCTCCACATTAGCCATCGTGTTGATGATGCAGTTGCTACCCACCTGCGCGGCTGCGTTGATGAACGCCTTGTGCATCACCACTGTGCCCGCGCCCAGCGTGGCATAGCGCGACACGGTCGCATCGCTCGAAACAACCGTTGCAAGCGTGCCACCCGCGTCAAGCACCTCCTGCACAAGCCTGTGACGCAAGTCGCCATTCTTGATTTGACCCACAGTGACCACGAATTGCGCAACATCCACATATTTTGGAATATCGTCATCGTTACCGATGACCCGATAGGACAAGACAGGTTTTTCCCTTAGCTCGGGCCTATCGAGGACCCCGAGTATCTCATAACCAGCATTTTCGGCAACGTCAATCACCGATTCACAGTGACCTCCGCCACCCACTAATACCAAAGGTTTCATGATAAATCTACACCTCCTGTTTTCAACAAAAATGACACTGCAAAATTACAAACCTTTCCGCAAACCACCAAAAATAATAGGTATAAATTCCTAATCGCCCGCAAAAAAATAATTGGGTTGGGCGCACATCCGCCCTGTGACCGCCGATAACATGAAGAAGTTCTCATACTCATAACAAATGGGTTCAATTTTGATTTTTTCACCTGCAAATTTACCACAAAAATCAACAACCCCAAAATTTTTAACGCCTCATCAACCTCCAATCCTCGTCAATAAATCCCCTTTTTGGGTCAATAACTCCAATCTCGCAAAAAAAAACGCTGCCACACCAACAGTTGCAGTAAACTCGCTTTTGTCAATGCATGCTTTAATCAAGAATTCGCCATTCGCTAGTGCTCANGACTCAATCCCGCTTTGTTGCGGTGATGGGTGGGTGGTGTTGTTTATGTCGGGGATTATGGGTATTTTTGCGGAAAAAGTTTACAAGAAAAAAACTGATGGAAGAAGTNAGAATCGATTTGCGGGAGCAGACGCAGCAGGAGATAGCGCAGGCGGTGGAGTGTGCGCAGCTGGCGTTNAAGCTCAATCACACGATGCCCATGACGGCGGAGTATGACGAGGTGTTGCATGCACTGTTCCCCGACATGGGCGAGGGCAGCCGTGTGAATGCGCCGCTGACGGTGGTGCGGTCCAATATGGTGAAGATTGGCAAGCAGGTGACGGTGATGAATGGTTGCCTGATGATGGCTGCTGGCGGCATCACCATCGATGACAACGCGCTGATTGCTGCCAACGTGCAACTCATCTCGAACAATCACGACCTGGACGAGCGCCGCATCATCACCTGTAAACCTGTGCACATCNGCCGTAACGCGTGGGTGGGTGCGGGTGCGACCATCNTGCCGGGTGTCACCGTTGGCGAGAATGCCGTGGTGGGNGCTGGCAGNGTGGTGACGCACGATGTTCCGGCAAATACCATTGTGGCTGGCAATCCTGCCCGATTTATCAAAAAGGTGAAATGATACAGCAAGTTGAATTTACATTGNCGGCCCGCCCGCGTGGCTTTCACCTCGTGACTCGCGAGGTGCTGCAGCACTTGCCCACGCCGTTGCCGCAGACGGGGCTGTTGCACCTATTTGTGAAGCACACCAGCTGTGCCCTGTCGATNAACGAGAATGCCGACCCCGATGTGCGCACCGACATGGANACGATTTTCAACCACCTNGTGCGTGAAGGCGANCCCTACTACGAGCACACCCTCGAGGGCCGTGACGACATGCCCGCCCACGCCAAAAGCACCCTGGCTGGCGTCTCCCTCACCATCCCCATNACCGGCGGCCGCCTGAACCTNGGCACCTGGCAAGGCATCTACCTGTGCGAATTCCGCAACCACGGCGGTCCCCGTNACCTCGTTGCCACCCTCCTCGGCGAGTAACCCCAGCCCCCGATAACACTGGCTCCTCGANGAGGCGCACAACCATGCTGCATATCAGCCACAAAAAGCGCTCTGTAATTGCAGGTGTGTCTCTTTTTGTGAATTATAAAATACAAAAATGNGATTTTTTGTGTTTTTATTTTTTATAATTGATAAAAGTGCTATCTTTGTGGCGAATTTAAATTATAAAAAANATGNAGGTATTAGTAAGGCAGGAATATATCGATAGGGTTGAGAAGTACCTGGGCAAGGATATTATCATCGTTCTGACGGGGCAACGGCGCGTCGGGAAAAGCTGTATGCTACAGATGATTCGCGACTTGAAGGCGGGAGATGTGGATAACAATATCATCTTCATCGACAAGGAGAAAAGCGAGTTTGACGCCATCAAGACCTACGCCGACTTGAATGAATACATCGCCCAGCATTATCAAAAAGGCAAGACGAACTACATCCTCATCGATGAGATACAAGACATCGAGGAATTTGAGCGCTCGGTGAGAAGTTGGAGGACTGAACCCGATGCCGAAGTCATCATCACAGGTTCAAACGCCAAGATGCTCTCGGGCGAACTGAGTACACTCATCGGCGGGCGTTTCAAGGAGATACGCATCCAGTCGCTCAGCTATCGCGAGTTCCTCGCGTTCCACCAGTTGGAGGACAGCGACGATGCGCTTGCGAAATACATCCAGTTTGGCGGCATGCCAGGGCTTGTAAAAATCGGGCTCAACGAGTACGATGCGCGAGAGTATCAGCGAGACATCTTTAGCACCATGCTCTTGAAGGACGTGATTTTGCGCAACAAAATCCGCAACGTGACATTTCTGGAGACCCTCGTGCGCTTCCTGGCCGACAACATTGGTAAAATCATCTCGGCCACCAATATCGCTAAATACCTAAAGTCGCAAGGCCAAAGCGTCACCACCGCCACAGTGATAGATTACGCACGGATGTTAACCGAGGCGTTCATCGTCGACAAAGTGAGTCGCTATGACATCCATGGCAAACGCCTTTTTGAGAGGAACGACAAGTTCTACTTCGAGGACCACGGCATCCGCAACGCCCTGTGCGGCGGCACCCGCCTAGGTGATATCGAAAAAGTCATCGAGAACATCGTCTATCAGCACCTGCTCCGCATGGGCTACAGCGTGACCGTGGGGCAGCTACAAGCTGGCGAGGTCGACTTCGTGTGCGAGTGGAAAGACGGCAGTCGCCGTTATGTGCAAGTGTCTTACATCATCGCCGATGAACAGACGCGCCACCGCGAGTTTGGCAACCTCCAAGCCATCAAGGACAACTACCCTAAGTACGTCATCAGCATGACGCCGTTGCTGGGACGCAGTGACGAAAACGGCATCACCCACCTGCACCTGCGTCGCTTCTTGATGGGTGACGCGCTGTAATTACTCAGAAATCTTGTCAAAATATAGAGATTCAAAACAACGTGAAGCATGCAAATTGGATTCGTAACACTGAACACTCAAGAGCGGGCACAAGTCACTAAGGTTTTGCAAGCCATAAGAGAGCAACAAGCCATAGATGAACTTGGAA
>Ga0065709_1006132_pt1 | contig 19570 bp, 16 predicted proteins | sample Hoacrofraction14_2_FD_59096 | JGI IMG/M metagenome (GOLD analysis project Ga0065709, IMG submission 59096) | Hoatzin crop microbial communities from Cojedes, Venezuela, sample from fiber fraction 14 v1 | ecosystem: Host-associated > Birds > Digestive system > Esophagus > Crop | place: Venezuela...
CATGATATCGGGAGATAGCAAGACGCTTGCATTTAAGATGGGCGAAGATGGCGAGTCGCTATCTATATCAATCGATAGCTCGGATACAATATCAAGTGTCATCAGTAAGATAAACTCTGCATCATCAGATAGCGGACTTGGACTAAAGGCAAGCTACGATTCAACAAACGGCCGTATATACCTTGCGGCAGAGGATACAGGTGTTGAGAATCAGTTCGTTCTTGATACTGATAACAGCGACAGCGACCTTACGGATATGCTGGGCCTAACCACTACAACAGATGGCACAACAACCGTAAATAACTACGTAGAAGCAGAAGATGCAACGCTCACACTAAACGGCGTTGAATATACATCATCATCCAATACATTTGAAATCAACGGACTCACAATATCTGTAAACTCTGCAACAGATGATGAGTTCACCCTTACAACCAAAAATGACACCAGCGGCGTATATGATGAAGTCAAAGATTTCATAAGTGAATATAACTCCCTTATGGAAAATCTCTTAACTCTCTACAATGCCGATGATGCAAGCGACTACGATATCCTCACATCCGACCAAAAGTCCGAGATGACAGATGATGAAATCGAAGAGTGGACAACTAAAATCAAGTCCGGTATCCTCTCCGGTGATGAGACTCTAAAGAATGTAATAGATAGCATGCGAAGCGCAATGAGCGGTACGTTTCAAGTAACTACTAAAGACGGCACAACGGAAACTTGGTCACTTGCAACACTTGGAATCAATACCAAGAGCTACTTTGATGCAGAAGAAAATGAAAGAGCAAGTTACCACATAGATGGTAATTCCGATGATGAATATTCAAGCGGCAATACGGATCTTTTGTCAGCCAAGATTGCCAATGACCCTGATGCAGTTGCAGACTTTTTTACCCAGCTGACCAAGAGCGTATATGCATCAATCGGAAACCTAATGAAAGGTACAGACTACAGCAGCGCATATACAGTATATGAAGACAAACTTATGGCATCACAGTATAGTTCATATACAACAAGTATATCCAAGGCACAGAGCGCACTTGAAGACAAGCAAGATTATTATTACGAGAAATTTGCAGCAATGGAAACAGCGCTCTCGAAACTAAATTCAAATTCAAGTTCACTATCAAGTATGCTTGGTTAATCATAGATAGATACACGGAGGGAATGATATGCAGACAGCAAACCCATATGCACAGTACGCAAACAATAAAGTTTTATCAGCATCAGGACCTGAGCTGACGCTCATGCTCTACGAGGGAGCTATCAAGTTCTGTAATATTGCAGAAGTTGCTTGTGAGAAAAAAGAAATCGAAAAGGCCAATACAAATATAAGAAAAATTCAAAATATCATAAGATATCTCAGAGAGACACTCGATATGAAGTATGCAACAGCGCAGGATTTTGAGAATATCTATGTATATCTTGAGAGTAGACTCCTTGAAGCCAATATTCAAAAAGATGTTGAAGTGTTAAAAGAAATCAACAAGCATCTGCATTCAATAAGAGATACATGGGTTGCTGTTATGAAGGCAAATGGAATCCCCGTTAGAAAAAATGCAGCGATGTAAAAAATATATTTTGAGAAAATACGTACTACCGGTACCATAATGGTATCGGTAGCACTTTTTTATCAAATGCTTTATTTTTATTTCGGCTAAATTCTGAGTTTGAAATCGGTCAAATTCTGAGTTTGAAATCAGTTAAATTTTAAATCGAACAAATGTACCATGGAATTGGAAATATATATTGTTATATAAAAAAAGTCGCCATATATGGCGACTTTTCGCATATTACACAACCTTATATTCTGAAATAGTTCTACTCTCCGGAGAAAATACTATGCCAATCAATATAATATTTTTGGCAGAGACTCTGTATGGTTTATCGTAGCCATTTGTAAGTATTTGATTTATAGCATCATCTGCTGTTCCATTTCCTTTTATTTTGAATTCGAAGATATAAATCTTATCTGCTGTTTCAAGTATAGCATCAGCTCTGCCGCCAATCATATGCACTTCGGTCTTTAAATACTGTCCGCACAATGTAAATATAAGATACAGCGCAGTTTGATAGGTGTGTTCATATGATGCAAGTTTGTCAGCATTTTTGCTTGAATCATAAGGAATAGATGAAATCAAGGATTTTAATTTGTCGATAAAAAACTTGGCATCGCCATCTTTTATGCTTTTGACAAAATCTACTATAGAAAAGCTACTACTGGATTGGTCTATCCCCGTATACATCGGCATTAGGCAGTTAAGAAAACTATATTTTACCTCGTGGTTTGGAAATGAAAGTGTGTACAGCCCAAAATCAGGATCGAAACTCTTGATTGTCAGATAGCCGCTTTGATAAAAAAGCGGAATTGGTTCAAGATTTTCAGACCTATAGCTCATGAAATCATCTTCCATGGCGCCGATACCATCAGACATATTTCTAAAGTCAAAACCTGTGTGTTCGATCGTTTTTACAAGGAAACTTGGAGTCCCTGTATCAAACCAATAATTTGAAAATTTTTTCTTATGAAACAAAACGAAATATTTTACAATTTTAAACCACTAAAATGTATTCTAAAAGTTTTACAGTTAAAGACATGCGTATTTCATCCGATAAATAATATGTAAAAAACAAACAGCCTTGGAAAGGAATCCGTTATAGCTGTAAAAATAAAAAGGAAAGCGGCAGCAGGGACGCGGGCCCCTATTCAAGGAGGAAACTAAATATGGTAGTACAACACAATATCACAGCGATGAACTCTCAAAGACAGCTCGGTATCACAACAGATCTTCAGGCGAAATCTTCTGAAAAACTCTCATCCGGTTACAAAATCAACCGTGCTGCAGATGATGCGGCAGGACTTGCTATATCAGAGAAGATGAGAAGACAGATAAGAGGTCTATCACAAGCATCGGACAATGCGCAAGATGGCATCTCTGCAGTGCAGACAGCAGAAGGTGCGCTAAACGAAGTGCAGGATATGCTACAGCGTATGAACGAGCTAACAGTAAAAGCAGCAAACGATACACTCACATCATCAGACAGAACATACATCCAGGCAGAAGTAGACCAGCTGATATCAGAAATCGACAGATCTGCAACAAGTACCACATTTAACGAGCAGTCACTTCTGGATGGTAACTTCACAGGCAAAAAGCTCCAAGTAGGAACAGAAGCAAGCTCTATGAATCAGATCACAATCAGCATAGCAGCTATGACAGCATCAGGACTAAAGATAAAAGATGTCAAAGTAACAGGTGACTCCGGAAAAGTAGCAAGAGAGCAGATAGCGATTATAAAGAGTGCACTGAATATGATATCAAAGCAAAGAGCAGACCTTGGTGCTATTCAGAACAGACTGGAGCATACAATTAAGAACCTTGACAATATCACAGAGAATACGACGGCAGCAGAGAGCCAGATTCGTGATACGGATATGGCTGAAGAGATGGTACGTTATTCGAACAATAACATTTTGGCTCAGGCAGGTCAGTCAATGCTGGCTCAGGCCAATCAGTCCAACCAAGGCGTACTATCACTCCTTCAATAATTTTTATCAAAAATAAAAAAAATTTTGAAAAAGGGGTTAACTTTTAAAATAAAGTCCCGATATATATTGTGTAAAAATAAAACAGCAGTTTTTGCAACGGCCAGCAGCTAGCAAAAGCCGCCAAACAATTCAAACGAGCGGCATGGATGCCGCCGTGACAATTTCAAGGAGGAAATTATTATGGTAGTACAACACAACATCACAGCAATGAATTCACAGAGACAGCTCGGAATCACAACAGATCTTCAGGCTAAGTCTTCAGAAAAGCTCTCATCAGGTTACAAGATCAACCGTGCAGCAGATGATGCAGCAGGTCTTGCTATATCTGAAAAAATGAGAAGACAGATTCGAGGTCTTAACCAGGCATCTGACAACGCACAGGACGGTATATCAGCAGTTCAGACAGCTGAAGGTGCTCTCGGCGAAGTTCAGGATATGCTTCAGCGTATGAGCGAACTTGCAATCAAAGCATCTAACGATACTCTTACATCAGCTGATAGAAGCTATATCCAAGCAGAAATCAACCAGCTTACATCCGAAATTGGACGTACAGCTTCAGCTACAACATTCAATGAGCAGTCACTTCTTAATGGCGAATTCACAGGTAAGAAACTTCAAGTTGGTACAGAAGCTGCATCTGTTAACCAGATAACAGTTAGTATCGCAGCTATGACAGCTACAGGTCTTGGAGTAAAAGGACTTTCTGTAAGTGGTACAGATGGAACAAATGCTAGAAATACAATTAGCACAATTAAGAGTGCTATTAACAAGATTTCTAAGCAGAGAGCAGATCTCGGTGCTGTTCAGAACAGACTTGAGCACACAATCAAGAACCTTGATAACATCGCTGAGAATACAACAGCTGCAGAAAGCCAGATCCGTGATACAGATATGGCTGAAGAGATGGTTAAGTATTCGAATAACAACATCTTGGCACAGGCTGGTCAGTCAATGCTGGCACAGGCAAATCAGTCTAACCAGGGCGTTCTTTCAATCCTTGGCTAATCTCTAATTTAAACGAGCAATATTTAGTGAATAATTGCCACTACCGGAGGCAGCGCGAATGCGCTGCANTCNNNCANTTCTGCGAATATTCGGAAAATATTTCCATCANATTCACTTCGATTTCAAATGCAAAATCATGTCTGCATGCTAGCATGCGCATGATTTTGCGCTTGAAATTNTCAAAATGCATACGATTTGATAATGTAAATTTATTATCTAAAATAAATTCGACATATCTGTAAACTCTTTTATATATGAAATATCTTCATTTGTTAGATTGTAAAGCGTAGATATTTTACGGTCAAGTTCATTGTATAGATTATATTTGTCATCATCTTTGGCTTTTACAAGAGTCTTTACAATGTCTGTTATTTCATTAACTGCTACGGCGTCTGCACTCGGTATTGGAATCTTTTCAAGCATAGAACGCAGAACTTTGCTTGTTCTGAAAGTGTTTTTAAAATAAAAGCAAACGGCTCTTGAATTTAGTACAGCGCATATATATTCGGCAGTTAGATTTTCAAAGTGCGGAATGAAGAAATTTGCACTATTAAGTGTAATCATCTTCTTGTAATCATACATGCATATGGGTTTGTCCGATATAAACCTGTATATGATTTTGGGCGTAGTTTGATAGAGCGATGAATCTGCGCACTGCTGAAAATTTTGCGGTTTAAAGTCAATATAGTATTTATTTTCAATATCTCTAAATTTGAAGATGTCTTTGCCGGTTACAATAGGTAGTAGATTTTTTGCAGGAGCTGATTTCAAAAACTTCTTGTTGTCTCCTGTGACAATTCCCATTGCAAAATCTGCATTGTTTTTTAGATAAAGACAATTTGAATTTACCATTTTGTTCATAAGTGCCCAAACTTTATCATCACAAGAAATATTCAAACTGGTGGTCGATAGTTTGCGATCGAGCGTCGTTTTGAATTCGGTCTTTATTTTTTCGCTGTTTACGAAACGAATAGTTGCATCCTTTTCGAACAGTTCTTTGGTGCTTCCTTTTTTTAAGACAAGCATGATACTTGGACATTGCACATTTTTAAAAATATTGTCGAAGTATACAAGTTCAAGAAGCTTTGTATTTTCCAATATTTTTTTTCTTATACCGGCATGAGATTTCACCTGCAAAATTGCTTCGGGAACCAAAAAAGCAATAACATCACCGTTACTTGTTATTTCTATGGCTTTTTCCAAAAAAAGATCATATGATTCCGGATGTTTTTTGCCAATATGATCAAAATTATCTCTAATATCATGTAGATAGCATTTGTCATATTTACTGCCCCAAGGCGGATTAGCAACTATCAAGAGATTTTTGTTTTTTAAATCATCAAAATCCTTCGATAAAAGAAAATCTTTTTTTACAATATTGGTATTTAGTATTCTTAAAAAGTCATCATCAAAGCGTTTGTACTTAAAGCACAGATTGAGCTTTGTAATTGCTACGGATATTGCATCTATATCATATCCATGTAGACTATTTATATCTTTAAATGAGGCAAAAAAACATAAGAATATTCCGCTTCCGCAAGCAGGGTCAAGTATTTCAGAGCTTCTTTCTTTGGCAAATTTCGCGGGCATGGCGGGGATGAAAGAAGGCGTATAATAGCTGCCTGTTCTTTTTCTTGATTTCAAATCTTGAATATCTTCGTACAAAAGGCCAAGAGTATCTTCATTTTGATTATAAACAAAATTTAAATTATCAAATTCTGATTTATGCAAATCCATAAGAAGTATGGGTGCAATTTTTTTTAGTATATTATTAAAAATATCTTCTGTATAAGACGTATATACCATGTTGCAATTACTTTTCTTTGAAATCTCATTTTTCCTTTCGACATGAGATTTATGATACATCTCTTGCAATTTATCATTAAAAATTTCCGAAAATAAGTCAAAGGCTGCTTTGCAGAGAATACTTACAATATGATTTTCACTATATAAAGCTTCTTTACTCAGATATTCGGAAACGATTTTTGCGTTTGCAAAATTTGGCGAATCAGTAGAAAAAGATGATAAATAAGCGGAATCTTTTCTCTTATAAGTTTTATTGCGTCTTGATGAGAGAATATCTATATCTCCGCTTAAAATTTGTTTTTTTAGATTGAAACAAGATGATTCGTAAATGTAAAGTTTGTCAAAAAAAGCTGATTTTAATAGACCTCTTTTTACCCAGTTTCTGCATGTTGCATCAGATATTCCAAGGATATTGGAGGCCTCATTTACGTTTATCAGTTTATTTTTTGTTTGCTCTGTGCTTTGGGGGCTTTGTTTATTCATATTCGTCTATGTAAGTATCCACTACTTCCATAATATCAGCGATAAAATCAATGTCATCAATTACTTCGCCGGTTTCAAGAGAGTGGTTTGCACCTTCTATAGGATAAAGTTCTATATGATTTTGTTCACATTCTTTTTCTATATCATCAAATGGGGCAAGATTATCATCTGTGCCTGCAAAAGCGATGCCGTAGCCGTCACTTACATATTTAAAAGTTTCGGGGAGCGGCGTAAAAAATACGTGGCCGCACAGAAGATTATTTTCTTTTGCATATCTTGCAGCAATCATTGTGCCTATGCTTTTGGAAAAAAAGATTATGCAATCATCGTCACCTTGCATTGCGGAAAGATTACAGCTATCCAGCTTTTTTATTGCATTTTCATAAAGTAAATTCGCTTTTTCCAAAAGAGACATATTCTTTTTTCTTTGACAATCAAATTCGCTGTCATAACGAATAATTTCTATTTCGAAGTCGTGCTTTTGAGCAAGCTTTCTTGAGTAGTATAGTAACGGTTTTTCGGGAGTATAACCTATTCCCGGCAAAATAATTGCTTTTTTCATAATTTAATTACCTTTTCTTTTATTTGATTTATATATTTTAACATATTTCGTGTTACAATCGATTAGTATGTTAAAAAAAGAATAGATGGGTATAAAAAATGAAATTGTCAAAAGAACAGCAAGAGGTAGTAAATGCAATAGATGGCCAGATTTTGGTAATAGCGTGTCCGGGAAGCGGCAAGACGACAGTTCTTGTTGAAAGAGCAGTAAATATGGTAAAAAAAGGCATAGCACCCGAAAGTATGCTAAATATAACATTTACCAAGGCAGCAGCAAATGAAATGGAAAAAAGGTTCAAGGAAAAATGCGACGATGAAAATGTGCATATGAAATTTTCTACGATTCACGCATTCTGTTATAGACTGCTATGTTCAAAGTATGGATATAAAAGTGAAGATATATTCAAAGAGTCTGAAAAATGGGCTTTTATAAGAAATATGCTATCAAAAATCGCTTCCGGTTCAAGACTGGATGAATATACATCTGAAGTCATGCAAGGGATAAGTTATATTAAAAACAGAGAGCTTACTGCTGAAAAATTCAAACCGGAGAAGGTCAAAGAACAAACTTTTCAAAGCGTTTATTCATCATATGAAAGCTACAGAAAAAGCAAAGGAAAAATAGACTTTGATGATATGATTATTATTTTCAGAGATAAACTTAAAACCGATGCAAATTTTCTTGAGTATTGCAGAAATATATACAAATATGTAACCGTGGATGAATTTCAAGATGTAAACAGAATACAAGCACAAATCGTCATGAATATCGCAGGACCTTCGGGAAATATTTTTGTAGTAGGCGACGACGATCAAAGCATCTATAGGTTTAGAGGCGCATCACCGGGAATTATGATGGCTTTTCCCATACAATATAAAAATTGTCAAAAGTTTGAACTAAGTACCAATTACAGAAGTAAAAAGGGTATCATAAATATGGCTTCAAAGCTGATAGAGCATAATACCAAAAGATTTCCAAAGAATTTTTTGGCAAATACTGATGATGCCGGGGATATATATTTATTAAAGAGTCAAACGACAATGATACAGGCAAAGCAAATTGTAAAGGAAGCTCACAGACTACGAAAAGAAGGCGTTCCATACGAGAAAATGGCTATTCTTTACAGAAATAATGATGTATCTCTTCCTATTGTTAATTACCTTATCAGAGTTGGAATGCCATTTTCGATAACAGATGGAACAAGCAGTATACATAATGACTCGATTTATAAGGATATAGTTGCGTATTGGAATCTGGCAAATGGCTCCGAGAGGCAAGGAGATCTTTTGAGGGTATTAAATCACCCGTCCAGATATTTGCCGGTGGCACCTTTTAAAAATGCGATTTTTAACAGTCAAAGCCTTATGAATGCGGCAGATAAAACAGGTAAAGACTACGCAAGAGCACGAGTGCAGGATCTTTTGTGGGATGTTAATATGTTTTCGAGACAAAAAAGCCCAAGGAAATTTTTGGACTATCTTGTAAATAGTATGAATTATCAAAAGTGGCTAAAAGAAAATGCGGAATATCTTGGAATCGATGCTGGCGATGGCATAATGGTTTTGGATGCTTTAAGAATGGAATCCAGAGGATTTGAAACGATGCAGGAGTGGTTCGACTATGTATCCGAATATGAAGTAAAGCTATATCAGGCATCGCATAGAAAGGAAAAAGAAGGAATAACACTTTCTACATTTCATTCAGCCAAGGGACTTGAATATGATGTGGTATTTGTTGTAAGCGCAAACGAAGATATTACGCCACACGTAAAGGCCAGAACCAAGGCTGATATTGAGGAAGAAAGAAGAGCATTTTATGTGGCTGTTACAAGAGCCAAAAATACATTGTACTTATCTTATGTTACCGGAGCGCAAAAAGAATATAGTCCATCAAGATTTTTGAAGGAAATGGGATTTAAGAAAAAGAATTAAATATCATTTTATAGAACGATTTTCATATAATGGAACCATAATATAACAAAAAGTGCGGTAAAAATAAAAAAGAAAATTAATATGATTATTTTTATTGAAAATCAACAAAAAAATCATTTTTTTACTACACTTTTTGTATAAAGTGTGATACATTATCTATATATTTTTGGGGACGGGAGAATCCCTTAAAATAAATAAGTAAGAATACTCGTACAGGGGAGGATGAGTAAGAGTATGAAAAAGTTTAATTCTTATATAGAGCTGATCACACAAGACGAGGCACCTATAATCGTATATAACGGTTTTGCGCTTATGGTGGCAAATGATGACGATGCCATAACAATGGATATTGAAAGCGTCGGAATGCCATATGCTGCAAGCGTATACAACTATGAGAATCTTGAACCTATAAAGGATGCGCTTACATATATGATGGAGCATCCGGGTGAAGATAATAATCTTGAATCTGTAGCTTCGAATCTCAAAATTATATTCCATGAAAGACCCGGTGTTATAAAGGAAACAACAAGCGGCATTTTGTTTAATGCAAATAAGAAGACATTTTACTTTGTTGGAATGGGATGCGATAGTCCTTATATTGAACTTGTTTATAACTACATTGACAAACATGTTGAATATGCAAGAAGCAAAGTCGTAAGCGGCGGATTATCACTTCCAAATCAACCACTTCCAAGCGGATTCGAGAGTGAAGAAGATGAGAGATTTCTCAAGGCTATTCCTCATTACAGAAGAAGAAAGAATCTAAAGCTCAGAAGCGCATTTGACTACGTAAGCAGTGGAATATTTGTTTTTGCATATACCAAAGAAGAAGAGAAATATATACATGATTTTGCAAGGATTACAGGCATATCAGATGTTCTTATAAAGGATGGCATGTATGAATTCTATCCTTATGTAACAATCAAGAACAGAAATATGGTACCTGTAAGACAGATTGATTGGGATAATGTTATAAGCGCACATGCTATGCTAAAAAAGATGCAAAAGTGCGAATGATTAGCATGGCGAGTTAAAAATATTCGCAGAGTCGTGAGAACGCGATGTTTGGAACAGCTTGTTTTTTAACGTATATAAGGCAAATAAAAAAACCAAGGTTTTAAACCTTGGTTTTTTACTGGGCTAGCAGGATTCGAACCTGCGAAGTGACGGAGTCAGAGTCCGTTGCCTTACCGCTTGGCGATAGCCCAATGAGAAAATCTCTCGTGCGATTATTTATTCTATAGTAAAAAATAAAGACTGTCAATAGTTAACAAAAAAAATCGTAAATTCGTTTAAAAAGCTGTTCAAAAATAATCGGAAAACAAGTGAATATTTTGTGAAATAAAATATTTTAATTGCTAAATGCATTTTTTAGTATTATCATGTAAAAAGAAATTTGCAAAAATAATCACAAATAAAAGTAGAGGATTTTATGGATACACAAGTATATATAAATGATAGAGTCAGAACCAAAAGACGCATACAAAGAAAAGAAGACTTTTCTGTAAAGAGTGTAATTACAAAGGAATCATTAAGATGGATAGTATCGGCAGCACTTATTGCTTCATTTGTAGTATTATCAATGAATTTTGCAAAGTATACTCTTAACTTGTACTGCGTTTTGTTTATTGCAATAATAGCTCTTTTTCATAAAGAGTTTTCACTTAAACTTTTTGGCAAAAATCTTGCGTCGGGAATTAAGTTTTGGTTAGTAGGTGCGATAACATTTGCACTTATGTTTTTGGTCAGCAAACTTAACTTCTTTTTGACATATACGGTTTTTAGTCCAAAGTATCTTGATAACATATCGTACACAATTAAAGAAAATATGTTTTCATATATTGTACTTGCTCTGACATTTATTGTTTTGGAGCCGCTTGCAGAAAGTCTTATGCTTAGAAAAGCTCTTTTGCGTGTAGATAGTAATATAGCAAAAGTTCTTTGTGTATTTGTGAGCATGTTCGTTGTTGGCATCGTGCATGCATATGGAGTTCTTGGAATTGTTGAGGCAGGTCTTCTTACACTTCCGCTTACGCTTTGCTATTTACTTACTAAAAATATATACGTAACAATTGCTGCGCAGATTGCATTTGCAATGTATACATATCTGCCGGATGTTGTATATTATGTCGCAAGATTTGCTATGAGATAAAAGTGCTATAAGCTTTGATAGTCCCAAGCATGTTGCTTTTTAGGCAGCATGCTTGTTTTATGATATATAACTAATAGGAGCATAAATCCAATGAGTAAGAATAAAAAAATCATAATTTTGGTTATACTTGGAATACTTGCGTCTGTATATGTTGGGGTAGCTATATTTTTTACAAAACATTTTCTGCCGGGAACTGTATTAAATGGTTATGATGTTTCGTATAAGACTATAGCAGAGGTAAAAGAAAATTTTATAAACGAAGCTTCGACTTACAGACTTGAAATTGTCGGAAGAGAAGATGTGGTTGATTATATATCTGCAACTGATGTAGATTTGGAACTTTCATTTGATGACTCTATGAATGACCTCATAACTATGGGAAGTGCATTTAGCTGGCCGATATCTTTTCTTTATACAAGAGAATATACAACCAATAATATTGCGGAATATTCCGAGGAAAAGCTTGAAAATATTATCGAAAATTTGGCATTTTTTGATGAGGAAAATATAATTGCACCGGAAGATGCTGAAGTTGTATTTGATGATGACAAGGCTATGTATGTTATTAAGGAAGAAGTTCAGGGAACAACTTTGAACGAAGATACATTTCTTGAAAAAATAAAAAATGCAATCGGAATGATGGTTGAAAGCATAGACCTTGATGAAAATAATTGCTATAAGGAACCTACGATTACAAGCGATAATGAAAATCTTGTTACGTTACTTAATAATCTCAATAAATATGCGGCTGCAAAAATTACATATACATTTGGCGATGATACAGTTGTTGTTGACGGAAGCGTTATAAAAGATTTTATTGTACTTGACGGTCTTGAAACATCACTTGATGAAGATCTTGTAAGAGAATATGTAAATTCGCTTGCCAGAACATATGATACATTCGGTACAACGAGAACATTTACAACACATACAGGTGAAACAATAAGTGTAAGCGGTGGCGACTATGGATGGTGGATGGATAGAAGTTCAACTACAACCGATCTTATAGAAGCGATTGAAGGAAGCGTGCAAACTAATCTTACACCTGTATACTATGCAACTGCGGCTAGCTATGGTGAGAACGATTACGGTGATACATATGTAGAAATAGATCTTGATAGTCAGCATGTATATGTATATACGGACGGAGAACTTGTATGTGATAGCGACTGCGTATCGGGCAAAGTTACGGAAGATAGATATACACCTGATGGAACCTATAGCATAACGTATAAGGAAACAGATGCAACGCTTGTCGGCGAAAATTATAGTTCGGCTGTTTCATACTGGATGCCATTTAATGGGAATATAGGAATGCATGATGCATCATGGAGATCGGTATTTGGTTCGGATATATATGTAAATAGCGGATCTCATGGCTGCGTCAATTTGCCTGTTGATAAGGCAAAAGAAATATTCGAGAATGTAGAAAAAGGCGAAGCCGTGATAGTATATGGCGGAATAAAGCCTGATGAACTTAGTGAATATTTGAAGAGTAAAAATAGCACGCAAACCGATGAAGCTACAACTACCGATACAACAAGCACAGATACAGAAAGCGTAATAGATGGCGCGACTACAGCTGATACAAGTGAAAATGCAGCTGCATCATCTGAAGCAGGCACGACAACAGACACACAAACAGATGCATCGAGCAGTGACTCTTCATCTGCAGAATAAAAATACAAAGACATGTAAAGATTGAGTATCCTAATGAAAATTCATCTTTACATGTCTTTTTGCTTCATTATGTATATTTTTATAATATAAAGCCCTCGGATTTAATTTAAATCCGAGGGCTTTTGCCGAGTACTATATGTACGTTAAATTTGGGAGGAGGGGCTGATAAATGGGGAATTTATCAGCCCGGTATGAAAAAAGTTTTGTTGGGGAGTCAGAAGCTTGTTCGCTTCTGATGATTATTATATTACATTCAATTTGTGTCCGAAATTTGGACAAATTATAAAGCATTTATAAATAAATCATAAAACAATTATTTTTTTATGATGATACGTATTTTTATGATTGCAGATAATCAAATCAAGATTAAATTATGTTAATATTTGATTATTTGCAAAATAACTGATTTAATTTGCAATAATAAAGCTTTCAAAATCAATAAATATTGGTAAAATAATAGAGGATGACAAATTCTAAAAAATAATAAACATATAAATGTTAGGAGGACGTATATGGGATTATTAAAAGTTGGTATAAATGCTGCAAGAGATGTACTTGCAGATTCATGGAGAGATTATTTTTATTGTGATTCTATGGGAGGCGATATTCTTGCTTCCAGAGCTCTCAAGAAAACCGATAGAGGAAATAAAAAAGGAAATCCAAATGTTATCAGCAATGGTTCAATTATTGTTGTCAATGAAGGACAGTGCATGATGCTTGTTGAACAAGGCAAGATAGTTGAATTTTCGGCTGAGGCAGGCGAGTTTGTATATGATGAAAGCAGTGAACCGTCACTTTTTTATGGAAATTTATCACAGACGATAAGTCAGACAATCGATCAGTTCATGAAGAGAGTGTCATTTGGTGGCGAAGCGGGCACCGATCAGAGAGTATATTTTTTTAATACAAAAGAAATCATGGGTAATAAATACGGAACAGCCAATCCGGTTCCATTTAGAGTAGTTGATAAAAACATCGGACTGGATGTCGATATATCAATCAGAGCTCATGGCGAATACAGCTATCATATCTGCGATCCTATTCTTTTTTATAAAAATGTGTGCGGAAACGTAGCAGGAAGTTTTAGAAAAGAAGAACTTGATTCACAGCTAAAGTCTGAACTTCTTACAGCGCTTCAACCTGCACTTTCGAAAATAAGTGCAATGGGTATTAGATATAGCGAAGTTCCGGGACATACATTTGAACTTGCCGATGCTTTGAACGAAGTTCTCACGGAAAAGTGGAGAAATACAAGAGGAATTGAAATTGTAAACTTTGGAATGAACTCAATATCAGCATCAAAAGAAGATGAGGATATGATTAAGCAGCTTCAAAGAAACGCTGTTTACAGAGATCCATCAATGGCAGCAGCAACTCTAACCGGTGCTCAGGCGCAGGCTATGCAGGATGCAGCTAAAAATACAGCAACAGGTCCAATGATTGCATTTCAGAATATGAATGCAGCAGCAAATGCAGGCGGAGTAAATGCAGGCGCACTATACAACATGGCAGCGCAGAATATGATGCAGCAAAATATGGCGCAGCAAAACATGAATGCTTCATCAAATGTAAATAACACAAATGTACAAATGAGAGCACAAAATGCAAATTCATGGACATGTAGCTGCGGTCAAGTAAATGATGGTAATTTTTGCCAAAACTGCGGAAATAAAAGACCGGATGCATCATGGACATGCAGCTGCGGGCAAGTAAATACGGGAAATTTTTGTTCTAACTGCGGAAACAAAAGAGCATAAGGGGATAATATGAGTAGTCATGAATTTGAATGTCCTTCATGCGGCGGTATCATGGAATTTGATACCGCCTCTCAAATGCTGAAGTGTTTGTACTGCGATACTATGCTTAGCATAGAAGAGTATGAGAAAATCAGGAAGGACAATCAGGCAGAAAGTAGTGAAGATAATATAAGCACATCTGAAAATGCAAATGATGTAAATTGGGAAGATAAGGATAGTCAGTATTCTGATTTTGGCGGAAACAGAGCCGTATATAGCTGCAATTCATGCGGTGGTGAAATAATTGTTGAACAAAATCAAGGAGCGGCTACATGCCCGTTTTGCGGAAACAATGTGACTTTTAAAGAAGTTTTTATGCGAGGCAGAAAGCCGGATTATATTATTCCTTTTAAACTTGATAAAAATCAGGCAAAAATCAAATATAAGTCTTTTGTAAAAAGCAAAAAACTTTTGCCAAAAAATTTCATTGAAGAAAATCATATAGATGAAATAAAAGGTGTGTATGTTCCGTACTGGATTTTCAACGGAACAAGCCATGTTGTATTAAACGCTCATGCGAGCAAGATGCATGTAAGACAAAGAGGAAAGGATATAATAAACGAAAATTATATCTATCAAGTTTTTAGAGACGGAAGTGTTGATTTTGAAGCAGTACCCGTTGATGGATCAAGCAAAATTCAAAATGACATAACAGAATCTATAGAACCATTTGATACAAATATGATGGTTGAATACAATGATGCATATCTTGCCGGATTTATTGCAAATCAATATGATGTAGATGATAACGAAACAAGGCAAAGAGCAATGGATAGAATGGCAAATGCGGCAATTTATGATTTAAAGCAAAGTATAGAAGGATATGATAGCGTCATAATAGAATCAGATAATCATGACACAAATATCACAAAAACTTGTTATGCGCTTTATCCTGTATGGCTTTTATCTACAACATATGAAGGTGAAAGCTTTACATTTGCCATGAATGGTCAAAGCGGCAAATTTGTAGGAAATCTTCCAATAGATAAGAAAAAGACAATCCTTATGTATCTTGCATTTGGCATCTTGTTTTCGATTGTATTTTATATCTTTGGAATAATTTTTGGTATTTAGAGAGGTTGAGAATACTGTGTTTATAATAATGGGATTTGTAGTTGCCCTTTTTCCTATGTTTGTCTTGGTGTCAGATATGAAGAATGTCAAGATGAATAATAAGGCTCTTGGATATGAAAATGGCAAAATACATATATTCAGACATGAAGATAGATTTATAAGAAAGGATGTAACTGTTACGCATAGCGGTGAAAACGGTAATGGGTCGCATGGAATGCAAGGAATGGGAATGCCTCAAAATATGCAAATGCATGAAAGTTTTGGACGTGGACAGATGAATGGACAAGGCTTTGGTCGTGGAGGTCATATGCCACCAAGAAATGGTAGACGATAAATGGAATCAACAAGAAATATAACATTTGAAGTGACAGACGAATATGAAGGCAAACAAATAAAAGATGTTTTGAAAAATAAACTTCTTTTATCAAGTAGAGAAATAAGTCATGCGAAGGCATTTGCAGATGGTATTTTGGTAAATAATAATCATCAAAATGTACTTTATAAGCTAAAATCCGGCGATATATTGTCGGTAACGATGCATGAAAAAATAGAGAAATCATCGGAAATAGTACCGATAAAAGGCGACTTGAATATTATATATGAAGACGAAGATATTCTTATACTAAATAAAAGTCCGGGAGTTGTGGTTCATCCTATAAAAAATTATTTTGATAATTCACTGAGTAATTATGTAGCATATCATTATAAAGAAAATAACGAAGAACATATAATACGACCTATAGGAAGGCTTGATAGAGAAACATCAGGCCTTATTGCATTTGGAAAAAACAGACTTTCAGCGAATATACTTAATAAACAGGGCGATGATGGCAGCAGAGTAAAAGAATATATGGCGCTTTGCCATGGCGTATTCAAAGAAAGTAAGGGAATTGTGGATGCTCCGATAGGTGAAACTCCTGGCGTAAAGATGGTCAGAATGGTTAGAGATGACGGTGATAAAAGCGTAACGCATTATGAAGTTGTAAGTCAAAAGAAAAATTTTGCACTGGTTAGACTCAGACTTGAAACCGGAAGAACACACCAAATAAGAGTACATATGAAACACATAGGGCATGAACTTTTAGGAGATAGCCTTTATTCCAAAGATATACTTGATTTGTTTGATATCAAAAGATGCGCGCTTCATTCATCACATATGGAAATCATTCATCCTATAACAGGTGAAAAGATGACATTTGATGCAAATCTTCCGGATGATATTAAATCAGAACTTCAAAAAGCCGATAAAGATAATGAACGAATATAGCTATTTAGTTTTAAGAATATAGTTTAAAGTATTTACAAATTAATTTTCTAAAATACAAAATAGGGAGAAAAAGATGGCTAAACTAAATTCAGGCAAGAAAAGTGTAATCAGAAAAATTATTATCGTAGTACTTGTTCTTATTATTTTTTACGAGGTGTATGCAATATATTCGCAGGAAAAAGAAAGAAATATTGCGGTGAGCGAATATGAGGAAATAGCATCTGAAAATGTACAGATAGTTGATGACGGCGAGGAAGAAACAGCGAAAGAAAATACTGAAAGCACTAAAGAAGAGTATTATCCAAATCTCGTAATAGATCATGATGCACTTCTTGAAGTAAATGAAGACTACATAGGATGGCTGTATTTTGATTTTGATGTATCGGATGATTATGATTTTACTTTGAATTATCCTATAGTAAAAGAGCAAGAGATTGACGAATACTTGCACAAAACATTTGAAAATACCGTAAATAGTTCTGGATGTGTTTTCATGGATAAAGATTCTGATAAGGGATTCAACGGATATACGGATTTCTTGTTTGGACATAATATGCGTAACGGTTCAATGTTTGGATCGCTTGATAATATTTACAAGACAAAAGATACCGAAACTATAGAAAATGAGCCATTATATGTATATGTGTATACTCCTGCAAAGGTTTTGAAATATGTTATCTATGAATATGAGCAGACAACAAGCGGAGATCCTACGGTTTATAATGTCATAAGCGATGAAGAAGGATATGATGAATATGTTGAATACATGGATAGCCTTGGTAATTATGATTGCCCTATAGAAGTATCGTTTGAATCAAGACCTGAAATACTAAACCTTTCAACATGTTCCGGTGCATCAGGTACCAATAAGAGACTTGTTATACACTGCGTAAGAATTGCGACAATTGAGATTGAAGAATAATCATAAAAACAATCATAATTTAATAAAACTTTGTTGCATAATATCATTTTTTGTGATACTATAAAAATGAAAATAGACTTCACGGAGGTGGTCTTATGAAGAAAAAAATTAGAACGAATCGAATAATTTCAAGTCTTCTGGCGGTACTCCTTATTGCATTTGCTGTAGCATGCGGTTCAGGTAATGAAGGAATCGATGAATCAGCGGCAGTGAGACAAAATGGTGTTGGTGACGGAGAAATATACATTGATGATGAGGCCATTGCTCTTGCCGGAACTACAACAAGTTCAGAAGATGTAACAGCAGCAGTAGCTAATGCATTTGAGCTTATCAATGAAGAGAGAGCAAACGCAGGACTGACTGCACTTGTATGGAGCGATGGACTTGCACAGGCTGCAAGTGTCAGAGCACAAGAGATTGTTACGACATTCTCACACACAAGACCAAACGGTTCCGATTGGTGGACAGTAAATTCAAGCATACAATATGGTGAGAACCTTGCGAAACTTTATACGACATCAGAATCAGTCGTAACAGCATGGATGAATAGTCCGACACACAAAGCGAACATCATGGATGCAAGCTTCGTAACAGTTGGAATGGCTATTTATCAGACAGCTGACGGAAGTTGGTACTGGGCACAAGAGTTCGGCTATTAAAATTTAATCCATACAGAAAAATACCTGCAAGAAATTGCAGGTATTTTTTGTGTGAAGTACAATAAGAATTTATAATAAAAAAGACTTTCAAAGAAATTTCTTTGAAAGTCTATATATAAAAGCTTAATAAAGCTTTTTGTTTGGGAGGGAACCTGACCGGGAGGGAACCGGTCAGGCATTAGATTATGAAAAAGTTTGTATGATTTGTTATCAAAAGGTGTGTGTTTCTTTTGATAGACTTATAATAATAATCCAAACTTAAATGAAACATAATAAACTGTGAACAAAATGTGTTATAGTGTTATTATGCGTTATGCATTTTGAAAGGAGAAAAATTATGGCAGAAGAATTTAATTCAGTTGAGGAGCTTGGACTTTGCGTCCTTCATGTAGGAATCAATGCAGATGGTGAAGAAGATGCGAATAGAATCGCAGAAGAGTTCAGAACACTTATGGGATTCATCCCAAGATTTGGTAACTCATCAATATTTGCATCAGATCTCATCGAGATTATGAAAAAAGACGGTCCGGGCGAAAAGGGACATATCGCTATTGGAACAAAAGATGTTGATAAGGCTGCAAAATATTTTGAGTCAACAGGAATGGGATTAAAGAAAGAAACAGCCGCTTACAACGAAGACGGTACACTCAAATTTATCTATCTTGATAAGCAAATTG
>Ga0065709_1029477_pt1 | contig 19536 bp, 20 predicted proteins | sample Hoacrofraction14_2_FD_59096 | JGI IMG/M metagenome (GOLD analysis project Ga0065709, IMG submission 59096) | Hoatzin crop microbial communities from Cojedes, Venezuela, sample from fiber fraction 14 v1 | ecosystem: Host-associated > Birds > Digestive system > Esophagus > Crop | place: Venezuela...
TGTCATATCAATATCCTTGACACCCCGGGTCACCAGGACTTCTCGGAAGACACCTACCGGACTTTGATGGCTGCGGATTCGGCCGTCATGGTCATCGACGCCTCCAAGGGTGTCGAGGCGCAGACCCGTAAACTTTTCAAGGTTTGTGCGATGCGTCATATTCCTATTTTTACCTTTATCAATAAACTCGACCGTGATGCCAAGGACCCGTATGAACTGCTCGAAGAAATCGAACAGGAACTCGGGGTCGAGACATGTGCGGTCAACTGGCCGATCGGCGCCGGCAAGGACTTCAAGGGCGTGTACGAACGTGACACGAAAGAAGTCATTGTGTTCAAGGCGGTCGACGGGTATAAAAAAGAAGCCGAAGAAGTCGTCAAGAGCTATGATGATCCGGAAGTCAAAGAGCTTACCGGGGATTACTACGACATCCTGATGGATGACGTGGAACTGCTCGACGAAGCCGGGGCCGTGTTTGATCTGGACAAAGTCCGGGCCGGCCAGCAGTCACCGGTGTGCTTCGGGTCGGCACTCACGAACTTCGGGGTGGAACCGTTCTTGCGCCACTTCCTGGACTTCTCGATGCCGCCGCAGCCGCGTCCGAGTGACATCGGCATGATTGACCCGTTCGGCGAAAACTTCAGCGCCTTTGTGTTCAAAATCCAGGCCAACATGAACAAGGCTCACCGTGACCGCATGGCCTTCATGCGCATCACCTCCGGCAAGTTCACCAAGGGCATGGAAGTGTACCACATGCGCACAAAGAAGAAAATCAAGCTCAGCCAGTCCAAACAGCTGATGGCCGATGAACGTGAAGAAATCCAGGAAGCGTATTCCGGGGACATCATCGGTGTGTTTGATCCGGGCATTTTCGCCATCGGCGATACGATTGTGACGGGCAAGGACCGCTTCCAGTTCGAAGGCATCCCGACGTTCGCACCGGAACACTTCGCCTCCGTCCGCAATAAGGACACGATGAAGCGCAAACAGTTCGTCAAGGGCATCCGTCAGATTGCCCAGGAAGGGGCCATCCAGATCTTTACGGATCTCGGCGGCTCGATGGAAGAAATCATTGTCGGTGTGGTCGGCGTGCTTCAGTTCGAGGTGCTGGCTTACCGCCTGAAAAACGAATACAACGTGGACATCGTCCAGACCCCGCTGCCGTACCAGTACATTCGCTGGATCGACAACGAAGACGTGGACCTGTCCCGTCTGAACATCTCCTCGGACACCCGCAAGGTCGAAGACCTGCATGGCCGCTATCTTCTCCTGTTCTCGAATCAGTGGGGCGTACGCTGGGCCGAAGAGCGCAACCTTGGCCTCGAACTGTCCGAATTCTCAAGAACGTTATAACCGGAAAACAGGGGGAACCCTGTTTTTCTTACAAGAGGTGACACTACTATATGTCAAGACGATATACCATCAAAGGGATTGCCGGCGATGACACATACAACGCCCTGGTCCTTTATCTCAACACCTCCCCATATGTGAGTGACCTCACCACATCACGGGCCGCGGTGTCTTTTACGGTCGATGAAATCGGCTATATCCGCCCGGACCTCGACGCCATCAGCACGGATATGATCATCGAAGACGTGAGCACGCATCCGCAGGAGAGCGAGTCTGTTTACCGGTTCATGGTCGAGGCTGATGATGAGGCGACGGCGGAGTTTCTCACCCGCCTCAAAGCACTTGATCAGTATAAAGAAATTGAATATGACGCCTTCAACCACCTGCTTGTGGTGAAAAGCAGCGCCGAGGATGTCCCGGCGCAGCTGGCACAGCTTCTCGCCGAAGTCTCGCCCAAAGCGACCATCACGTTGCACCGGCAGCCCCGCGTCGACCAGCATGCCTTCCGCAAGGCCATGATTTCCCGCTTTTTACCAATCGGGATCTTTGCGCTCTCACTGGCACTGGCTCTTGTGCTTGATGCCAAAAACAGTCCTTTGGCACTTGTCTTCTTTACTGTGTGCGTCCTGACACTCTCCCTGCGCATCGTGCGCCGGGCGTTTGCGGGACTGACGGAAGGACGGGTGCTCTGGGAAGATGTCATCATCCTGCTCGGCCTTGTGCTCGGGGCGCTGTCCGGGCATCCGTGGACAACGATGATTGCCTCCCTGTTCATTCAGGGCAGTGAGGAAATCAGGGCGATGATGATGACGCGGGCCATGTCCAAAGTGGACAAGGTTGCCAATGCCCATGCCCATGTCATGATCAAAACCGAAGCCGGCACGACAGATGTGCTGCTGAGTGAAGTGCATATCGGCGATGAAATGGTCATTGAACACGGGGAAGCCGTGAGCCTGAGCGGGGTGCTGATGTCTCCGTCCGCCACTCTGAGCAGTTATATGCGCGACTCCGATACAACTTTGAAAACTTTAAGCTCCGGGGCATACATCGACTCGGGGTATGTGAATATGGGCGATGCCTTCAGTTTGCGTGTGAGTGAAACGAGTGATGAATCGGCCCTCGGGGATGTGTTTACCTCCCTCGACCGGTTCGACCTGAGCGCTGCGGCCGTGTCCCGCACGACCATCCGGCTCTCCCGCCTGTTTACGATGGTGGTGGTACTCACTGCGATTGCCCTTGTGGTGATGCATGCGCTCACTCAGCCCGATGACATTCAGGAATGGCTCCATGTCGGGGCGTTATTGCTTCTGGCATCGGGGGGCTTTGCGAGTGTGCAGGCGTCGGCCTGTGCGATGCTGGCGGCGATGGCCAGAGCCGGGCACGAACGCATCGTGATTCCGAACCTCAACGCCTTTGACGCCCTCAACGATGCCCGTATTCTTGTGTATGACCGCACCCATCAGGAGAAGATGGATGAGGAGGAACGCCATCAGGTGACCGAACTGGCCAGGCTCGGCCGGGCCGTGGTGGTGATCAGCGACACTCAGGAGGAAGACATTTCTGATATGAAGGTGATGGGCTCTTTGTCTGTGGAAGACAAGCGCGCCGCCATCGACAAACAAATGGGCGATGTGGCCCTCTTGTGCGACTATGAAACCGATGAATCCCTTTTGGAACTTTCCAAGGTGAATGTGTCCCGGGGCGGCCTGGTGGAAGGGCGGGAGCGTCCGGACACCATTGTATGTGCTGATGCCCGTGTGCATGTGAGCCGTGCGTTCCGGATTGCCGGACGGATGCGGGATTTGTGCACGCTGAACCTGATCCTTTCGTTCTTCGTGAAAGTGTTCCTGCTTATGATGATTGGTCTGTGGCATGACACGTGTTTGTTCCTGGTGCCGGTGTGCGACCTGCTGATCGCGGCGGTGACTTTGACGATTGCGCTTTTACCTCTGAGAGGGGTGAAGGCCGGTGCGTGAGTTCACAATCAAAAAAGAGTCTCAGCTCTTACCATTTTTAAATGAAGTGCTCGGGAAAAAGGCGAAAAACGAACTGCGCCACGGCAATGTCCGTGTGAACGGTGAAGTCATCACCCGTCACGACCATGCCCTCAAACCGGGGGACAGGGTCAGTGTGGGACGTCAGGCTTTAAGCTTTCCGATTCTTTACGAAGACAAGGACATTATCGTCATTGACAAGCCTGCAGGCCTGCTCACCGAGCGGACGGCCCGCATGAAGGACAAGACGGCGTATATGATGGTGAAGGAGTATCTCGCCAGGAAACGGGAGAAGATTTACCTCCCGCACCGGCTTGACCGGGAGACGTCGGGGGTGCTGATGTTTCTGAAAAACAAAGCCCTTTACGAAGAGCTCACCCATCACTGGAATGAGCGGGTCACGGAGCGTTCGTATATCGCTCTTGTGGAAGGCAGGACGGATCAGAAGGGCCGCATCGATACGCCGCTTCTCGAAACAAAGAGCCAGCAGGTCATCGTCCATCCGAAAGGCAAGAAGGCGATCACCCTGTATGAAACAATCAGGCAGGGCAAGGACTATTCCTTGGTGCACTTGAATCTTCTCACCGGCCGGCGTCATCAGATTCGCGCCCACATGGCTTCCATCGGCCATCCCGTGGCCGGGGACAGGGTGCATGATGCCAAAACGAATCCGTGTCACCGCCTGTGTCTGCACCATCAGGCATTGAGTGTGACGATTCACGGAAAGACGATGCGCTTTGTGTCTCAGGCCCCTTCGGAATGGGCCCGGAAGGTGCACTGAAATTTCCTGAAAAAAGCGTTGACAAGCGCGCTTTATTTGATTAGTATAAGGTCTGTAAAACAGAATTGTGGAAAGAAGAAGCGCCTGTTTCTCGCCTGACTGCCATAGCAGTGGGCTGACGTCACGATGAAATTATTTCAGAAAGACAGCGGGCGCATGCGTCCGCTTTTTGAACGTTTGGGGAGGTGGCACATATCAGACGTTACGACCAGCCAAAAAAGAAAGAAGATCTCGTGAATGAAAATGTCCGGTTCCGGGAAGTACTCCTGATTGACCAGGACGGCAACCAGCTTGGCACGATGAGCGCACGCGACGCGCAGATGAAGGCGTATGACGCCAATCTCGACCTCGTATGTGTGGCTCCGAAGGCCAAACCGCCGGTTTGTCGCGTGATGGACTACGGGAAGTACCGCTTTGAGCAGCAGAAGAAGAAAAAAGAAATGAAAAAGAAATCCAAACAGGCTGTGCTCAAAGAAACCCAGTTATCACCGACCATCGACACTCATGACAAGAATGTCAAACTCAAGCGCACCCTCAAGTGGCTCGAGGAAGGCAACAGAGTCAAGATCGCACTCAGATTCCGCGGTCGTCAGATGGCACACATTGATCTCGGACAGAAAATTCTTGATGACTTCGTGGCTGAATGCGCCGAAGTCGGCGTAGTCGAGAAGCCTGCCAAGATGGAAGGCCGAACGATGATTGCCATTCTGGCTCCAAAAAAGAAATAAGAACAGGAGGATAAGGTATCATGCCAAAGATGAAAACACATTCCGGTCTGAAGAAAAGACTGAAAAAGACGGGCAGCGGTAAGTGGAAACGCGGCCATGGATATGTCTCGCACTTAGCTCACAACAAAACACACAAGCAGAGAAAGCACCTCGCAAAATCCACAACTGTCAGTGCTTCGGACATGAAGAGAATCAAGTCCCGTCTGCCTAAGTAAGAGTAAGTAAGGAGGAACAACAATGGCTAGAGTAAAAGGTGGTTATGTAACCCGTCGCAGAAGAAAGAAAACCCTGAAGCTTGCCAAAGGCTATTTCGGCTCCAAGCATGCTTTATATAAGACAGCGCATGAACAGGTGATGCATTCCCTGACGTATGCGTACAGAGACAGAAGAACGCTCAAGAGAGAAATGAGAAAGCTCTGGATTGCCCGTATCAACGCGGCCGCAAGAATGAACGACCTTTCTTATTCCAAACTGATGCATGGTCTGAAACTCGCGAACGTCGACATCAACAGAAAGATGCTGTCGGAAATCGCAATCGCTGATCCGGAAGGCTTCACGGCCATCTGCGACAAGGCGAAAGACGCACTCAACTAAGAAGGGATCCGTCCCTTCTTTTTGATTGTGTGATACATCACACAATGTCCGTTCAAATTATGAAAAAGGCCCTTACAATCGCATGAATTGTGTATACTGGCATTACTCAAGTTAAGTTCAAGGGAGGTACGTATGGGAATCATCAAATTCGCGCTTCTGATGCTGAAGCGGGAAAAGAAGAGGGCCGTGTCCTTCGGCCTGAGCATCATGTTCACCTTTGTGACGGCTGTGCTGTTCTTCAGTATTATCAATAACACGCTCCTGGTGGACCATACCTTATCCACGTCCGGCGGCTCGTTTCAGGATGTGTCGATCCCGATGTCTACGCTGGTGTCGTTCGCAGCCATTTCCTTTTCGTTTCTGATGTTGGGGATGTCCAACGAATACTTCCTCTCGCACAAGACGAAGGAGCTCGGCATCCTGACGATTTCGGGCGCCAACTTTATGGAATCGACGTTTTACCTGCTCGTGCAAACCCTGATCATCTCGTTCATCGCGATGGTGCCGGGACTCATTCTCGGGGTGGGGGTGTCGGTCCTTTCCAACAAAATCATGTACGGCTATATGGGCATTGACTCGACCATCTTCTATGTGTCACCGCTGGCTTTCCGCGATACGTTTGTGACGTTCCTGGCCGTGTTTACGTTTGTCGTTATGCTGGACATGGGCTTTGTGCACCGCAACGATGTCACAACGATGATTTCGGGGGAAAAATCCAATGCGGTCAAGACCCACGGCAGTGATGTCAAAACCGCGGCACTTTATATCGGCCTGGTCGTGCTGGGCTTTGCGATGATCGCCTCGGCGCCGTTCTCGGCCTCGGAATACCTCGCCCCGTGTCTGGTCGGTTCGTTCGGCCTTTCCGGCGTGCTCGCAAGGGTTGTGCCGATGGGCATTGAATTTGGCAAGCGCAAACAGGCGATGGCCGACAAGATCAAAATCATCGGTCTCTCCAATCTGGCCTACTCGATCAAGCGGTCGGAAATGACAACCCGCGTGTACAATATGGCGATGGTCGTGATGCTTTCCCTGATGATTTCCCAACAAAACAATCCGCGCAACTTTATCACCTCGGTGATGGCGTACTTCGTCGTGATCCTGCTCTTGTGTGTGTCGATCGTGTACAAGTACCTGTCGGAAATCCAATCGCGCCGGGTGACATTCTTCAACCTGTATAAAATCGGCTACACCCAGGCCCAGATCAAAAAGTGCATGCGCTATGAGCTCAGGCACTACTACGGGCTTCTCACGGTCCTGCCGTTTACGATTTGTGTCACGCTGCTCGTGATTTTCTACAGTCACGGGTCACTTTCGCTGACGTTTGTCCTTTGCCTCATCGGCATTGAAATCCTGCCGTCATTTGTGATGATGGCCATCACGTATCGCAATTACACGAACCTGTTGAAAGAAATTATGGAGGCTGTCAACCATGTCTGATATCATTCTCTCCGCCCAGCGGATCACGAAAACCTACGGGATCGGCACAAGCCATCCGTTCACGGCCCTGACCGATGTGTCCCTTGACCTGTACGAAAAAGACTTTGTGTGCATCATGGGCCCGTCCGGCGCCGGCAAGAGCACACTCGTCAATAACCTGTCGACCATTGACATGCCGACCAAGGGGAAGGTGTACATCAACGGCACCGAGGTGCGCACCCTTGGTGAGCAGGAAATCGGCCGTTTCCGTTATGAAAACCTCGGCTTTATTTTCCAGGAGTTCAACCTCCTTGACGCCCTGACGGTGCGGGAAAACATCGTTGTCCCTTTGGCCCTTGCCAACGTGCCGTACGATGAAATGGATGAACGGGCCAATGAGATTGCCAAACGTCTTGAGGTCGACAAGCTCCTCGACAAGTATCCGAATGAATGTTCCGGGGGACAGAGACAGCGCATCGCCATCGCCCGCGCCCTGATCACCAACCCGAAGCTCATCATCGCGGACGAGCCGACAGGCAACCTCGACTCCAAAAACTCCCATGAAGTGCTGGAACTCTTCCGGGAGATGAATGAGAAGGACGGGGTCACAATCATGATGGTCACGCACGACTCGGAAATCGCGTCGTACTCGCACAAGCTTCTCTACATCAAGGACGGTGTCATCGAGACAAGCCTCGAACGCGGGGACATGAGCCAGAAGGATTATTTCCACAAAATTGTCGACATCAACTCGGCGGAATCACAGAAATTCATGGACTAGAAGAGCGGATTTTCCGCTCTTCTTTTTTCGACTCCTCCCAACAAAAGTGCGTGAATCAGCGTACCTTTCTTCACAACGAAACGGTTTTTAAGTATAATAAGCCTATGAAGGAAACACTGACTGTGACGCTGTGCGGGCATGAGGTTCCGGTGACACTCACCCGTAAGAAGATGACATCCATCGTGGTGCGGGTGCGCCGGGGTAAGCTCGAAGCCTCGTGCGGGCCGTGGGCTGCGACGGCTGACGTTCTCAAGCTCATCCGGGCCAATGAACAGCGCCTCTGGCAAAGAGTGTCCGCGTACACGCCGTACGTTGATGCAAGAGACGGGGGTCATGTGATGATCTTCGGTGAGCGTTATGAGATCCGGGTGCGGGATTTGAAAAAGAAAATGTGCCGGATCCATAATCACACAGTGTATGTGTACGACAAAAACATAGAGAAGACGCTCGAAGCGTTTCTCAAACAAACCCTGCTTGACTATGTCACCAGGCGCATTGACGACTACGTCAGTGACGATGCGGATCTCATCCGGCCCCAAAAAGTCGATGTCCGTTTTTACAAAAGCCGGTGGGGCGCGTGTTATTATAAAGACAGCCGGGTGAGTTTTAATCTCTCACTCGTTTATATGCCTTATGATGAAATCGATTCGGTCGTGGTGCATGAGCTCTGTCACTTTCTCGAGCCCAGCCACAACGCCTGCTTTTACCGCGAGGTGAAACGGCGTATGCCAGACTACGATATCATACACAAAAGGCTGAAGGAGAAGGATGTATGACGGAAATTACGTCAGTGAACAACGCCCGCGTCAAGGCGTGGGTGAGCCTGCAACGCAAGAAAAACCGGGATCAGGAAGGCTTGTATCTGGTGGAAGGCCGGCATATGGTCATTGAGGCTCTGGACGCCGGGGTGGCCGAAACAGTCATCACCACTCAAGATACAATTTATGAGAATGTGGAGTGCGTGCATGTGAGTGAGGCCGTGATGAAAAAACTGGCCCTCACAGTGACCCCGCAGCCGGTCATGGCGGTGTGCCGCCGCATGGACAACACGATGTCATGGCAGGAAGAGCGTTATCTTCTGCTCGACGGCGTGCAGGATCCCGGCAACCTCGGGACGCTTTTAAGAACGGGGCTGTCGTTTGGTTTCAACCACATCATTTTGTCCGGGAACTGTGTGGACGTCTACAACGACAAAGTTCTCCGCTCTACCCAGGGCGCGGTGTTCCGCGTGCATCTCGTGCGCATGGCTTTGAACGAGGCTATTACACAGCTGAAGGCCAACGGTGTCCGCATCATCGGCACCGCCCTCGAAGGGGCCAGCGACATCCGCACTGTTTCCACTCAGGGTCCTTTGGCCGTGGTGATGGGCAACGAAGGGCAGGGCGTCTCAGGCAAAGTGCTGGACGTCTGTGATGATCTGGCGTATATCCCGATTCAGAATATGGAATCGCTGAACGTGGCCGTGGCCGCGGGCATCGCGATGTATGTGTTTTCCGGCAAGGAGGGGTAAAATGTTCTGGGGGAAAAAAGACAGGCCGCAGAGCCTGGACAAACAGGTGACACGGACACTCTCCGACACCGCCGTCCGTCAGCACGTCTGCTTCTCCGGGGAAGTGCAGGGCGTCGGGTTCCGGTTTCAGTGCCAGATGCTGGCGGAAGAAATCGGGCTGACAGGCTGGTGCCGCAATATGTATGATGGCCGGGTCGAAGCCGAATTCCAGGGCGAGCGTCAGGACATCAATAAGCTGATTGCCCAGATCCGCAACCGGCGCTATATCCGGGTGAGTCATGTGGAGATCACGACCATTCCGGTCAAACAGGACGAAACGGCGTTCCGCATAGTGTATCGTGTGCAATAATTTTAGGGAGGCATTGTATGAGTAAAAGAGTGAGAAAAATACTGATTGCGATTTGCGTGGTCGCCATCATTATTTCCGGCGGGAACCTCGCGCGCATCGGGTACCGTTACTACAAACTGGAACAGGAGACGGAGGAAATGGCCGCCACCTATACGCATGAGTCGACGGACACCTCGACCAAGACGTACAAAAACAAAAACCTCAACCGCACGATTGACTTCAACTCCCTGTTGAAGATCAACACTGATGTGGCGGGCTGGATTTACATCCCGAACACGGCGATCGATGAAGTGTTGATGCATGCGGACGACAACGACCTGTACCTGCATCACAATATTTACAAGAAATACCTGTTTGCGGGCCAGATTTTCATCAACGCCCCGAACAACCCGAATCTGACGGATGTCAACACCATCATTTACGGGCACCACATGCGTAACGGCTCGCGCTTTGCGACGCTGCGCAAGTTCACCGACGGATCGTATTTCAAAAAGCACAAGTATGTCTACATCTACAAAACCGACGGCACAATCAACCAGTACTGCATTTATACGATTACGAAGCTGAATTCGTCCGACCGTCTGTACTACGACCTCGATGACTATGATTATGACAAGGTCGTCTCGACCCTGACGAAAAACGCATTCCATACCCGTGACATCGAAGCCACGGGCGATGTCCCGCTCATCACGCTTTCGACATGTGTGCACGCCACCGGTACGGGCCGTTATGTCCTGGGAGCTTACCTCGTCCGCACCGTGGACATGAAGTCGTAAGATGAAAGCCCCGATTCAGAAAAGTTTCGGCTATGCCTTCGAAGGCATCTTCGTTACCATCCGGGATGAACGCAATATCAAAATCCATCTTGTGATGATGACCCTCGTCATTATCTGCGGGTTCATTTTCGGACTTTCGGTGACCGAGTGGCTGATCTGCCTTGTGCTCTTCGCGCTGGTGATTTCCCTTGAAATCCTCAACACAGCGATTGAAGCCGTGGTCGATCTGGCCTCACCCGGGCGTCATCCGCTCGCCAAAAAAGCCAAGGACTGTGCGGCCGGCGCGGTGCTCGTCTCCGCCATCTTCGCCGCCATCATCGGGCTGATGATCTTTGTACCGAAACTGCTGGCCATACTGTAGAAAGGAAAGGGCGCTCCGGCGCCCTTTAACATATGAACACACATCTCACATCCAACCAACTCAAACTCATCGGCTGTGCGGCCATGGTGATCGATCATTTGGGCTTTCTCGTGTTTCCCGATGTCATCGCTCTGCGCATCATCGGCCGGCTTGCCTGGCCGCTTTTCGCCTGGGCGCTGGTGATCGGGGCGCTTCATACCCGCGCCCTTTCCCGGTATATTGTCCGGGTGTCCTTGTGGGGCGCGGTGCTGGCAGGTTTCTACGCTGCGTTCATGCAGGCGTTTTATCTGAATATCCTTTTAGCCCTGGCCCTCTCACTGACCCTGATGGCGCTCTGGCAAAGACTCCGTAAAACATACAATCTTCGGAATGTCCTGATGTTTGGCGGGGCGGTGATCCTGACATCGGTTTTATGCCGGTATGTGGAAACGGACTATGGCTTTTGGGGCATCATGACCCCCGTGATGGCATATATGGTGTGTCTGGAGAAAGACCTCACGTATCCTTTGGACAGGCATCCGGCGTTCTGGATGTTTGCGCTGGGCCTGTGTGTGACAGCCTTTGTGAAAGGGTGGGTGCAGCCGTTCTCCCTGCTTGCGCTGGTGTTCATCGCGATGACGGACGGCTCGAAGGGCGACAAAGTCCCTTCACTGTTCTTTTATATCTTCTATCCGGCGCAGTTTGTGCTGGTGTATGCGGCCGGGTTGCTTTTGGGGCGGCTTTGACCGTATTTTTTTGATTCGGGGTTGACTTATATTGAACATATGATAATATGTTCATATGAAAAGAGGTGATCATCATGATGTACGAAGATATGGATACAGAACTGAGCGATCTGGCCGACCTGTTCAAAATATTCGGTGACTCCACCCGGCTGAAAATCCTTTACGCATTGATGGCAGGGGAGAAAAACGTGACCCAGCTCACCGAAGACATGGACATGACGCAAAGTGCGGTGTCGCACTCCCTCAGAGTGCTGAAGACCGCCAAACTCGTCGGGGCACGCCGGGAAGGCAAATCCATGGTGTACTTCCTCGCGGATGATCACGTCCGGACCATCATCGCGATGGGTAAAGAACATATCGAAGAATAAGGAGAACACAAATGAAAAAGAGAATTAAGATTTTCGTCGATTGCGCCAACTGTGCAGCCAAAATGGAAGATGCGGCTTCGAAGGTCGAAGGCGTGGAAGATGTGAGTGTGTCGTTCATGACCCAGAAGATGGCCCTGAGTGCCCCTGATGACATCTTTGACGATGTGCTTCAGAATGTCATTTCCGCCTGCAAGAAAGTGGAAGACGACTGCGAATTTTATCTTTAATAAGACGAAGCGCGCGTGGCGCGCTTCTTTGACGGGAGAGTGAGTGTGTGATGAAATCCATGACACCAAGACAAAAGAAAAACCTGAAAAACATCCTGATCGCCGGGGCACTGTATGCGGTGATGGTCATCCTGAACCATACGAACCCCGTGCCGGGTGTCACCGACAACAGAATCATCATGTTTCTTCTGTTTCTTGTGCCTTACTGGATCGTCGGCGGCAGTGTGGTCCGCAAGGCGTTCAAGGGCATGAAAAACAAACAGATGTTTGACGAGTCGTTCCTGATGTTCGTGGCGACGATCGGGGCGTTTGCGACCGGGGAATACCCGGAAGCCGTTGCGGTCATGTTGTTTTATCAGGTCGGGGAATGGTTCCAGGACTATGCGGTCAGCCGGTCCCGTCAGTCCATTTCCGATTTGATGGATATTGCGCCGGAGTCGGCCAACCTGCTTCATGACGATGGTTCGGTGGAAGATGCCAATCCGGAAGATGTGGAGATTGGGTCGCTCCTGATGGTCCGTCCGGGCGAGAAAATCCCGCTTGACGGCGTGGTGGTCGAAGGCGACTCGATGGTCAACACGGCGGCGCTCACGGGTGAGTCCGTGCCGCGCGGTGTGCATGCGGGCGATGATGTCATCTCCGGCTGTATCAACGGTGATTACGCCCTGAAAATCAAAACAACGAAGCTGTATGAAGACTCCACGGTCGCACGCATTCTCGAAATGGTCGAAGAAGCGGCCGAGAAAAAATCAAAGACCGAGAAGTTCATCACCCGGTTTGCCAAATACTACACGCCGATTGTCGTGTTCGGCGCCATTGCATTGGCGCTCATCCCGCCAATCTTTGTCGGGCACTGGATGACCTTTATTTACAGAGCCTGCACATTCCTCGTTATCTCGTGTCCGTGCGCGATTGTGGTATCCGTTCCGCTCTCCTTCTTCGGGGGCATCGGGGCCGCATCGCACCAGGGCATCCTGGTCAAGGGCTCGAACTATCTGGAACTGATGGCTCATGCGGATACGATGGTGTTTGATAAAACCGGCACCCTGACCAAGGGTGTGTTCAAGGTCACGGACATCCGTCCGAATGGTTTGTCTTCGGATGAACTGCTTGAACAGGCGGCGTATGCGGAATCCATGTCCACCCATCCGATTGCACTTTCCATTCTGGATGCGTACGGGAAAGACATTGACCAGAGCCGTGTCGGTGAGGTCGAAAACCTGTCCGGCCGCGGCCTGAAAGCCGTGGTGGACGGAAAGATTATCTACGCCGGCAATGCCAGACTGATGCAGGAAATCGGTGTCACGTTTGACGAAGCCCACGAGGCTGAGGCCAGCGTGGTGTATGTGGCGGATGAAACCAAGTTCCTCGGCACGATCCTTGTGGCCGATGAGGTCAAGGACGACTCTGCCGAAGCCATCCGTCAGCTTAAAGAAGCCGGTGTGCGGGACGTGGTGATGCTGACGGGGGATAAAAAGGGCGTGGCTGAGGCGGTCGCTGACAAGCTCGGCATCGACCATGTGTACGCCGAACTGCTCCCGGCCGACAAGGTCGCCAAGGTGGAAGAACTCCTCTCCAACAAGCCGGAAGACAAGACCCTCTCCTTTGCGGGGGACGGCATCAACGATGCGCCGGTGCTGACCCGCAGTGATGTCGGGATTGCGATGGGCTCGATGGGCTCGGATGCGGCCATTGAAGCCGCGGATATCGTCATCATGGACGACTCTCTGCTCAGACTGCCGACGGTGATCCGGATTGCCCGGAAGACGGTGTCGATTGCGAAAGCCAACATTATCTTTGCGCTCTTTGTCAAAATCCTGATTCTCGTGCTTGGGGCGCTCGGGATGGCCGGCATGTGGGCGGCGGTATTCGCCGATGTCGGTGTGGCTGTCATTTGTATTCTCAACGCCATGCGGGCTTTGTCCGCAAAATAATAAAGGACGGCATTCTCTTCATGAGGATGGCGTTTTTTGGTGTATAATGAGCCCTGAGGTGACACGATGAAACTTGAACATAAAAACTACGACTATAACACACTGCCCGACTTTGATGAGCCGGTGGACTCGGCGACTGTCATTCCGGTCACGGGCCATGAGACCGGGGTGACGTATATCCCGGACGTGGTGTACATGCAGGACGGGGGACATGACCTGACCCTTCAAATCCTTCAGCCCTACACGTACTTTCCTGAGGATGCGCTTTATCCGATTGTCCTTTACGTCAAAGGCTCAAGCTGGAAAAAGCAGGACGTGTACAAACACGTGGCTGCCCTTGGCAAGCTGGCGGAAAAGGGCTATGTGTGCGCGATTGTGGAATACGTCTCGGCCGAAGAGATGCCGTTTCCGGCCCAAATCGAACAAACGAAAAACGCGGTCCGTTATTTGAAGGACCACGCATTGGAGTATCACGCCGACAAAGACAAGGTCATCCTGACCGGCGGCTCGTCGGGCGGACATACGGCCGCCCTCGCGGCATTGACCGCAGACCAGGATTTATTCGACCGGCCGGCGGGTGAAACATCTGCGAAAGTGCAGGGGCTGATCACGATGTTCGGGGCGCTGGAAATCACCCTGGAACAGGGCTTTCCGTGCTTTGCGGCTCACAGCGATGAGGATATGATCCAAGGCTTTCCGGGCGGGGAAAAGGTTCATGATTTGATCCGCAAGGGCGCCTTCAATGCGAAGACGTATGTGTCTGACTGCGACTTCCCGGTGCTCTGTGTGCACGGCACGAAAGATATCCTTGTACGCTGCGACCAGTCCACACGGTTTTACGAGGCGCTCAAAGCGGCCGGGAAACAGGCATCCATGATCCTGCTCAAGGGCAGTGACCACGGCGGCCCGGCCTTCTGGATCCCGGAAATGATTGACGCTTACGACGCTTTTATCCAAACATGTTTGTAAATGAAAACCGCTCCCTAATAGGAGCGGTTTTTCACAATGATATACACCGGCCAGCCGGCCAGAGTGATCATCAGGGAGAAGAGCGACATGAGGGTCGCGCTCATGCCTGAGAGGCAGAACTGGCTGACGATGACGAAGAGCCCGCTCAGTACGGCGAGCACCGGAATGACAGGGTAGAGAGGCACTTTGCATGGTCTCTCACGCTCCGGCTGTTTTTTACGCAGGACGATGACGGCCATGAAGGTGATTGTGTAGAAAATCCAGCATGAGAACACACCGAGGTCGGTGAGCAGGTCGAACTGTCCGGTGAAGCTGTAAACAGCTGCCAGCACGCCCACAAACAGGATACTGTTGGCCGGGACCTGGTTGTCGTTGAGCTCTGCGAGCCAGCCGCTCATCGGGAGCGCCTTGTCCAAAGCCAATGCGTACACAACGCGGGAGCCTGCCATGAGGAAGCCGTTGCCGGCGCCAATGACAGAAATGATAATCCCGACGGAAATAAGGGTGCCGCCCGCTTTCCCGAACAGCTTCATCGCCACGGCCGAGGCCGGGGATTCAAGCGTCATCAGCGTGGAAGCCGGAAGGACCCATAAATAAGCAACGTTGATCACGAGATAGACAGCCATGATAATGGACACCCCGCCGACAATGGCGAGCGGCAAGTCACGGCCTGGGTTTTTCATTTCCCCTGCGATGGCCCCGACGTTCGTCCAGCCTTCAAAGGCAAAGAGCACGGCCAAGAGGCACGAACCCAAAGCGCCCATCGGCGTCACGCCGCCACCGGTGAGAGGGGTGATGATTGGGTTGCCCCCGCCACCGAGGATAAAGCCGAAAATCATCAGGATGAAGAGCGGCATGAGTTTGCAGATTGTCGAGACAACCTGGAACCCGCCGGCCGCTTTCGAGCCTTTGGTGTTCATGAACACCAGCGCCGCGATGACGAGAATGGCGACGGGCAGTTTGAACTGGTCCCCGCCGATCACATTGCCCAGTTCACTGCCGACCTTGACCCCGTAACCAGCCAGGAAGGCGGGGTAGAAAATAATGATCTGCATCCAGCCGGCCAGAAAGCCCATAACATCACCGTAGGCTTCCCTGAGGTAGGTGACCATCCCGCCGGTTTCCGGAATCATGACCGCGAGCTCCGCGAAGGTGAGGGCCCCGAGGATACTCATCAGCCCCCCGAGCACCCAGGCCAACAGGCCCATGCCCGGACCGCCGCCCGTGGCGTTGTAGATAGCGTAAGGCTTAAAGAACACCCCGGCCCCGATGACGCAGCCGACCACAACGGCTGTCGCCTCTGCCCAGCCGAGGTTCTTTTTCAGTTTTTTGTCCATAGAAGATATTCCCCCCCTTCTTTGCGCTTTATTATAAAGGGGTTTGAAAGCGCGGTCAATCTCCGGCCGGATTGTATGAAATGAAATGCATTCTTGCAAGAATCTGGGTTTTACATCTGGGGCGACTCTGATATAATGGCTTTGGACAAAACACGCAAAGGAGTGAGTTACACATGGCAGGTGTAGTAGTTGTAGGCAGCCAGTGGGGCGATGAAGGTAAAGGAAAAATCACCGATTACCTCTCCCAGCAGGCTGATCTCGTGGTCCGTTATTCCGGCGGCAACAACGCGGGTCATACGATCAAGTTCGGTGACCGCAAGTTCGCGCTGAGACTGATCCCGTCCGGTATTTTCACATCCGGTGAGGTCATCCTCGGCAATGGCATGGTCATCAACCCGAAGGCGCTTCTCGAAGAAATTGCCTATCTGAATGACGCCGGTGTCAACACCGACCGCATGCATATATCCGACAGAGCCCACGTGCTTCTTCCGTATCACATCGAAATCGATGCGATTGAAGAAGAAATGCGCGGTGCAGCGTCCATCGGCACGACGAAGAAGGGCATCGGCCCGGCATACGTGGACAAGTATGACCGTGTCGGCATCCGCATCGGGGACTTCATTAAGGAAGACCACTTCCGTCAGAAACTGGAAACAGTGCTGGCGTTCAAGAAAAAGCAGTATCCGCAGCTCACATGCACGGTGGATGAGATTTTCGACGAATACAAAGAGTATGCGAAGAAGATTGCCCCGATGGTATGTGATACAGGCGTCCTTCTCGACGAAGCCTTTATGGCCGGCAAGAAAGTCCTGTTCGAAGGGGCCCAGGGGACGATGCTGGACATCGATTACGGGACTTACCCGTTTGTGACGAGCTCCAACCCGGGGGCGAACGGTGTGCCGTCGGGCGCATCCATCGGCCCGCTGTATCTGACGGATGTTGTCGGCATTGTCAAGGCGTACACGACCCGTGTCGGCGCCGGGGCATTCCCGACCGAACTGTTCGATGAACTCGGCGATCACATCCGTGAAGTCGGCCATGAATATGGCACTGTCACGAAGAGACCGCGCCGGGTCGGCTGGTTTGATGCCGTGGTCGTCAATCAGTCCCGCCGCATGGCGTCCCTGACGGGGATTTCGCTGATGCTGCTGGACGTGCTCACGGGGCTCAAGACACTGAAGATTTGTACGGCGTATGAACTCGATGGTGAGGTCGTGCACGCACTGCCGGCCGTGGTGGAAGACCTCGACCGCTGCAAGCCGATTTATGAAGAAATGCCGGGATGGGATGAAGACATCACGGGCGTGACATCGTTTGATGAACTGCCTGTCAATTGTCAGAATTACATCCGCCGCATTGAAGAACTCATTCATTGCCCGGTGGTCATGTTCTCGGTCGGACCGGACCGCGACCAGACAATCGTGCTCAGAAACGTGTTTGAAGATAAATAAAAGGAGTTTACATGAAGCGAGAAATGATTGTCGTACTGGACTTCGGGTCCCAGTACAACCAACTGATTGCCCGCCGCATCCGTGAATTCGGGGTGTATTCGGAACTTCATTCCAATGAAAAAACACTCGATGAAATCATGGCCCTCGGCGACGTCAAAGGCATCATCTTTTCCGGTGGTCCGAATTCGGTCTACGATGCGGATGCCCCGCAGTGTGACCCGGCCATCCTCACTGCAGACATTCCGGTGCTCGGGATTTGCTACGGGATGCAGCTCATGACATACAACCTTGGCGGGAAGGTCGAACCGGGCGATGTCAAGGAGTACGGCCGTTCGGAAATCACGGTCAAGACGGATTCCGTTATGTTCAAAGATTTGCCAAAGACGCAGAACGTGTGGATGAGCCACGGCGACAAAGTCACGGCCCTTGCACCCGGCTTTGTGACGGATGCCTCGTCCAACGACTGTAAGTTTGCGGCTGTCTCAAACAAAGACGCCAAACGTTACGCCGTGCAGTTCCATCCGGAGGTGCGCAACAGTGATTACGGCCTCGACATTCTCAGGCATTTTGTCTTTGATGTGTGCGGCTGCGACAAGACATGGTCGATGACGACGTTCATCGATGACCAGATTGACAAAATCCGCGCCGAAGTCGGTGACGACAAGGTCCTCTTAGCCCTCTCGGGCGGGGTGGACTCGTCCGTCGTGGCAGCCCTCTTGCACAAGGCCATCGGCGACCAGCTCTACTGCATGTTCATTGACCACGGCCTGCTCAGAAAAGGCGAGGCGGAATCGGTCATGGAGATGTTTGGTAAAAACATGAACATCAACCTCACGAAGATTGATGCCAGGGCGCGTTTCATGGAAAAACTTGCCGGCGTGTCCGACCCTGAACAGAAGCGCAAGATCATCGGCGGAGAGTTCATTTACACCTTCCGTGATGAAGTCAAAAAGCTCGTTGATGCCAACGGCATCAAGTGGCTTGCCCAGGGCACTCTGTACACTGACGTCATCGAATCCGGCACGAAAACGGCCCAGACGATCAAGTCTCATCACAACGTCGGGGGCCTGCCGAAGGACATGAACTTCAAGCTCATCGAACCACTCAACACCCTGTTCAAGGATGAAGTCCGCGAACTCGGCACCCAGCTCGGCCTGCCGGAAGAAATGGTCTGGCGTCAGCCGTTCCCGGGTCCGGGTCTCGGTATCCGTGTGCTTGGTGAAATCACGGAAGAAAAACTCCAGATCGTCCGTGATTCCGATTTCATTCTCCGCGAAGAAATCGCCAAGGCCGGTTTGCAGAGGGAAATCTGGCAGTACTTCACATGCCTTCCGAACATCCGCTCCGTCGGTGTCATGGGGGACCAGAGAACGTATGATTACACGGTCGCTGTCCGCGCCGTCACGTCCATCGACGGGATGACCGGCGACTGGGCGAAGATTCCTTACGAAGTGCTTGACCGCATTTCGGTGCGCATCGTCAACGAAGTCAACCACGTCAACCGCGTTGTGTACGATATCACCTCCAAACCACCTGCAACCATTGAATGGGAATAATTCACCGTTTCCGAAACCCCTTGAAAACACTGGGTTTTCCGAGGGTCGGAGGGTGAAATGATAGCAAAATGATAGCAGATTAAAAAACCGGAATTATTTTGTTTACCGCCATAATCCGGGCGGTTAGCAGGTAATCGGTCATATTCTGAAGTAAAAAATGGTCTTATCGACTTTTGCAAAGAAGTCGGTAAGGCCATTTTTTTTGCGGGAAAAACCTACGGCTGAACGGCTCTGTAATTCGGATCGAACTCCGGGTAGCGGTAGCGCCAGCGGTCATATTCTTCCTTTGTGATCTCACCTGCTTCCAGCTTCTGCTTTTGTGCGTTCCA